>JAAIGE0100096836.1_pt1 | contig 10898 bp, 9 predicted proteins | sample 6487951 | NCBI WGS metagenome assembly JAAIGE01 (sample SAMN13974128, study PRJNA590717) | phyllosphere metagenome | biome: tomato field; feature: multiple bacterial spot infested tomato fields; material: tomato leaves; isolation source: leaves from tomato fields | host: Solanum lycopersicum ... | reverse complement strand
GAAGAATGTCGGCGTTTTGGCGAACTACACCTATGTAAAGGCCGACCTCAAATATCCCGGCCCCGGCGGTGTAGGTACCGTGATCGGCCCGCTCACCAACCTGTCGAAGCACACGGCCAACGGCACTCTCTTCTATGAAGACAAGCTGCTGAGCCTGCGCGGATCGGTGTCCTATCGCTCAGGCTATGTCGAAGCATTCGGCGGCGGCGCGCGCGACCAGAATAGCGAGGAAGGCGTGAACAGCGCGATCAACGTTGATGCTTCGATCGGCATCAACGTCACCCCGCAGCTGACACTGACCATCGAAGGCAACAACCTGACCAACGAGCGCAAAGATCAGTATATCGACACCAATGACCGCGTGGTGTTGAACCACACATTCGGACGCCAGTTCTACTTCGGCGTCCGCTTCAAATATTGATCATGAGGTTCGAGGCCATTCGTCGCAGGTCTGCAATGGCCCGATCATTTTTCTATAGATCGTGGCGGAGTTTCGTCTCCGCCACGATTTTGCTTTCCACAAGTGCGCAGCCTGTCATCGCGACACCATCACAGAAGCTGCACGTCATGCAGAAGTGCGGTAGGCAACCGCGCTGCTTCGATCGGATCGCGCTTGCTCTGGAAGCCGCAGATAAAGATCGCAGCGACCGCCAGATCGACATCCATGTGGCGGCTGGCAACTATCGCGAGAAAGTGACGATCCGCCGCCCTCAAACTCGGATCATCGGCGCAGGTGCAGCCCGCACCCGCCTTCATTATGATAGCGTCGCGCAAAATGCTCGCAATTATCATCGGGACGGCTGGGGCACGCCGGGCTCTGCAACCCTGACCATCAACGCCGATCAGATCGAGGTGTCTGGGATAACCGTTGAAAACGATTTCGACTACCTTAGCAACGACGCGCGCGACGCTGACGATCCGAACAAGATCGCCAACGCGCAGGCTGTCGCGCTGTTGCTTGACGTGGCGAGCGACCATGTGCTGCTCGATCATGTCGCCTTGGTCGGCTATCAGGACACGCTCTTCGCCAACGGCAACCGCGCGCTCATCCGGCACAGCCTCGTCTCAGGCAATATCGACTTCATCTTCGGCAACGGTATGCTGTGGATCGAGAATAGCGAATTGCGCTCCCGCAGACGCGCAGCAACCTTCGCACCCGGCGAACTCCAATCCTACATCGCCGCCCCTTCAACGCCGAAGACGCAGTCGATCGGCATCGTGATAGTCGATAGCCGCCTGACGCGCGAACCGGGCGTTCCCGATGGATCGGTGGCGCTGGCCCGCCCTTGGCATCCCACGACCACCTTTCCCGATGGCCGCTATGCCGATCCTGACGCGATCGGACACACGCTCTTCGCCGATTGCTTCATGGATCGCCATATCAGCGCGCAACATTGGACGAGCATGGCCGGGACCGCACGGGATGGCAGCAAGACTGCCATCTTTCAACCGCAGGATGCACGCTTCTTCGAGGTCGGCTCCTACGGTCCGGGGGCAAAGCGACGGGACGTCGGCATGACATGGACGCCGTCTGCTGATGTCCGCACGCTTCGCGAGGCGTTCTTCAGGGATTGGCAGCTCGTTCCATAACCGGCAGGCGACGGCGCATCGTTGCCGATCTGGTCTTGGTCGATGCCGCTTCCGGCTTGGATGCGAAAGACAGCCCATCCTATCCTTGCCGTCACCATCGTCCGCAGGCGGATTTTGGGGAAAAAAGACAGGCTGGGAGAGATGGATTTGACGCGAAGCCCTCAATTCAGCCGTCGCGCAGCGATCGCCGGTGGCGCGGTACTACTCGGCAACAGCCGTCAGCTGCTGGCGCAGGTTGCACCCGCGCCAACACGCCGTCCCCCCTTCCCGCTGGACGACGATAACGGCCGACCGATCGATCCCCCGCCGCCGGGCTATTACAAGATCAACGGCCGCAGCGGTCCCGGTCTGCCCGTGACGAAGGAAACGGAACGGGGCGGCTGGGTAACCAGTGAAGCCGCCGTCGATCGAAAGGGCGTCCGTTTCAAAGGGCCCGACCCCGCTCCGGCCAATCCGCTTCCCTGGGGCGACTCCGATTCCGGTCGGGTGGTCACGCAGGGATTGATCCCCCCCGTCAAACCATTGCTTCATCTCCACTTGCGCGACACGATCATCTGCCTGGGCGGCGACGGCAACTATTATATGACGGGGTCGACCGGCGACGATATCTGGAAGACGACCGACGGCATCGAACTGTGGCGCTCGCCCGACCTCAAACGCTGGGACTATCTCGGATTGATCTGGAGCATGGAACACGACGGCGGCTGGGAAAAGCAATGGACCGTGCGTAAGGGAGATTATTTCCGCTCCATCTGGGCGCCGGAAATCCATTTCATCAACGGCAATTATTATATCTGCCATAGCGTAAGCCGCTCTGGCATCGCCGTCCTGCGCAGCACGACCGGCAAGGCGGAAGGCCCCTATGTCCATGCGTTTTCGCCCGATAAGCCACTACGCAACGGCATTGATGCGACACTGTTTGGCGACGATGATGGCGCGGTCTACTTAACTTATGGCGGCGCGTTCGAAATGGTGCGGCTCAAGCCAGACCTGTCCGGCTATGACGGCGATTGGACGCCGGTTACGTTGGAAACGCCGGTTTTGGATCCGACCCAACATAACAAGAAATGTGTGCGTCACAACTATACCGACATCGGATTCGAAGGCGCGACGATGTTCAAACATGCCGGTAAATATTATCTGGGCGCGGTCGATCGCTTCCCCAACAACCGCTATTCGTTCGCACTCGCCACTTCGGACAAGCCCTTCGGCCCCTACCGCGACCGCTATGAAAGCGTGCCGTGCGGCGGTGGGGGAAATATTTTCAAGGACAAGGAAGGGCGATGGTGGTGCACGATCTTTGGCAATGACGATGAAGCGCCGTTCCGCGAAAAGCCCGGCATTGTCCCTGCCCGGATGGACGAAAAGGGTCATCTGGTCGCTGACTTCCGCCCGCGTCGTCTTTGAGGTTGGTACGTCGTAATCCTTACTGCGATTCTGCCCCCCTCAAGTATAGAAGAGAAAATAGCAGGATCTATACCCCGATCAATGACGAAATCATTGAATGCTAGGAAGAATATGTGCATGCCGCCAAGTGTAAGATTGTCGTCGACACTTTATTTTAAGGCCCGGTTACATTATCCAACGGCCAGTCGATCTATGTCGACGCCTGACGACGAATTGATGCAGGCATTGCTTGATATCCACGAGGAAAAACGCGGAAACGCTCCTTAATGTGCAGCGGGGCCGTCATCGCGGATAGGCTGCGCTCGCTTCAGCCCGTAATTCGCCTCATATGCTACCGGAATTGTCAAACGTGGGGGTTATTGCCCCTCTCCAAAGTCTCAGGCGGCAAAATGCGGAAAGACCTTATCGAGCGTGATCGGAAAGTCGCGTACCCGCACGCCCGTCGCGTTGAAGATCGCGTTCGCGACAGCTGCACCTGCGCCGCTGATGCCGAGCTCCCCGATACCCTTTGCCATGAGCGGGTTCGCCGCATGATCGCGCGCGTCGAGCAGCACGACATCGATGTCGGGTATATCCGCGTTGGCGCACACATGATATTCCCCCAAGTCACGGTTGACGATCTTGCCCGTGCGCGGATCGTGAACCATTTCCTCGGTCAGTGCGCCACCGATCCCGAAGATGATGCCGCCAATGCACTGCGACATTGCGGTCTTCAGATTAAGCACGCGTCCCGCCTCGAACACGCTGGTCCAGCGCGCAATCCGGGTTTCGCCCGTCGTTGCGTTCACGCGCACTTCGCAAAAATGTGCTCCGTAAGACGCCTGCGCGAAGCCTTTCATTGTCTCACCAGCATCGGTTGCACCCACTACCTCGATGCCGTTGCCGACAAGTTCACGCAAGCTCCAACGATTACCACCGGCGATCAAATGACCGTCTGCGAAACGGCATATTTCAAGGGCACAGCCCGCCGCATCGGCAAGCTTTTGCCTAAGTCCATCGCACGCGGCATACACGGCCGATCCGGATGTGCCCGCACCCCATGACCCGCCGGAGCCGGCGCTCGCCGGATCATCGGTATCACCCAGCCGCACCTCGACATGATCTAGCGGCAGCCCCAGCAGATCGGCAGTGATCTGCGCGAGGATCGTGTAGGTTCCCGTACCGATGTCGGTCATCTCGGTGCGCACTACCGCACGTCCGTCCCCGCCGATGGACACCGCAGCCTTGGACGGACCAAACAGGTTGCCGCGCGTCGCCACAGCCATGCCATGACCGATAAGCCACTCGCCGTCGCGCAAACCGCCGGGTATCTTGTTCCGTTGCGACCAGCCAAAGCGTTCGGCACCTCGCGTCAGGCAATCGCGCAATTTCCGGGTTGAATAAGGGGTGCCGTCTTCGGGATGGGTGCCTGGCTCATTGCGCAGCCGCAACTCGACCGGATCGACCCCCAGCGTAACGGCGAGCTCATCCATCGCGCATTCCAGCGCGAGCTGACCCACAGCCTCTCCGGGTGCTCGCATGGAAATCCCGAGCACCTTGTTCATCCGAACGACCTTATGGTCCACTAGCCGGTTCGCGCCTGCGTAGAGGAAATGGGTGGCTATGCCCGCTGGCTCGAAGAAAATCTCGTCCTCAAGCTGGCTGGTGACCGTGGTGTGCTCGATCGCAAGAAGCCGTCCATCAGCGTCAGCGCCAAGCCGAACGCGTTGTTGCGTTTCCGGACGGCGGCCGACCATGTCGAACACTTGTTGCCTTGACATCACGACCTTTACCGGTCGTTCAAGCTGCCGTGCCGCCAGCCCGGCAGCCACGGCCTCCGGCATGACGCCAAGCTTGCTGCCGAAGCCGCCGCCAACATAGTTCGAAACTACGCGCACTTTGTCGGCGGGCACCCCGAGGGCAGACGCAAGCTGACCGCGCGTGGTGACTGGCGACTGGTAAGAGCCATAGACAGTCAGGCGGCCCTCTTCCCATACAGCGATAGAACTGTGCGGCTCCAAGGCGGCATGAGCATGGCTCGGCGTCGTGTAGACTGCGTCGATGGTCGCGGCAGCTTCCTTCAGCGCTGCGTCCAAATCGCCTTGCTCGGTATGGATCGCAAAGAGGCCGCCAATATCATTGGTGGGCGGCTTCGCTGTGTCGATCGCTCCCTCGAAATCGTAAATGCCAGCCTTTTCCTCATAGGAGACGCATACCGCAGCCGCAGCCGCGCGGGCGCGCTCGAAAGTGTCCGCCACCGCCAGCGCGACCGGCTGATGAAAGAAATGAACTTCGCGCGGGTTCTGCTTGGGCGCTGCGTCTCCGCCAAAATCGCCGCCTTGCCGCGCCAACGCGGGGTCATCAATGACCGCAAGTACGCCCATCATCGCCTCTGCGCGGGATGTGTCGAGCCCGGTCACGCGTCCCGCGCCAAATGGCGCCTGCACGAATACGCCATAGACCATGTCGGGAAAGGAATGCTCCGCTGCGTAGCGCGCCGCCCCCGCTACCTTCAACGGCCCCTCGATCCGGCTGATTGCGCGGCCGACCGTCGGCAGTTGAGCCTCGTCAAGCAGGCTGTGTGCGATCGGCTCGTCCAGAACGATCATCGTTTCGCTTGTCATCGCGCACCCCCGGTCAGTTCTTTGAGACAGGCGATCAGGGTGCGTCTGAGCAGGGGAATCTTGAAGTCGTTCGCGCCATGTCCGCAGGCATCGGCAAGCAGCAAATCCGCGGCATCCGAGAATAAGCGGTCGCTGGCGGCCTGACCGATCAACAGAGCTTCCATCTGACGATTGCGCCAAGGCATCACGCCCACCCCCCCGAAAGCCAGGGCGGCAGATGCGATTCTGTCCGCCTCGATTGCGATTGCGCCGCCTACGGATACCAGCGCAAAGGCGTAGGAGGCACGATCACGCACCTTTCGATATAGCTGACGCCCCGCTGGCGGGGGCGGGAGGCGGACGGCGGTGATGAGTTCCCCTGGCTCCAGTTGATGATCAATATGCGGAGTGTCGCCAGGCAGGCGGTAGAGTTGGTCAAGCGTGCGCGTGCGCGCTTCGCCAGCAGGATCTACCGTCTCAATCGTCGCGTCCAACAGCCGCATCGCCACTGCCATGTCGGAGGGGTGGCTGGCGATGCAATGATCGGATGTTCCCAGCACAGCCATGATACGGTTGAAGCCTTCCTTCGCGTCGCAGCCGCTGCCGGGCGCGCGTTTGTTGCAGGCCGATGCCGTATCATAGAAGAAATAGCAGCGCGTTCGCTGGAGCAAGTTGCCAGCGGTTGTCGCCTTATTGCGCAACTGGCCCGTCGCTCCCGAAAGCAGCGCACGCGAGAGAACCGGATATCGCGACCGGACCAGCGGATGCGCGGAAAGCTCGGCATTCGTAACCAGCGCACCAATGCGCAGGCCGCCTTCGTCCGTTTCGTCCACTGTTCTGAGTGGCAATGCGCTGATGTCGATAATGTGGCGCGGCCGCTCGACATTGATCTTCATGAGATCGAGTAGATTCGTACCACCGGCGATAAATCTGGCCTCGGGACGGGCACGCTGGGCTTCGCGCGCCCCGTCGACCGTATCGACGCGGGCATAGTCGAAAGCGTTCATGCCGCGTCTCCCATATTTGTATCTACGCAGGAGAGGATCGCGCGGACGATGTTCGGATAAGCCGAGCAGCGGCATATATTTCCGCTCATCCGCTCGCGCACTTCATTTCCGTCCAGATGCACGCCATGCCCGATGTCTGCGGTCACATGGCTGGGCCAGCCGTTCCGCACCTCGTCGAGCATTCCGATTGCTGAACAAATCTGCCCCGGCGTGCAATAGCCGCATTGAAAACCATCGTGCTCGACGAAAACCGCCTGAAGCGGGTGAAGATTATCGGGTGACCCCACTCCCTCAATCGTCTGGATTTTGTCGCCCTGATGCGCCATTGCGAGCGACAGGCAGCTGTTGATACGACGGCCGTTCACCAGCACGGTGCAGGCGCCGCATTGGCCGTGATCGCAGCCTTTTTTCGTACCTGTGAGGTGGAGTTGCTCGCGCAGGGCGTCGAGTAACGTCACTCTAGGATCGATAGCGAGATCATGCGGCTCACCATTGATCCGCAGCGAAATCGTGGCAGCTGTGTCCGCTTCAATCCATTCCATTACGCCACCTCGCCTCTTGCTCACCGCCGGCCCATAAAGTCAATGCGACTAACTCGTACCGAACGGCCATGATGTTCGCGCCGCACCCTGTGGATGTTCCGGCCATGCGCGTTATGCCGGATATTCCGCTCGACACCACTAACGCCCCAGCTTTTCTTGCGTGAAGACCCCAAAACCTCCGCGCTGTGAAGACAATTTGGCGACACGCCATTCACCAATTCGCTCAACGACCGTTTCCTTGCAGCTTTCGCAGACGGACTTCCATAGGAACGCTTCGAGCGGCTGGCACTGCGTAAGCGTTACTCCCGGCGAGCTAATTCGCTTGGACTTTGGTCGGCTACAGTGGTTTGGCAAGCGCGGCTTTGAACGCGGCGTTGTCGAGAAAGGCCGTCACGGCAACGACGCGAGCGCCCCGAACCGTCATAATCCATAGGTAAGTGTTGCGATAGGTCGATCCATCGCGGAGCGGCGCAGTACCTTCCCAATGAACGATCACATCGTCACCGTCGGACCAGATATTCTGAACGACGGGCTTTAGCGGTCCAGCCAGCCGGGCGCGCAAAGGCAGGGATGTTGCATCTAGCAAGGATTGTCGCGATCCATATGTCTTAGCGACTTCCGGATCCTGCCCCGTGATGTGCCATGAGGCGTCATCAGTAAGCAGACTGAAGATGTCGAACTCGCCGCGGGCCCAGCGATCGAAGGCGTTTTTGATCAAAGTGCGATTTGTATTTTCGACGGTGGTCGACATCGTTCTATCCTGAACAGCTGCGGACGCGGGAACCGCGATTGTCAACGCGGCGGTGATGGAAAAAAGGGGCGATCGCAAGTTGATTAATCCTTCCATATTTACACTGACAAACGCCTGATACCGATTTGTAGTTCGGCGCTTAAATGTCGCTGCTGTACGGACTTGCAATCGCGTCTGGGCAAGCCAAGCGCCTATTGAGGCAGAAGCGGTTTTATTCTGCGATGGCTGCGGCCGGTTGGCTAAAGATCGAATCTTCCTGCGTTGATTCCGGGGTGTTCAGGCCCCTCCGGTCCGAGCGCGCCGTCGTTAAACGGGCGAAAGGTGTCTCGCGAATGGGTCATCATTGGGGTCGTCATTCCACACATATTCAGCTGCACGCGCCGCTGTTTCTGCCCGTTCGCGACCATAGAGCTGCTCCACCAGCGCCAACGCCATATCGGTGCCCGCGGACACGCCTGAAGAGGTCAGGATGTTGCCGTCGATGACCCAGCGAGCACGCGGCTGCCACTTCACCTCGCTTGATTGGCCAGAAACCCAATCAAAAGCAGTCTTGTTGGTCGTCGCACGACGGCCATTAAGCATGCCTGCCGCTGCCAGGAGGGCGGCACCGGTGCATACTGACGCGACCCACGCGGCCTCACTCGCTTTGCGTTGCAGGAAGTCGAGCATAACCGAGTTGGCGATCTCAGAGCGCGTTCCCATGCCGCCCGGCACCAACAAGATATGCAGGGGCGGCACGTCGGCAAAGTCATGATGCACAATGGTGGCCAACCCCTGAGAGGAAATTACGGGGTCACCGGTCTGGGAAATGGCTGCGAGTTTGTGCTTTGGCAATCGGCCGAGCATTTGCACAGGCCCGAAAACGTCCAGAGTTTCAAACCCGTCAAAAAGCACGACACCAATCGTCAGCTTATTTCTGTCCAGAACATTCTCCACCTGCTTGTAGCTCATCATCTCTGCCTCCGACGGTCCGACTCAAACTCGGTCGCTTAGCCATCCGACGGCATTGCATGACATGCCACAACAGCGAATGCTACGCAGTTGCAATGATCCCGGTCAAGCACATCGGTTTTGCCAATAGAGTATCGCGGCAATCCGACGACATCGTTGCATTGACCGATCATCAAGCATGCCGGCGGCGTTCTTACGCATATCAACTGAGAAAAGCAGAGAGCGGCGCCTTGATCCTACCAGCGTCAGCGGATTCAAACGCCACAGTACTGGACCTATAATAAGATGATAGTCCGTTCGACCCATTTCTAAATTAGCAGTGCGGCAGATTGCCGTGGCTTAGTCGATCGGGTTATTGTGGTACCGTAACAAGGCCAGAAGGGTATTGCGTTGTTTGATGGCAGGATCATCGCCGGCATTACCGTTTTCGTCGCCGTAGCGCGCACTGGCAATTATGCGCGTGCGGCCGAGCAGCTCGGCTTGTCGCGGTCAGGTGTCGGGAAAGCGATTGCTCGGCTCGAAGAACGAACTGGAATGCGCATTTTCGACCGCAATACGCGCGCATTGAAGCTAACGGATCAAGGCAGGATCCTGCTCGAAGAAGCGGAGCCGATGCTCGATGCGTTGGGCCGGATAGCCACACCCAAAGCCTCGGCAGATATTCGGGGCCGTTTGCGTATTTCCACAGACGGCGCCTTCGGCCCATATATTCTCATCCCACTCATCCCCGAATTTCTGGCTAGGCACCCGCACGTCAAGCTGAACATACTTGTCCGTGATAAGCTGGACAATTTGCTGCTCGACGGGTTCGACATTGCCATCCGCTTTGGCGAGCCAGATTCTCGCGGTCTCGACAAACAAAGGCTGATACAGAGCCGTGTCATAACCTGCGCTAGTCCTGACTATCTCCTGAAGCATGGTACACCGAGAAGCCCAGCAGATTTGCGGGAGAGCCATCGCTGCATTCGAATGATAGACGATGTCACGGGCAAGCCGCATAGTTGGAATTTCATCGATCTGGCGGGTAAGGTGGAAACGCTTTCGCTTGATTGCGGATTGACGCTCAATGACGCATCTTCTCTCGTATCCGCCGCACTTGGCGGCCACGGGCTAGTTCGCCTGCTGGACGTTGTCGCAAACGAATATCTTGAAGCGGGTCGCTTGATCGAGGTGATGCCCGACTGGAATAACCTGCTGTGGCCTGGTTATATTTACACCTCGACCGAAGCATATTGCTCGCCCGCACTTGAAGCGTTCAAGGCGTTCGTATGTGACCGGGTAAGTGCATAGCGCCTGTTTCATTGGCCTCATGCGATTTTGGCGACCTCCCAACGCCGCGATGTAAATCAGCAGAACCAGATCGGCGAAGCCCAAAGGCCAACGAGAACCGCGCGGCAACCAGGGCGCGATTGTCCGCGAGGAGGCGGATCGCGCCTCTTAACTTAACATCAGTCCGGCTACTAGGCATAGGCAGTGATGAACTAAATAATCATATAGTTAAAAAATATGCCGATATAACTCTCATTTAAGATACCCGGATGTAATGATCTTATTTCCCATATTATCAAGTAAAAAATTGTATTCTCTATACTTATATAAGTTAAATTGTCATTATCTTATAAATTTCTGTGTCGCAGTTTGGAAATAAATTTTCACATAGGCATTAAAGGCATGACGAATGCAAATTATGGGCATTGTCGCTAGGAGCTTTGGATGCGCATTGCCGTAATAGCCCATTCGAAGTTTCCTAATAGTGAGCCGTTTGCAGGCGGGCTTGAGATGCAGACCCATCTGCTAGCTCGGTCACTGCGAGAACGTGGGCATCACGTCACGCTCTTTGCTTCTACGCGCTCCGATCCCGCGCTGGGAGTGGAAGCGATTTGCGATGAGACGTCGCTTTTGAAGCGGGCATTGCTGAATCCAATGACGTTGGCTTCTTCAGCGAACACCACGCGTATCTCGGGTTGATGACTGAGTAGCCCCTAGTTTTCTAGACGCCTTCTGCTTTCAAAATCTGCTGCCGTTCGAACTGTGCGGGGGACAGCATCCCGTTCCTGACCTGCTTGCG
>JAAIGE0100686138.1_pt1 | contig 10899 bp, 16 predicted proteins | sample 6487951 | NCBI WGS metagenome assembly JAAIGE01 (sample SAMN13974128, study PRJNA590717) | phyllosphere metagenome | biome: tomato field; feature: multiple bacterial spot infested tomato fields; material: tomato leaves; isolation source: leaves from tomato fields | host: Solanum lycopersicum ... | reverse complement strand
GGCGGCGTACGCGCCTTCGATCGAGGCGGCGGCGGCGGGATCGACGGCCGGGGGCGGGCTGTAGCGCGTGTTAGCGCCACCGGCTCGAGGGTCCTGGAACGCCGGGTTGTTGAATGCCGGGTTGTTGAGGGCCACGGGAACTCACACTCCAAAAGATGGTGATCACAGCACCGTGCTGTCAGACAACACTAGCCGAGAGGGCCGCGGGAATCCTTGTGCTGACTGGGATTCTGCTTTGAGCGGACCCGCTGTTCACCCGCCCTCGCTACCGTGACGGGGTGCCTGTCGTCATCGGTCATCGCGGCGCCCCCGGATACCTCCCGGAGCACTCCCGATCCTCTTATCTGCGGGCGATCGCGGCGGGGGTGGATGCCGTCGAGCCCGACGTCGTCCCCTCGAAGGACGGCGTGCTCGTGGTGCGGCACGAGAACGAGATCTCCGCGACGACCGATGTCTCGACCCGGGCGGAGTTCGCCGCACGGCGCACGTCGAAGGTGATCGACGGAGAGCGTCTGACGGGCTGGTTCACGGAGGACTTCACGTGGGCGGAGCTGCAGACCCTCCGCTGCCGCGAGCGCATCCCGGCGATCCGGCCCGCGAGCGCCGCGCACGACGACGTCGATCCCGTACTGCGCCTGCGCGACGTCCTCGATCTCGCGCGCGACGGCGGCGTCGGGGTCGTCCTCGAGATCAAGCACGCCGCGGCCTTCTCCGGCCTCGGGTTCGACATGGCCGAGCTCGTCGCGGCCGAGGTGCGCGAGAGCGGATGGGCGGATGCCGCGGACGCGCTGGTGATCGAGTCGTTCGAGCCCCTCGTGCTCGCGCGGCTGCGGGAGCGCGGCATCCGGGTTCCGCTCGTGCAGTTGATCGAGGCGGACGGGGCTCCCTGGGATCTGCGCGAACGCGACGGCTCCGACGCCACGACCTACGCCTCGATGCTCTCGGGGACGGGGCTGGACGCGCTCGCCGATGCGGTCGAGGGCATCAGCCCCGACAAGAGGCTCGTCCTCGCCCCCGACCGGTGGGGGCGTGCGAAGGGACCCGCCGCGTTCGTCGGCGCGGCGCACGACCGCGGCCTGCGCGTGTTCACCTGGACGTGCCGCCCCGAGAACGCCTTCCTCCTGCCGGGGTACCGCCGGGGTGGCGGGAAGGCCGCTCTCGGCGACTGGCGGGGGGAATGGGCCGTGCTGCGCGACGCCGACCTGGACGGGGTGTTCGTCGACCACCCCGACCTGGGCGTGGAGTTCTTCCGGGCGCAACCCCGCCCGTCCTCCGGCGCGTCCGCGTGAGGATGACGGCATGACGGTGGATGTGACGGTGGTCGGCGGCGGCATCTCGGGGCTCGCCTGCGCGCGGGCGGTTCAGGATGCCGGGCGGTCGGTGCGCGTGCTCGATCGCGGTCGGCGCGTGGGCGGGCGTCTGTCCAGCCGCACCATCGACGGGCGCGCGGTGGATCTCGGGGCGTCGTACTTCGTCGTCGGCGAGGCGGAGGGGTTCGCCCACGTCGTGGCCGACTGGGAGGAACGCGAGCTCGCGCGCCCCTGGACCGACACGTTCCAGGTGATCCAGCCCGACGGCTCGCACGCCCCGAAGCCCGGACCGATGCGGTGGGCGGCTCCCCTCGGACTGCGCTCCCTCGCGCTCGACCTGGCCCAGGGGCTGGACGTCGAGGCGGAACGCGTCGTCGGGCGCGTCGAGCCCTTCCGCGTCGACGGCGAGGACGCCGGCGAGGTGGTGCTGGCCATGCCCGCGCCGCAGGCCGCGCGGCTGACGGGGGAGGCCCCGGGCGGGGAGCAGGAGTGGGAGCCCGTGATCGCCGTGGTGCTGCGGTGGGACGAGCGGCGATGGGATGCCGACCTGCACGGCGCTTTCGCGGCCGAGGACGCCGACGTCTCGTTCCTCGCCGACGACGGCGACCGGCGCGGGGACGGCGCCCCCGTGCTCGTGGTGCACACGACGGGCGAGCGCGCGCACCGCCACCTCGATGATCCGGACGCGGCGGTCGCGCCCGTCGTGGCCGCGACGAAGCGTCTGCTGCGGATCGACGACGACCCGGTCGCCACCCACGCGCACCGGTGGACGTTCGCTCGTCCGACCGAGACGACCGGGGAGCCGTTCTTCCGCTCGCGGGGCCTGTCGGCGTGCGGCGACGCCTGGGGCGAGAGCGCGGCGGTGCGCACCGCGTGGACCTCGGGCGATGCGCTCGGGCGGACGCTCGCGGCATCGTGAGCCGCGTCCGGTCGCGGCGAGAAGCGCGGGAGCCGGGCGCCGTGAGGGCCAGGGACGCCGGCGCGGTGGACGGTCCCGAACCTCACCGCACTGTGCTCTTCGCCCGGACGCGTCAGCGCAGGCGGGCCGCGAGTTCCACGGCGTCGTACGGCGCCCGACCCCGCGCGTCGTTGTCGAAATACACGTAGACGTCGCGGGGGATGCCGTCCGGGGAACCGTCGAGGAGCCCACGGATCCGCGCTGCCCACGCGTCGAGCTCGTCGGCCGCGTACCCGCTGGCGTACAGCTCTCGTGAGCCGTGCAGGCGGATGTAGGTGTGGTGCGCGGTGTCGGCGTCGAAAGCGGGCCACCGCCCCGCGGTGTCCGCCTGCACCAGCGCGACGTCGTGCGCGCGCAGGACATCGGCCGCGCGCGGATCGGCGAAGGACTGGGCGCGGGGCTCGAGCGCATGGCGGAGCGGCACGTCGGCGTCGATCTCGAGCCAGGCGCGCCCCTCGAGACGTTCGTCGTGCCGGCGCGCCAGGGCGAGGGCTTCCCCGGTCGTGCGGGGAAGCTGGGCGAGGAAGCCGTCGAGGTCGGCGGGGTCGAATTCGACGCGTTCAGGCAGCTGCCAGAGGACGGGGCCGAGCGCGGGTCCGAGGGCCAGCACCCCCGACGCGAAGAAATTCGCGAGCGCCGTTCCCACACCGTGCAGCCGCAGCATGTGCGTCACGTAGCGAGATCCCTTGACCGCGAAGACGAAGTCGTCGGGGACGTCGCTGCGCCACCGCTGATAGCTCGACGGCCGCTGGAGCGAGTAGAAGGATCCGTTCAGCTCGACGCTCGGGAGGCGCTCAGCCACGTACGCGAGCTCGCGCCGTTGCACGAGCCCGCGCGGGTAGAAGTCGCCGCGCCAGCGCGGGTAGCGCCACCCCGAGACGCCGACGTACGCGGTCCCGGTCAGGCGTGGCCCTTGGCGGCGGGGAAGCCGGGAGCATCGGCGGGATCGGCGTCACCGTCGACGGCGTCGCCGGTGTGGTCGTCGAGGTCGACGTGCTCCTCCGCCTCGGCGGCGTCTTCGCGGACCTCGTCGGTGACGGCGTCGGTGGGCGCGGCGGAGTCGGCGTGGGCGTCGTCGGAGTGGCGGGAGGGGATGTCAGGAGTGCTCATGACTCCACCGTGCTCCTCGACGCCGTGCGTGCGAACCGGCTTGACACGTGCGTGCGGGTCAGTCGCCGGCATCCGGGATCGAGGGCTGCGTGGCGGGCCAGGCCGGAAGGGGATCGGCGAACGCCGCCCAGGCGGCCGGGCCGGCCGCGAGCTCGGCGTCGGTGAGGGCGGCCTCGTCGAGGATGTGCGCGAGGCGCGGCGCCGACAGGTCGAGACCGGTGAAGGCGATCTCCTGACCGAAGCCCATGCGGCCGTCGTCGGCGCCGAGGGGTTCGATCCACATCGCCGAGCCGACGTGCTCCCAACGGGCCAGGATGCCGGGCCGCGAGGCGAGGCGGCAGAAGCCCGCTGAGCGCACGAGACGACCGGCCGCGCCGTCGTCCAACCGGTCGAGGGCGGCGGACAGGCGCTCGGGGTGGAAGGGGCGCACCTGCTCGTAGACGAGCGTCGCGACGCGGTTGTCGCGCATGAACGGGTCGTGTTCGCCGTTGAGCGCCCGCACCCATCCCGCGCGCTCGAGCAGCTCGCCCTCGTGCCTCGCGGGGGAGCGCAGGTCGCTCACGGGATCACGGGACAGTCGCAGCACGGCGCGGGGATTGAGGTGCGAGGCGAGTGCCATCTGCACGGCGAGAGCGGGTGTGGGGACCTGCTCCCAGTTGATCCACACGATGCGGGTCGCGAGCTCGAGCGCGAGCGCGGCCTGGCGCGCGCGGGCGCCGACGTCGCCACGGGTGTCGCCGGGGCGGGCGGATGCCACCAGGGCGGCGTCGTCGAGCAGGTCGCCGATCATGTGGCGGGCGTCGACGACGCAGACCGCGTCGACGTCTGCTCCTCCGCGAGCCACGAGCACGTGGATCAGATCGACGTCGCTGCCGAGGTCGACGACCGCGTGGTCGTCCGAGGCGCGGGGGCGCGGGGTCGGGAGAGCGTGCGCGGCTCGCAGATCGGCGAATCGCAGAAGGTGAAGAGGGCGTTCGAGAGCGACGGCGGTCCTCTCGGCGTAGGACCGGCGTTCCGGGGCGCAGACGCCCATGATGGCGATCGTGCGGGGCATGGCATCCACCTCTCGGTTGTCTCGGGATCGTGAACACCCTAGCCTGTTATTGATAACGGTTATCAAAAAGGAGGATGCCATGAAGGTCCGCGCATCGATCAAGTCCTTGAAGAAGCAGCCCGGCGCGCAGGTCGTGCGTCGGCGCGGCAAGGTCTTCGTGATCAACAAGCTGAACCCGCGCTTCAAGGGGCGGCAGGGGTAGGCCCAGGAGTGACGCCGCGATAACGCGAACGAGAACCGTTCCCGACATGACAAACACATTGCAATCTGTTTATGCGTCTGGTGGAGTGAGGGCGTGGACAAGATCGCGGGACTCGACGAGGCCGCGGAGCTGTTCAAGGTCCTCGGCAGCCCGTCGCGCCTCGCGCTCGTCTGGCTGCTGAACCGCGAACCGCTCACGGTCGGCGCGCTGGCAACGTCATCCGGACTCTCTCAACCGCTCGTGTCGCAGCATCTGCGCACTCTGCGGCAGGCGGGCCTGGTGACCTCGGAGCGTGACGGGAAGGAAATCCGCTACGCCCTGGCCGACCAGCACGTCGCCCATGTCGTGCTCGACGCGATCGCCCACGTCACCGAACCGACCGACCAGGGGAGCGAACAATGAGCACCGCCGAAACCCACGCCGAGCACACCGTCGACGAGCACGCCCACGGCGACGACTGCGGACACCAGAAGATCGAGCACGGCGATCACATCGACTACGTGCACGGCACCCACCACCACGCCTTGCACGGCGACCACTACGACGAGCACGAATCCCAGGCCGAGCACTCGGTCGCCGACCACCGTCACGGCGACGACTGCGGCCACGAGAAGGTGGAGCACGACGACCACGCCGACTACGTGCACGACGGCCACCGTCACGCGCTGCACAGCGACCACTACGACGAGCACTGACCTGCTCCGGCGGCATCCCCTGTCACGAGCGCGGGATGCCGATCTTCGGGCCCGTCCTCCCCGCGAGGGGAGGGCGGGCCTCTGTCGTGTCCCGGCGGGCGCGAGAGCCGCGCGCTCCGCCGGCGGCGGGCCTCAGATCTGGACGCGGAAGGAGCGACCCTCGAAGGCGATCACGTCGCCGGCCTGCAGCTGACGCCCGCGTCGCCGTTCGATCTCGCCGTTGACCTGGACGTAGCCGTCGATGATCGCCTCTTTGACGTCACCGCCCGAGTCCAGCACGCCCGCGAACTTCAGGAACGGGCCGAGGCGGATCATCTCGCTGCCGACCGAGACGTCCTGGGGTGCGGGGGAGGTCATTCCTCCAGCATGGCAGGTGACGGGGAGTGCTCGGCATGGTGCCTCGGCGGCGGGGACGTGGACGCGACGGCGGGAGTCGAACCCGCCACGCCTTCGGTTATGAGCCGAGGCCCGGGACCGCCCGGATCGCCGCGATGTGCCCCCACGCTAACCTCGCCCCGCCGTCCCGACGAAGGTGCGTTGCGGTGCGTGACGGGAGGTGTCGCCGCGTGTCGCTCAACCCGCGCGCCGCCGCTCGATGATCGCCCGCGTCGAGTGCTCCAGGTGCGCACGGACGGCGTGTTCGGGGTCGCGCAGCGCCTCGGTCACGTAGGCGCCGTGCTCCTCGGTGAGGGCGCCGGACGCGTACGCGGGCCGCACGTGCGTCAGCAGCAGGTGCATCTCGGAGTCGAGGCGGCGGTATTCCTCCGCGATCCGCGCGCTGCCGGCCGCTTCGACGAGCGCCAGATGCACGCGGGCGTGGGTAGCGAGCGTCGCCGCCCAGTCGCCCGATGCCTCCGCCGCAGCCAGCTCGTCGAGCGCCGCGTCGACGTCGGGAGGACGGATGCCGCGGTCGCGGACGATCCGCAGCGCCTCGGTCTCGAGGGCGCACCGCAGCTGCTGCAGCGCGACGAGAGCGTCATCGTCGAGCGACGACACCCGCACGCCGCGGTACGGCTCGGCGGTGGCGAGTCGTTCGGCGGTGAGCCGCGCGAGCGCCGTCCGGGCGGTGTGGCGCGAGACGCCGAAGGTGTCGCTCAGCTCCTCCTCGCGCAGGGGTGCGCCGGGCGCGAGCTCCCCCGACAGGATGCCGGCGCGGACGGCGTCGGCGACGACATCGGCCGCGCGAGGACCCGGGGTGGGGGCGTCACGCGCGAGACGTGGCATCCGGAACCTCCTGACGCCGACGAACGGGAGCCGAGACCACGGCGAGACCCGCCGCGATGAGCGCGAGACCGAGGGCGCCCACCGGGGTGAGGTGCTCCTCCAGCACGAAGAGGCCGAGGAGGGTCGCGGCGAGCGGCTCGGCGAGGGTGAGTGTCGACACCGTCACCGCGGTGAGGCGCGCGAGCCCCCATCCGAAGAGCAGGTACGCGACCGTGGTCGTGACAACGCCCAGCCAGAGCGCGAGCGCGAGACCGTTCGGGGTGAGCAGCCACTCCGTGCCCGCGAGCAGGAGGACGGGGACGCTCGCGACCGCGGCCACGCCGAAGACCGTGCCCATCACGCGCGTGGAGTCCCACCCCCTCTCGATCAGGGCCTTGCCGCACACCGTGTAGAGCGCGTACGACATCCCCGCGCCGACCGACCCGAGCAGTCCTCCGGGGGCCAGCGCCACGGTGCCGCCGGTCACCCCCGACACCAGCACCACCCCGGCGAGGGCGACGGTGGTGGCGAGCATCCACCGCGCAGAGGGGGCGCGGCGCAGGCGCACGGCATCCACGATGCCGGTCGCGATGGGGGCCGACCCGAGCGCGACGACCGTGCCGATGGCGACGCCGTTCTCGCGCGTGCCGAGGAAGAACAGCGGCTGGTAGGCGAGAACGCCGATCGCACCGACCGCGATGAGCGCGGCGGTCGACGCCCGCGTCGCTGTCGCGGGGCGGGGCGCGGATCTGCGGGCGAGGGCGAGCACTCCCAGGATGCCGCCGCCGACCACGATGCGTGCCGCGCCGACGGCGATCGGCGAGGCGTCGACCCCGGCCAGGGCCTGCGCGGTGCCGGTCGTGGAGAAGCACAGCGCCGCAGCGAGGATCGCGAGAGCGGGAAGCATGGATGGATTGTTACACAATCCGCTCGTGACCTCAGATCCGGAGGGCCGCCACCATGGAGCGCAGCGCGCGCAGGGCGGCCTGCTGCTCGGCATCCGTCATCCCGTGGAGCATGCGCCGCTCGACATCCCGCACGGCCGCGCTCGCCGCGGCGAGCGTCTCGTGGCCCTTCGCCGTGAGGCGTGCGGGCAGGACCTTGCCGGAGGTCGGGGTCGCGGGTCGCTCGACGATGCCGTCGCCTTCGAGGGTGTGGAGGAGCACGTTCATCGACTGCCGGGTCACGAATGCCCCGCGCGCGAGGTCGGAGTTCGACAGGCCCGGGCGCTGCGCGAGCAGCTCGAGGCAGGAGTAGTGCGTGATCGTCATGCCGAGCGGGCGGAGCACGTCTTCCATCGCCGCTCGCAGCGCGCTGGCCGCCTCTTTCAGCAGATAGCCGAGGGAGGTGTCGAGATCGATCCGCTCTTGCGTCATGTCAGTATTCTGACATAGGCTTGGTGTCAGATAACTGACACACAAGGAGCTCTCATGCCTGTCACCGGTCCCGACTTCGTCTCCCTGCAGGTGCGCGACCTCGCCGCCTCCCACGCGTTCTACGAGCGCTACCTGGGCCTCGAGCGATCGCCCGCCGGCCCGCCGCACGCGGTCGTCTTCTCCACCGCCCCCATCGCCTTCGCGCTCCGCGACCTCGCCCCGGGCACCGACCTCTCCGGCGTCGCGCAGCCCGGCGTGGGCGTCGCCCTGTGGCTGCTCGCGACCGACGTGCAAGCGATCCACGACGCCCTCGCCGCGGACGGCCAGCGCATCGTCATGGACCCGATCGACGGTCCCTTCGGTCGCACCTTCACGTTCGCCGATCCCGACGGCTATCACGTCACCCTCCACGACCGCGGCTGAGCGGCCCGGGGAGGCGGTCGAGCCCCGACCGCCCCGAGCGGACGCCCAGCCTGCGACGGGTAACGTTGACGCATGGCGACGACGGCGGGGCGAGGCATCCTGGCCCTGGGCGTCTTCGGCATCCTTCTGGCCTTCGGTGCGGTGATCGCCGTGCTAGTGGATCCCTTCGCGCGGGTGCCCATGATGGTCGATCCCACGACCGAGTGGCTCGCGCGCGTGCTTCTGGCCCTGGGCGTCGCCTGGCTCGTGATCGGCATGCTCGCCGCTCGCACGAGCCTGGTCCGTCGGCCCGGCGCCGCGGCCGCGCGCGCGACCTGGATCGCCTCGACGCGACCCTGGCGGGCCCGCGAGTCGAGCCTGGGTCTGCTGCCGTTGGATCGCTGGCTGATGATCCTCGTACCCGGCGGGCTGCTCGTCACCACGCGCATCGTCCAGACCCCGCGTGACGGACTCCTCGGCGTCGCCGTCGCGATCCTGGGGTGGCTCCTGTTCGCCACCGCCGTGCGGCGCCTGCTCGGCCGCCGATCGCCGTGGCCCATCATCGCGGCGGTCGGGGGAGCCCTCGTGCTGCGCTGCGTCGTCGGGCTCCTGGCCGTCGCCCTGTCGGGCCCCGACGGCGTATGGCCGTCGCTGTGGGCGGTGCCGGCCGTGCGAATCCTCTACCTGATGGTGGCGTTCGCCCTCGTGGCGTGGGTCTTCGTCGCCGCGGGCTGGTCGCTCGCTCCGCAACTCGGTCGCCCTCGCGCCGCGGGCATCGCCCTCGCGGGCATGGGGATCGGCTACGCGCTCCCCGCCGCCACCGTCGCCGTCGCGGGAGCGGGCGACGCCCTGCGCTCCTGGAACGAGCAGATCGGCATCCTGCCGTGGGATCTCGCGCGCCTCACCGGTATGCGCGACGGCGCCGTCCCGGTGGAACTCGTGAGCGTCACGGCCGTGATCGGCGCGATCGCCACGATCGTCGGCATCCTGCTCGCCCTGCCGCGCCGCGTGTACGCACGCCGCACGCGCTGAGACTCGGCGCCCTCGAGCGCCCGATCGCGGACGCCCCGCCCGCGTGGGCGACGTTCAGCGACCGAGCGTCTGATCGAACGGTCCGCCGCGGCGGATCTCGCGCACCTCTTTACCGAGCGGGAACAGCGAGACGGGCACCAGCTTGAAGTTCGCGATACCGAGCGGGATGCCGATGATCGTGACGCACAGCACGAGCCCCGTGACGATGTGCTCGAGGGCGAGCCACCAGCCGGCGAGCACGACCCACACGAGGTTCCCCAGGAACGACCCCACGCCCGCCGTCGGCTTCGCCACGATCTCGCGGCCGAACGGCCACAGCGCGTACAGCCCGATGCGGAACGAGGCGATGCCCCACGGGATCGTCACGATCAGGATGCAGAGCACCACCCCCGCGGCGAGGTAGCTGAGGAAGAGCCAGAAACCCGACAGCACGAGCCACAGGACGTTGAGGATGAGGCGCATGCGTCCATCCTCGCGGTTCGGAACGCGGCGCCCGACGGGTTTGACACCGCTTCGCCTAACCTCCCGACGGTGGGGGTGCAAGCGCCCTTCGCACACCACCTCGGGGGTCTAGCGTGGGGCACCCCGAGGGAAGGAACCGATCATGTCCGACGTCACCCGCGCCACCCCCGAACGCCGCGTCCTTTCGAGCTTCAGCGACTACACGGGAGCACAGGCCGCCGTCGACCGTCTGTCCGACGCCGGGTTCCCCGTCGAGCACACCGCCATCGTCGGACACGGCGTACGCATCGTCGAGCAGGTCACGGGGCGCATGACCCGTGGACGGGCGGCGCTGCTGGGTGCCGCGTCGGGCGCGTGGTTCGGCCTGATGATCGGCGTGCTGATCGGTCTGCTGAGCGTCGGAGGATTCCTCGGGTTCGTGCTGCTGGGTCTCGTGCTCGGTGCCGTGTGGGGCGCGGTCTTCGGTTTCGCCGGACACGCCTTCACCGGTGGTCGCCGCGACTTCTCGTCGGTGCAGGGCTTCGAGGCCGAGCGCTGGGACGTGACGGTGGATGCCGAGCACTTCTCCCGCGCGCAGTCGCTGCTGTCGTCGGGTGCGGCGGGGGAGGGGCGCGCGTAACGTCGGCGCACTGCTGTCGGGCGGGTTCCGGCGTCGTGGGGCACCGCGCGTGGCCCCGGGGCGTCGGGGGTGACCCCAGGCCACCGGCGCGCGTCGCGCTCGTGAGGCCGCCCGGCCGCGAGGCCGATGTCGGAGGCCCCGCCTAGACTTGAAGGCGCCATGACCGACGCCTCCACGCCCCTCATCGTCGGCGGTTCCGCACCGTCGGCCGCCCGACCCGACGCCGATCTGCTCGAGGGGCTGAACGGTCCGCAACGGGAGGCCGTGACCTACCGGGGTCAGGCGCTGCTCATCGTCGCCGGCGCCGGCTCGGGCAAGACGAGCGTGCTCACCCGGCGCATCGCCTCGCTGCTGCGCACGCGCGAGGCGTACCCGAGCCAGATCCTCGCCCGCGGCCTTGCGATCGATGCGGCACGGGCGGATGGCGGCACCGTGCCGGGCATACGCACCCCGATCCGCTTCTCGGATGCGTCCCT
>JAAIGE0101309225.1_pt1 | contig 10900 bp, 12 predicted proteins | sample 6487951 | NCBI WGS metagenome assembly JAAIGE01 (sample SAMN13974128, study PRJNA590717) | phyllosphere metagenome | biome: tomato field; feature: multiple bacterial spot infested tomato fields; material: tomato leaves; isolation source: leaves from tomato fields | host: Solanum lycopersicum ... | reverse complement strand
GTGCCTTCGCTCATGGATCTTCCGCGGACATCCTGGAATACGAAAATATATTTATCCTGCATCAGGTACGGGTTAGGGCCCAGCTTCGTCCTGTATTCATTTTCTCCATACGGGGCAATGCTGTAGCAGGTTCTCTGCATCAGGAACGGATATTTCTGATTTTTCGAAATATCTTTCGGAATATAAACGGAAGTGAACAGCTTTACACCGTCACGCATCGGGATATAAAATTCCTTCTTGGTGAAATGGTCTTTTACAAAAGTGTCAGGCTGCTTACTCTGCGAGTTGCCTAACATAAAAAGGATTGTAAATACGATTGAAAAATAAATCTTCATTAATTAAAATTTACGGCTAATTTAACATAAAATTATCTAACTGGATATATTTTAAACGTAGAGCGTATTCAAATTTAGCTGAAAGTATGATCTCCTGCAGATCAGGGTGATTGTGCAGATCTAAATACCCATAAAAAACCTGCTGGATCTGCTGTAAAGTGTACAGTTATAATGCTTAAACAGGTTCATAATTCTCATTTAAAAATTAATTGATCAATCTTATAAAGATCGGAAGCAGCTGATATTTTAATTTCTAAGCACCCAACAAAAAAGCATCCCCAAAAGGATGCTGTATACAATATTGGAATATTTAATCTGATTATGCCTTCAGATACCTTGAGTAGGCATATCCTTCCTGGCCTTTGTCTGTTTTCACTTTCCACCAGTCGTCTGAAGTCTGTTCTACCAACGTTACGGAAGAGCCTTTTTCAACTTTGCCTAAAACAGCAGCATCCGTAGAAGGTTCCTGTCTGATATTCAGATTGGATTCATCAGTGGCTACCGTAAGGGCTGCACCGGCAGCAAGGCCGGAAACCTGTACGTCAATATTGATATCGGAAGCTGAATATGAAGAGTCAATGGCTCCCAGGGCATTCCATACTGCATCTTTGGCAGCTGTATTGGAAGCACTTCCTGAAACATAAAGAATTCCGTCCTGTTCCTGAACCTGAAGACCGGAGATTCCTGCAGACTGCGCAGCAGAAACCACACTTGAATATTTATCCTGTAATGTGCTCATGTTTGATTATTTGGTGTTTACGGTATAATTATAATTTACTTTCCCCACTTTCAAAGCATCTACCGATTCTTTTACTTTTCTGGCATCAGAAGAAGATATGTTTCCTGTAAGCGTCAGCTCACCGTTTACCGTTTCTACTTTTACTCCTGGGATATCTTTTACCGCATCCTGCACTTTTTGCTGTACGGCAGGGTCTACTGCAGACTGTGTTTCAACCGGAGCAGGCATTGAAGCCGCTGCAGGGGCTATAGTCGACATATCATGAACATCTTTGATACCGTTAATGGCTTTCAGCTGTTTGATCATGGCATCTTTTGCCTCCTGGGTCTCAAAAGTTCCGCTCAGGTGGGCTACGCCTTCTTTCACTTCTACAGAAGCACCCGGATTGGAAGTAACTACCGTAGTAGCCTGGGTCTGAAGATCAGCATCTGAAACTTTCTTTTTACAAGAAACAGAACCGAAGGATACGGCTACAGCCAGTGCAGCCATTGCGATCGTTTTTTTCATAATTGTATATTTTGTCAATGTTGTTAATACAGGTAAATATAACAGTAAAATACGTACCAAATAAATAAAAACTGAATTTATCTTTAGAAAAGTGATTACAATACTGTAAAAATCAGTTCTTTAATTTTAAATTAGCTTTTTAGTAAAACATACATCATCACCTGTAAACTAAGCCTTCCGCCAATTGTAAAAATATTATATTTGCGAAACTTGAATTAACAATATGAAAGGACAGAATAAACTATTTATAGCCATTATCATCGCATTGATCCTGGGAGTAGGGATCGGCGGGCTTGTACATGTAAAGTATCCGGAAAGTGCGGCGCCTTTTTCCGACAACATAAAACTGCTAGGAACGGTTTTTATCCGCCTGGTACAGATGATCATCGCTCCGCTTGTTTTTACCACTTTGGTGGTGGGCATTGCCAAAATGAGTGATATCAAAATGATCGGAAGGGTAGGGACAAAAGCCATGCTGTGGTTTATCTCAGCTTCCCTGGTTTCTCTTTTCATCGGTCTGATCCTGGTAAACTGGCTTGAGCCGGGGCATGTCACCAAACTCCCGATCCAGGATGCAGCTACTGCAGAGGAACTGCTGAAAAGCAGCAAAGGGTTTTCCATGGAAGATTTCGTAAAACATATCATTCCTAAAAGTGTTTTTGAAGCTTTTGCCACCAATGAAGTGCTGCAGATTGTGGTGTTTTCCATTATGTTCGGGATTGCCCTCGCCAATCTGGGCGACGAATATGCGCAGCCTGTGGTTAAATTGTTTGACATTATCGCACACGGAATCCTGAAAATGGTGGGCTACATCATGTGGTTTGCACCGCTGGGTGTTCTGGGAGCGATTGCAGCCGTTGTCGCAACCAATGGCTTTGAGATCTTCAAGGTCTACGCCATTTACCTCAGGGATTTTTTCTTCGCACTGGGAATGTTGTGGCTGGTGCTTCTGCTGGTCGGGTATCTTATTCTCGGGAACCGTCTTTTTGAATTGTTGAGGAGAATTAAAGAACCTTTACTTATCGCATTTTCAACAACCAGTTCCGAAGCGGTATTCCCGAAACTTGTTGAAGAACTGGAGCGTTTCGGATGCAACAACAGGGTGGTATCTTTCATTCTGCCTTTAGGGTATTCTTTCAATCTGGACGGAAGCATGATGTACATGACGTTTGCCTCTATATTTATTGCCCAGATTTACGGCATTGAGATGACCGTAGGACAGCAGATTACCATGCTTCTGGTATTGATGCTGACGTCAAAAGGGATTGCCGGAGTGCCGAGGGCCTCTTTGGTGATTATTGTGGCTACCTGTTCCATGTTCGGGATTCCGCCTGAAGGGATTGCCTTGATATTACCGATTGACCATTTCTGTGATATGGGAAGAAGCATGACCAATGTACTTGGGAATGCGCTCGCTACGTCTGCCGTTTCCAAATGGGAAGGCCAGTTGGATAACCATGGCGGAAATCTGTAAATATCCTGTATGAAAGCATTGCTTGGAATGGTACTTCTTATCACATCGGTGAATCTGTTTTCGCAGGTTAAAGAAAAACCTGTATTTTCTGACAGAGAAGACGGATTTTATGAAGTCGTTGATTATAATGTGCAGAAAAATGCATTAAAAGATTTAAAATTATCACCCCATATCGGAATTTCAACAAAAGAAATTTCAACCATAAAAAAGAGGAAAAATGAGATTGATCTGTATGTTATTGATATTGTTCTGACAGAAGCCGGTACCGGGAAATTTAAAAAGTTAACCCAAAAAAATATTGCCAGACCTATTGCCATTGTACTGAACGGAAAATTAATTTCAGCACCTCTCGTTATAAATCCGATTCGTGACGGAAAAGTAGAAATCAGCGGTAATTTTACGGAAGAGGAAATTGATGAAATTATCAATGCTATAAAAAAATAAAGATGAGTCAGGCAGTATCAAACAAAGATTTATTGAATTTACAACATGATAAAAAGACAATTGCGGAAAACGGCTTTACAGTGATAAATTCTGTTTTTTCAGATGAAGAAACTGAAAAGATCATTGCCGTAATCAGCAATGCAGATCCGTCAAAAGACACGTTCAGGAAATCAGAAGACCTGTTTGCCATACGGCAGTTCCTGAAAGAAATACCGGAAGTCAGGGATTTGGTTTTCAATGACAAGATCAAAGAAATCTGCAAGGAAATTTTCGGGGAAAAATATACTGCCGTAAAGAGCATTTATTTTGATAAGCCTGAAACCTCCAACTGGTATGTTGCCTATCATCAGGACCTGACTGTTTCTGTTGATAAGAAGCTTGAACTACCGGGTTTCGGGCCTTGGACGACCAAACAGAACCAGTTTGCTGTTCAGCCGCCACTGGATCTTCTTGAGAATATCTATACGGTACGGATCCATTTGGATGACACGGATAAACATAACGGTGCTTTGAAAGTGGTGCCGGGGTCCCACGCTAAAGGGATCTGCAGACCGGAAACCATCAACTGGGCCACTGAAACCGAAGAACTGTGCAGTGTAGAAAAAGGCGGGATCATGATCATGAAACCTTTGCTGCTTCACGGGTCCAACAGAACCACCAACGGAAACCGAAGAAGGGTGATCCACATTGAATTTTCTGACAGGGAACTGCCGGAAGGGCTGGAATGGTCTGAAAGAATAGTTTAAAGGATTGCTTATTGATTAAAAAAGTCTCTTTTTCAAATTGAAAAAGAGACTTTTTATTACCATTCACCGGTAATCGCTTCCGTATACTGCAGATTGACATTTTCCTTAAAATACAACAGTAATATAAGGAACTCTTTTCGTGAACTGCTCTCTGAAAATAAAGGAGTATCAACCTCCATATTTTGTTTCAGGATAGCTTCAATTAATTTATCATTACTGCCGAACTCTGTAATAGGTAGAATTTCTTCAATTTTAAAAGAATCATTAATCTTTACTTTATACATTGCAAATGGTTGTTTTGGAAGGAAATTTTCAATATCGGAAAATTTTGGTTTATCACTGTTTTGTAAGTCATCAAAGCACGTTATAAATTCTAAACCTGTGAATTTATATTTATTATTGTCTAAATATGCAAAAGTTTCACTTAAAGTTTTCAGGGTTCCTTTTTCATTTTCTGATAATCTGTGTCTTGGCGAGCATGAGTTGAGCATATAGGAACCGTTATATTTTTTTAACAAGAGTAAAAATTTCTCATCAGGCTCAATATTTATTTCACAGGCTCCTGGGTAAGATTTTCCTATAAGACCGCTTACCACCAGTGTTTTGAATTTTTCACCTTTGTAAATTGTTTCAAATTCAATATCTGCTTTATAGGTTCTCTGCTCATAATTCTCATCATAGACTTTAATAATTTTTACAATACCTGCCATATCAGCTTCCAGGTATTCTTCAGCTAAAGGGCTTCTGATACATTTACAGGCTGATATTTCAATAAAGCTTATCACTATAAAAAGAACTGAAAATAACGTTTTCATCTAAATCTATTTCACAGAAATCTCATCTACAAAAATATATGCATCACCGCCGGCTCCCTGGTGCCATTCCGGAAGTTTCCCGAAGTGGTAGGCTTTTACTTTAATGTAACGCGCCTGGGTAGGCAATACTTCTGCAGGGAATTCCTTCACCTGGATGGTTTCATTTTTAGGGTCAAGCGTATTGTCGATGGTTTTAAGCAGAATAAAGTCTTTCCCGTTATGGGAAGCATAATATTCCACTTTCTTCGGCATCAGGATCCATGCCCTGCTGTCCTGGAGGTAGGTGGATGAAATACGGGTTATGTCCTGCGGCGATTTCATATCGATCACCGCTTCAAAGGTCTGCCCCTGGTAGCCCAGCCATTCGCCTTTTCTCCAGTTGGCATCACCGTTGATCCCGTCAATCAGGGATAGCTTTCCGCTTGCCGTGTACTGCGGAGTAGGTGTGGAACCGACTGTAATATCCCAATTGTTCGGCCTTCTGTTGAAATTTGCGGTTACCACTGAGCTTTTTTCTCCCTTTCTCTCTGCGTAGGCAGAAACCTGCGTTGTTTTTGTGATGGTAAAAGGACCTTTGTAAGGCATGAACATTTTTCTTACATTGGCATCACCTTCGTCCAGCGTCATATAATAGATTTTGTCATCAGGATTAAGGGCTGTGATCTCAACTTTTGTATTCAGGTCGAAAATCCGGGCTGCGGCAATTACCGGAGAGGCGGTCAGTTCATCATATTTAAAATCTTTGAACGTTTTTGCATTTTCAAAGCCAAGTTTTTTAAGTTCTTCGCGGCCGGTATTTTTTGTAATGGTTCTTACCGTACCATCTTCCAGATGGATTTTAACCTCATCAAAATAAGGCGTTGTGGTCTGCCATTCCGGTAATCCCGGCGTTACCGAATAGATGCCCAGGGTACTCAAAATATACCAGGCGCTCATCTGTCCGCAGTCTTCATTCCCGATCAGGCCGTCCGGTGCATTTTTATAATAATTGTCAAGGATAAATTTAATCTTTGCATCTGTTTTTTCCGGCTTATCTACGTAATTGTACAGGTAAGCGATATGGTGGCTCGGTTCATTTCCCTGGGCATACTGCCCGATAAGCCCGGTGATGTCTACCTGTTCCCTTCCGGTGGTGGTATCGGGAGCTGAGAAAATAGCATCAATGAACTGCTCGAATTTTTCTTTTCCGCCATGGGCAGCAATCAGTCCCGGGATATCCTGCTGTACAGAATATGAATAATGCCAGGAATTTCCTTCCGTGTAATTATTGTTTACCTCTCTCGGTTCAAAAGGCTCATACCAGTTTCCGTTTTTCCTCGGCTGCATGAATCCGTTCTTCGGGTTGTACAGGTTTTTCCAGTTCTGGGAGCGTTTCATGAAATACCGGTAATCTTCCTTCTTGCCTAAAATTTTTGCCATCTGGGCAATACACCAATCATCGTACGCATATTCCACTGTTTTAGAAACACTTTCGTGCTCATCATCAATACTGATGAAATTATTCTGTTTGTAGGCATTCAGCCCGAAAATATCCAGCATGGCAGAATGTTTGGACGCTTCAAACGCTTTTTCATAATCAAATCCGGTAATTCCTTTGGCCATGGCATCTGCTATAACAGATACCGAGTGATAGCCGATCATGCATTCCGTTTCATTGGAAGCCAGCTCCCAAACCGGAAGCTTTCCGCCCTGTTCATACTGTTTAATGAAGGTATTGATGAAATCAGCAGTCCTTTTCCGGTCGATAAGTGTCATCAGGGGGTGGGCTCCGCGAAAGGTATCCCAAAGCGAAAAAACCGAATAATAATCAAAGCCTTTGGCCATGTAGAATTTATTGTCGCGGCCCCTGTATTTGCCGTCGGTATCCATATTGATGTTGGGCTGCGTAAACACATGGTACATGGCGGTGTAGAAAACGGCCAGCTTATCTTTATCAGAAGATCTGACTTTAATTTTTGACAGTTCTCTGTCCCATTCTGCAGCGGCCTGCTTCCGGATGGATTCAAAATCATTGGATTTGCCCTCAGCAAGCATATTTTTTCCTGCTCCTTCATAACCGGTTGGGGAAATGGCTACTTTTATACTGATCTTTTCCCCCTTTTTTACCTTTGCAGAAAACGCCAATGCTAATTTTGTACCTGTGAAAAGATTATTTTCCTGTTTTCCATTCGCCACATTCCTGGATGTCTTCATCGGTTTTGAAAACTCAATCCTGGCATAAATATACTGGTTGGTTGCCCAGGCTTCGCTTCTCCTGAAAACTTCAATGGTTCTGTCATCAATGATTTTTACTTCACCTTCCAGAAGTCTGTCCCTGTGATTGAGGTCTAAAATGATGTTGGCATTTCCGGCATTGTTAAAAGTATATTCATGATAGCCGACTCTTTTGGTGGTGGTCAGCCGCACATCAATATTGTTTTTATCCAGTTTCACCGCATAGAACCCTGCCGATGCTTTTTCATTTTTATGGGAAAATTTTGAAGAATATGCCTTACTATCCAGGCTTGGATTTCCCATGGTGGGCATCAGCATGATATCTCCGTAATCTGAAACCCCTGTCCCGTTGAGGTGGGTATGTGAAAATCCGTAGATCACGGAATCTGAATAGTGATAGCCGCTGCAGCCGTCCCAGCTTCCGTCAATCCGGGTATCGGGGGAAAGCTGTACCATCCCGAACGGAACAATGGCTCCCGGAAAAGTATGGCCGTGGCCGCCTGTCCCGATGAACGGATTGACGTATTGCGAATAATTCTGGGCCTGTATAAGAAAAGAAGTTAAAAATAAAAGCAGGATGAATTTTTTAGTGTTCATTAGTTTATTTGATGTGATTTTTACTTGATATAGATGCTGACAAATCTAACAAAATTCCGGTAATTACAGCGACAAATCATTTTTCACTGACTGAAACGGTATAAAGACCTTAAAATATAATGGAAATCAATTGGGAAAAACCTCATGCAGGGCATTTAAAACAGCTTAACCGTGTAATTTTTAAAGGTGCGGGCTGGATTTATTTTATTACAGCGAAGCTTCATTGCTCCGACAATTTACCTTTTTACTTCAGAATATTCTTATATGAAAGAAAGTATCTATCAGTGCTTTTACTTATTCTAAATAGCTTAATTTTTCGTAAATTTGTAAACAATTTATTTAGTTTATGTTGACGAAAGAAAAGGTTCATAGTTTCCTTAAAGAGATAGAAGTTGATGATTTGGTGAACAACCTTCAGATCATGGGCAATGATGTGTATATTGATATGACGGCCCATTCACCGGCCATGCACGAGAAGAAAAAGCTGGAGGCGGCCATGAAACAGGCTTTTGCCAGTGAGTTCGGGGAAGAGGTTAATTTGAAATTGAAAATAGTTTCTCCTGAGCCTGCTGAAATTCAGCAGAGCCAGATCAAGGGAAAACAGATCGCAGGGATTCAGAATATTATTGCCGTTGCTTCCGGGAAAGGAGGGGTTGGCAAGTCTACGGTTGCCGCCAATCTAGCCGTAACACTGGCAAAAATGGGCTTTAAAGTAGGTCTGCTGGATGCTGATATTTACGGGCCTTCGGTTCCTACTATGTTTGATACGGAAGGCGAGAAACCGATTTCTGTGGAAGTAAACGGAAAAAGCCTGATGAAGCCTGTTGAAAATTACGGGGTAAAAATGCTGTCTATAGGATATTTTTCAGGAGCCAACCAGGCGGTAGTCTGGAGAGGCCCGATGGCTTCCAAGGCATTGAACCAGATGATCCGGGATGCAGCCTGGGGAGAACTGGACTTTTTATTAATCGATTTGCCGCCGGGAACAGGGGATATCCATCTTTCCATCATTCAGGAAGTTCCGGTAACGGGTGCCGTGATTGTAAGTACGCCTCAGCATGTGGCACTGGCAGACGTTCGGAAAGGGATTGCCATGTTCCAGATGGAAAGCATCAGCATTCCGGTGCTTGGGCTTATTGAGAATATGGCCTATTTTACACCGGAAGAATTGCCAGGCAATAAATATTATATCTTCGGGAAACAGGGAGCGCAATATCTGGCAGAAGATCTGGGGATTCCGGTATTGGGAGAAATTCCTCTGATCCAGAGCATCAGGGAAGCAGGTGATGTGGGAAGGCCGGCTGCTTTGCAGGAAGGATCTGAAATTGCCGGCATCTATACAGAGACTGTCCGTAATATGGTAGAAAGCTTGGTGGAGCGTAATAAAAACCTTCCTCCTACCGAAGCGGTAAAAATTACCACCATGGCAGGATGCTCGCCGAAAGTAAAATAATTATTTTCAACATTTGAAAAACCGAATCGAACAGAACAGAAAACAATATGGAAACAAATATAATGCACGAAGATACCGTAACAAAAGTAATGGAAGCCCTGGAAAGCATCCGCCCGTTTTTAAATAAAGACGGCGGGGATATTGAGCTTATCGATGTAAAGGATAACCTGGTCTATGTAAAGCTTTTGGGGAACTGTTCCGGATGTTCACTTAATTTCTCCACTTTAAAATTAGTGGTTGAGAATACCATCAAACAGCATGCGCCGGAAATTGAAAAAGTAATAAGTGTAGAATAGAATGAAATAAAATAAGTATTAAAAACCTATTTTTTTGAGACAGGCCTGTTCAGGCCTGTCTTTTTTGTTAAAGCCTGTTTCTGAAGTTTTTTAAAATAATTACTGGCGATTTTTGCATTCATCAGACTGGATTTTACAGGAAATATGTATGATGCTGTCATCTGTATGAATTATATCTGAATAAATCAGATATACTCTAACCATTAAATTATACTCCCGGACCATTACATTAAAATTTAATTAAAATAGATCAACATATCAGGTTGCTTCAGGGGATTTAATGATATAAATCTAATGTGCCGGATTGGGATTATTTGTAGGATAATGATCGTCTAATCAAGTATATTCGTTCAATTACAGTTAATTTAATTTAGGCTGGGTATCAGGGATTTATGATTTTTTAATAGTTATAATTCTACATGCCGGTAATTGTTATATGTGTTATTTTTGTGGAGATTATTTATAGGGCCAAATCAGGCTGTCATATAAATTGCATTCCGGGTGGTAACATAAAATTATTTACCCTGGATATTCATAGCCACCACATTACGTTACAGTTCCCTTTACCAAAGGGAATTATGAAATGAAAGGCTGATGAATTTGGTCTGTAACTTGTATTGAACGTGTAAATAAAATAAGAAAAATTGCCCTTAATTTATTTGAAAGATTTTATGTAAACTAAATACTATGAAAAACATACTCATTGCAGATGGTCATTATGTTGTACGTACAGGTACGTCTATGGTGCTGGAATCAAAACTTCAATATCCGTGCAGCATAGATTTTGCCGAGACCTATATTGAGACAAAAAACAAAGTTTCTGAAAAAATATATGATCTCCTGATCATTGACATTGATATCCCGGACAGCAATTTTAAGGCAATGGTCAAAGAGCTTAAGAAAAAGCAGAAGCATCTGAAAATTCTAATTTTTGCCACTTATGACGAAAATGTAGGGATACAATACATAGAAGAAGGAGCAGCAGGATACCTGAATAAAGGCGCTTCGGAATCTGAAATTCTGACAGCCGTAACAGGGATATTTGAAGAAGGCTATTATTATACAGTGGATATGATGAAAAAGCTGGTCTCACAATCTACCGGAAGCCATTCCGTAGACCGGCTTTCCAAAAGGGAATTCCAGATTTTTAAGCTTCTGGCAGAAGGGAACGGCAATATTGAAATCTCAAACAGCCTGAACCTGAAAATGTCTACCATCAGTACTTATAAGAAGAAAATATTTGAGAAGCTGCAGGTGAAAAATGTGGTGGATCTGGTAAG
>JAAIGE0101064946.1_pt1 | contig 10909 bp, 5 predicted proteins | sample 6487951 | NCBI WGS metagenome assembly JAAIGE01 (sample SAMN13974128, study PRJNA590717) | phyllosphere metagenome | biome: tomato field; feature: multiple bacterial spot infested tomato fields; material: tomato leaves; isolation source: leaves from tomato fields | host: Solanum lycopersicum ... | reverse complement strand
TCGGCCTCAACACCATTCGTGAGCTGCCGGCGGACCTGAAAACCGAATATCACGGCTTCACCGACGCCGACATCGATCGCCCGGTCTATATGGGCGGCACGATGGGCCTTCAGTGGACCACGATCCGCGAGCTCGTCGACATCCTGCGCGCAAACTACTGCGGCAATGTCGGCCTTGAGTACATGCACATCGCCGACGTGGAGGAGCGCCGCTTCCTCCAGGACCGGATGGAGGGCAAGGACAAGGCGATCGAGTTCACGCCTCAGGGCAAGAAGGCGATCCTCAACAAGGTCATCGAGGCCGAGCAGTGGGAGAAGTTCCTCGGCCGCAAGTACGTCGGCACGAAGCGCTTCGGCCTTGACGGCGGTGAAGCGATGATCCCGGCGCTCGAAAGCGTCATCAAGTACGGCGGTGCGGCGGGCGTCAACGACATCGTCTTCGGCATGGCGCACCGCGGCCGCCTCAACGTGCTTGCCAACGTCATGGGCAAGCCGCTGCGCGTGATTTTCCACGAATTCGCCGGCGGTTCCGCGAACCCCGACGATATCGGCATCGCCGATCGACATCATCTCGCCGCAGGCACTGGAATCGACCGGCACCACCGAATTGGCGACCGCGCTCTCACGCGCGATTCCCTCGCTCAATTTTCCGCGCCCGGCCATCTCCGACGGCTCCGACGCGGTGCGCCCGGCACAGTTGCGCGGCCTGTCGCCCGATCAGGTGCTGGTGCTGGTCAACGGCAAGCGCTATCACAGCACGGCGTTGATCAATCTCAACGATACCCAGGGGCGTGGCTCTTCGCCGGCAGACCTCAACACCATCCCGATCGCCGCGGTGGAGCGCATCGAAGTGCTACGCGATGGTGCGTCTGCGCAATACGGCTCGGACGCCATCGCCGGCGTGATCAATGTCGTGCTCAAGGGCAGCGGCGAAGGCGGCAGCATCAATGGCCGCTACGGCAAGTACAGCGCTGGCGACGGCGAGCAGTACCAACTGTCCGGCGATGCCGGTTTCAGCTTCGCCGGCACCGGCAAGGTGCACCTGGCCGCACAGGCCGGGCACTCGGATCAGACCAACCGCGCGTTGCCGTTCCAGGGCCGTGTGGAGCAGCGTTATGGCGACCCCGACATCGACCAGGGCGCGCTCTCGTTCAACGGCGAATACAGCCCCACCGATTACCTCACGTTCTATTCGTTCGGCATGGTGAGCCGGCGCGAAGTGCTGTCCAACGGCTATTTCCGCTTTGCCGGTGATAATCGCAACCGCCCGGAAATCTATCCGGACGGCTTCCTGCCGCAGATCTACAACGTCAGCAAGGACGTCTCGTGGGTAGGCGGCTTGAAGACCTCCACCGAAGGTGGCTTGAACATCGATCTGAGCTACAACTACGGCCAGAACAATCTCACCTTCGATGTGCGCAACAGCTTGAACAACAGCTTGGGGCTGGCCAGCCCGACCGACTTCCACGCCGGTACGCTGGAAGTGACGCAGAACGTACTCAATGCCGATTTCACCAAGACGCTGGATTGGGGCCTGGCCTATCCGGTGACGCTGGCCTTCGGTGCCGAATGGCGCGGCGAGAAATTCAACGAATCGCCTGGCGATGCGGCTTCCTCGGCCAACGGCGGTATTCCCTCGGCCAACGGATCGTTGATTCCCGGCGCGCAGGTGTTTCCGGGCTTCAAGCCCTCCGATGCCGGTTACTACAACCGCAACAGTCATTCGTTCTACGCCGACCTGGAAACCGATTTGACCGAGAAGTTCTCGGCCGGGCTGGCCGGGCGCTACGAGAAGTACAGCGACTTCGGCGACACCGCCACCGGCAAGCTGTCGCTGCGCTATGCCTTTACCGACAAGGTGGCGGTACGTGCGACTGCATCCACCGGCTTCCGCGCGCCGTCGCTGCAGCAGCAGAACTTCCAGTCGATCGCCACCCAGTTCCTCAACGTGGCGCAGCCCAACGGCACGGTGACCGCGATTCCGTTCGAGATCGGCACCTTCCGTACCGACAACCCTGCCGCGATCGCGCTCGGTGCCGAACCGCTCAAGGCCGAAGAATCCAAGAATTACGGCCTGGGCGTGGTGTTGCAGCCGGTGGAGAATCTGTACATCACGGTGGATGCATATCGCATCGATATCGACGATCGCATCGTGCTGTCTGAAAACCTCACCTCCAATGCGGTCCGCAACTACCTGCAGGCCAATGGCTTCCCGGGCATCGGTGGCGGGCGCTACTTCACCAATGCGGTAGACACCAAGACCCAAGGCGTGGATGCGGTCGGCACCTATCGCTGGAACCTGGATGGCGGCAGCGTAGAGCTGACCTCGGGCTACAACTACAACAAGACCGAAATCAAACGCATCGCCGACAACCCGGCAGCGCTGATGGCGATCGACCCGAGTGCGGTGCGCATCGGCCGCGCCGAAATCGGCCGTATCACCGAAGGCACGCCGCGCGACAAGTTCTTCCTCGGCGGGACCTGGTCGCCGGGCAACTGGTCGTTCACCGGCACCGCCACGCGCTGGGGCGAGTTCAGTACGTTCGGCACCAACGCCGGCAGCGACCAGACCTACGCGGCCAAGTGGACGCTGGATCTGGCCGCGTCCTACAAGTTGGGCGCGTGGAATTTCACCATTGGTGGCGACAACGTGCTCAACGAATATCCTGACCGCCAGCAAGCCGGCTTGGGCACGCGCACTTACCTGCCCTACAGCAGCGCCTCGCCGTTCGGTTTCAACGGCGCGCTGGTCTATGCAAACGTGAACTACAAGTGGTAACTCCCAAATGCCGGTCGGTCACGGCCGGCATTTGAGTCGCGCGGCACTGCATGTCTGACGTGTCGCCGACGTCACCGTCCCTGGCCACCCTCGCACACATGAGGTGGCCAGGTTAGACGCTCTCCGCTGCACGTTGCACCGCTTCAGCAAGGATGCGCGCAGCAAAGTGCGCAAGGCGCCACACCGCGCATTGCCGGTTGCTGCCCTCTTCGCGCGCACTGCTCCGTCCTGCGGACGCATGCGGCGCGCAGGCATGGCCGATTACCCGTTCGCAGTTGCATTCCCCGGTATTTACGGTGCTTCGTCGCTACGTCCATCACTCCTTTCGAGCCTTGACTCCCATGCACAACTCCAACGCACTTTCGCTGGCGATTTCAGTCGCACTCACCGTCTGTTCCTTCGCTGCCAGTGCGCAGTCGCAATCGACCCAGCCGCAGAAAACCCTCGACACCCTGATCGTCACCGGTACGCGCGTCAGCGACAGGACCGTGGCCGAATCCGAATCGCCGATCGACATCATCTCCGAGGAGTCCCTGCAGGCCACCGGCGCCACCGATGTCGCCACCGCGCTCGGCAAGCTGTTGCCGTCGCTGAACTTCCCGCGCCCGGCCATCGCCGACGGCAACGACGCCGCCCGTCCCGCCACGCTGCGCGGGCTGTCGCCGGACAACGTGCTGGTGCTGGTCGACGGCAAGCGCTATCACACCTCCTCGCTGGTGAACTACAACCCCTATGTCGGTCGTGGTTCAGCGCCGGCCGATCTCAACTCGCTGCCGATGTCTGCGATCGCCCGCATCGAGGTGCTGCGCGATGGCGCGTCGGCGCAATACGGCTCCGACGCGATCGCCGGCGTGGTCAACATCGTGCTCAAGCATGGCGCCGCGGCCGGCAGCAACAGCATTTCGGTCAATGGCGGCATCATGGACAAGGGCGACGGCGCACAGAACGGCGTCGACGGCTCGGTCGGCCTGCCGTTCGGCGCCACCAGCGGCGACACCGCGCCTGGCTGGGTGCGGCTGTCGTGGAATTACCAGAATTCGATGGACACCAACCGCAGCGAGAACACCAATCGCGCCACCACGCTTGCCGGCGCCGCCAATCCCAGCGGCGTGCCCTACCAGCGCCATGGCGATCCGGATGCCAGGTTCTACCAGGGCCTGGTCGCGTTCGGTTATGACTTCACGCCCAACGTCGAGCTGTATGGCCATCTGAGCCTCAGCCGCCGCGAAGTGACCTCCAACGGCTACTACCGTGCCTACGACAACACCGACCGCAACGTGCAGGCGGTGTATCCCAACGGCTTCCTGCCGCAGATCTACAACCCGATCAACGACCGCTCGGCGGTGCTCGGCGTCAAGGGCACCACGGCCAGCGACTGGCATTGGGACGTGTCGGCCACCTATGGCAAGAACGACATGACCTTCAACATCCTCAACAGCATCAACACCAATCTGTACTGGAGCACGGGCAGCTCGCCGACGAACTTCAATTCCGGCGGTTTCGAAACCGAACAAGGCACGCTCAACGCCGACTTCAACAAGTCCTTCGATTGGGGCCTGGCCTATCCGGTCAATCTGGCCTTCGGTGTGGAACATCGCCAGGACCGCTACGAGATCGTCGCCGGCTCGCCGGCGTCGTATTTCTTCGACCCCGACACCATCAACCCGGAGACCGGAACCCCGTACCCCGGCGGTGCGCAGGTGTTCTCCGGTCTGGAGCCCTCGGTAGCGGGCAAGTTCGGCCGTCACAGCAACGCGGCCTACGCAGCGCTGGAAGCGGACCTGACCGACAAGCTGTCCGGTGGCATCGCCGGGCGTTACGAGAACTACAGCGATGCCGGTTCCACCCGCTCGGGCAAGCTGTCGGCACGCTATGCATTCACCGATACGTTCTCCATGCGTGCCACGGTTTCCAACGGCTTCCGTGCGCCCTCGCTGGCGCAGCAGAACTACGCCTCGGTGGTGACCCTGCCGCAGGACGGGCAGCTGATCCAGGTCGGCACCTATCGCACTTCCGACCCGATCGCCGTGCAGCTGGGCGCGCGTCCGCTGAGCCCGGAAAAGTCCACCAACTACGGGATCGGCAGCGTCTGGCAGCCGACCGCCAACTTCACCTCGACGCTGGACGTGTACCAGATCCGCATCTGGGACCAGATCCTGTATTCGGACCAGATCCAGCTCGCCCAGCCGATCGGCCAGGTGGGTGCGGTGCAATTCTTCGTCAACGGCGCCACCAGCCGCACGCGCGGCGTCGACTGGGTGAACAGCTATCGGGCCGATCTCGGTGCCGGCGGCAGCCTCAACCTGAGCGCCAGCGCCAATTACAACAAGACCAAGATTCTGGAGCTGTCCAATCCGAACTTCGGACGTGCCAGCCAGGGCCTGTTGACCGAATCCACGCCACGCACCAAGTACATGCTGGCAGCGGACTGGACCTTGGGCGGCTTCTCGCTCAACGGCAATGCCACCCGCTATGGCGCGATCAAGCGAATCGGCGATCCGGCCGACGGCAGCCAGGACCAGACATATTCGGCGCGCTGGATCCTCAATCTGGCGGCCAACTACACCTGGCAGGCGCTGACCTTCACCGTGGGTGCCGACAACGTCACCAACCAGTATCCGACCAAGGCACAGCTGACCACCGGCTACGATGATCGCGCCAGCGGTCTGCAGTATTCCTCGTTGTCGCCGTTCGGCTTCAACGGTCGCTACTGGTACGGCCGGGTGACCTACCGCTTCTGATCGGCCGGCTCGAGCGAACCTGCCGATCCGCGCATGTGTATACGCAAACACCGCCGGGTGATCGGCGGTGTTTGTCGTTGTGGGCATCTCGATTCGGGTGCCGCGGCCGTGCCTCATCTGCCGCGACGATCGCCAGCGCAGTGATTGCCGCTGCGATGCCGTCCCGGCAGGTCACGCCACTGCACTGCCTGGCCGCGGCTCACCAGGAGGCGAGCAGCGTATCGACACCGCGCAGGTTGGCGCGGTCGTTCCAGCTCAGCGTGTCCAGCTGCTCCAGCCGAAGCGCCGGCAGACGCGCCAGCAGGCAGGCCAGTGCCGCTTCCACTTCGATCAGGGCCAGCCGGTTGCCCAGGCAGTGGTGGATACCACCACCGAGCGACAGCGCGCGGCCCTGCTGGCGGCGGATATCCAGCACCTGCGGGTCGGTGAACTGCAGCGTGTCGTGATTGGCCGCGCCCAGCATCAGATACAGCATGGCGCCCCGGGGAACCGCCACGCCCTCGATCTCGAAATCCTGCAAGGCGGTGCGCGTGGCCATCTGCACCGAGCTGTCGTAGCGCATGCATTCGAGCACTGCATTGGGCAGCAGGCCCGGGGTTTCCTGCAGCAGGCGCAATTGCTGCGGATGCCGATGCAGCGCGACCAGCGCATTGCAGATCATGTTGGAGGTGGTTTCGTGGCCGGCAAAGAACAGCAGGATCACGTTGGAGACGATCTCCTCCTCGCTCAGGCGGCGGCCGTTGTCCTCGGCCTGGATGAAGCGCGCGATCAGATCGTCGCCGCCAGCGCTGCGACGTTGCGCGATCACGCCGTGGAAATATGTTGCCAGCTGGTCGTACGCAACGCTGGTGGCCTGCAGTTCTTCCGCCGTCATCATCGGATCGAAGACTTTCGCCAGCGCGCTGGTCGCGTGACTCAGCGCGGTGACATCGGCTGCATCGATATCCAGCATCCGGCAGATGATGGCGATCGGCAGCGGGAACGCGAACTCGGCCAGCAGATCGCAGTGCCCGTTGGCCTGGAAAGCGTCGATCAACCCGGCGGCGGTATCGCTGGCTACCTCACGCATGGACTCCATCTGCCGCGCACCGAAGGCCTGCGTCATCAGTCCGCGCAACTGCGTGTGCAGCGGCGGATTGAGCAGCAGGAACATGCGGCTCATGCCCTGGAACAGCGGCAGGTGCACCGCCGCCTCGCCGTAGCGCAGACGAATGCTTTGCAGATAGTCGCGACCGACCCGACGGTCGCTGAGCAGGCGATCGACCACGGCGTAGCGGCCGGACATCAGCCGCCCGTCCGCCACCTGCACCAGTGGGCCTTCTTCGCGCAGGCGTGCGTAGGTCGGATAGGGATCGTGGCGGAACTGGGGTGTTGCCAAATCGCTGAGATGCATGGCCTGGCTCATGTGGCATCGCCCCCGAAGTAGGGGCGATGCATGCGTACACCTGCCCAAGGACGCAGGTGCTCCACGGAATGCCCGGATTATCTGCATGCGTCGCGCCCCGGCCTTGCGCAAGCGCGAAGCGGTGTCGTCAATGTTGACTCGGCATGCCGGACTTGCGCCGTGCGTCTCAGCTCGCAGGCGCAGGCGACAGCGGTTTACGCGCCACCTGACGCATGCATCTGTCTGCACGCATGCGCTGCGTGTCGCATCGCGTTAATCATGCGCTGTGTACTATGGGCGTCCGGCCAACCGGACCTGTCTTGCGGTCCAGTTCCCCCTGCCGGACTCCAGCCATGACCACGCAATGCCCGCAGGCGATGCCCGGCGCAGTGCCGTTGGCTGGCTCGACGATCTCCCGGACACTCTCACAACGGATTGGAATGCATCACGACACCAGCCTCATCGACATCATCGCCGTCGGCCTCGCGGTCGCCTTCATCCTTGGCACGCTCGCGCAGAAGGTGAAGCTCTCGCCGTTGGTCGGCTACCTGCTGGCCGGCGTGTGCGTAGGGCCGTTTACGCCGGGATTCGTGGCCGACCAGACCATCGCCAACCAGTTGTCCGAACTGGGTGTGATGTTGCTGATGTTCGGCGTGGGGCTGCATTTTTCGCTCGACGATTTGATGGAAGTGAAGTGGATCGCGGTGCCTGGCGCATTGGCGCAGATCGTGGTGGCCACCCTGCTCGGCTGGGCGCTGGCGTGGAGCATGGGCTGGTCGCTGATTCACGGCTTGGTGTTCGGCCTGGCGCTGTCGGTGGCCAGTACGGTGGTGCTGTTGCGTGCGCTGGAAGAACGCCGTTTGCTGGACACCCAGCGCGGCCGCATCGCGGTGGGCTGGCTGATTGTCGAAGACCTGGTGATGGTGCTGGCATTGGTGTTGCTCCCGGCGCTGGCGGATGTGCTCGGTAGCGGCGCACCAGCCACGACGCACGATGCGCAATCGCCCTCGCTGCTGGCCGCGCTGGGCGTGACCTTGCTCAAGATGGTGGCGTTCGTCGCAGCGATGCTGGTGATCGGCCGGCGCGTGATTCCCTGGTCGTTGGAAAAAGTGGCGGCAACCGGCTCGCGCGAACTGTTCACCCTGGCCGTGCTCGGTATCGCGCTGGGCGTGGCATTCGTGTCGGCTACGTTGTTTGGTGTGTCGTTCGCGCTCGGCGCGTTCTTCGCCGGCATGCTGCTCAAGGAATCGGAACTCAGCCATAAGGCCGCCAACGATTCGCTGCCGTTGCGCGACGCGTTTGCGGTGTTGTTCTTCGTGTCGGTGGGCATGTTGTTCGACCCGATGATCCTGATCGCGCACCCGTGGCAGGTTCTGGCGACCTTCCTGACCATTACCGTGGGCAAGTCGCTGGCGGCATTTTTGATCGTGCGCGCGTTCGGCCACCCCACCGGCACGGCGCTCACCATTTCCACCAGCCTGGCGCAGATTGGCGAGTTTTCCTTCATCCTGGCCGGCCTGGGCGTGCAACTGGCGATCCTGCCGGAAACCGGGCGCGACCTGATCCTGGCCGGCGCGCTACTGTCGATCGTGGCCAACCCGTTCCTGTTCTCGTGGCTGGACCGCTGGCAGGCCAAGCAGGCGCAGGACGCGCCCGCCGCCGTGGAACCGGAACTGCCGCCCGGCCCGCCATTGCCGGCCGATGGGCATGCCATCGTGATCGGCTACGGCCGCGTCGGCAGTTCGCTGGCGCAATTGCTGCGCAGCCGCGGCGTGCCGGTGCTGGTGATCGACGACAACGGCGACCACGTCGCCAAGGCCCATGCGGCTGGTATTCCCGGCATCCGGGGCAGCGCAGCGGCCGACCGCGTGCTGGCCGAGGCACGCCCGGAGCATGCCAAGATCGCAATCCTGGCCATTCCGCAGCCGCTGGAAGCCGGCGAAGCACTGGCCAAGCTGCGCGCCATCAACCCCTCGCTGACACTGCTGGCGCGCGCCCACAGCGACGCCGAGGTCAAGCACCTGCTCGAACACGGCGCCGACGGCGCGGTACTGGCCGAGCGCGAACTGGCCTATTCGCTGGCCGAAATGGTGATGTCCACCCCGCCGTACCGCGCGTTGAACGTGCCGGCGTCGTGACAGTTGCTGGTTCGATGCCCCCAGTGCTCAGCGCCAAGACGACGCACATTACCCAATGGACTCACTATGGGGTAGCTACTGCCGATTGCATCGCCACGCGGCCGTCACCAAGACACACGACAGCCGCTATCAACATCAGCGTGGCTTGACCGGTCGGTACTGACGACGATCGCCGTACGCAGCGCCCTTGGTGTCCACGTTCGCGCATAAACGGTCGCCGCAAAGCATTACGTCGGCGCCGTTGTAAGCGCGCAGCAACTCGGCACGCAACCGATTGTCACGTATTTCCTGACGATATTGGGTCAACAACCACCCACCGCCGCCCAACAACAGCAGTAGACCTCCCAGGACAACCGCAGCGCCTTTCCACAGCAGCAGGCGCTGCCCGCGCTCGATGCGCTTGAGCTGATCGGACAATGATTGCGCGCCTTCCCCGATCAAACCACCGGCCTGCTGCAGCCGCTTTTCGAAACCGGCGACAGGTTGATCCAAGCCCTGCTGAATGCTCCGAATCAAGGTGTCGGGTACGCGCTGCAGCGTCTGCTCGGCCGAACGGGTGACCACGTTTGGCAACGACTGGGCGACTTGCTCCAACTGCTGGGCAAGGCGGCGTTGAAGTTGTTCCAGTTCGGCGCATCGACGCTCGAACTGTTCCATCAGCATGGCGGCTTTGCTGACCAGCGCCATCGGGTCTTGTACGTCCATCGTGCCTCCAGTCTTCCTGGTGATGACGACTACAGGCTGCGTGCGCCGATGCGCATGGTCTCTTGCTGCTGCGACTCGGCCTGTTGCCGCTGTGCCTGCATCGCCTGCCGGGCCGCCTGCTGTTCCTGCTGGTTCACCGTCTCGACGGCCTCGGCGTGCAATGCGCGGCCATGCGGCTCATTGGCAAGGCTCTGCGTCATCTGACGGAACTGATCACGGTCGCCGCTCTGTGCGGCGGCCAACATGCGATCGAGAAATGCGCTTGGGTCGTCCTTCAACGAGGGCATATTTCCGCTGTGAGTCGGCGACATCGCACGCGCATCATGCGCTCCCTGCGCCTCTCCCTTGAGCGGCACCTGCCACGCCTGCGGCACATGGCTGCGCTCGCGGTCATGCTGGAATTGCTGCATCTGCTGTTGCCAGGTCGGCGCATCCATCTCTCGACGTCCTGTTCCCGGTTCCAACGGACCGCGCAGGTGATCGACCCCATCGCGGGCCAGCCCAGGGATTCCACGCGAGTACACCGTCAAGCCGGACCGTAGCGTCTCGATGTCGCCGCGATACTTCTCGATCATCGGCGCGTACCGCCGAGCGAGCTGCTGCGTTGAAGGGTCTTCCAAGACGGAGGTATCCGCTTTGCCGGCCCCATCGACTGGCAGGAAGTTATGCATGCGATGCGATTCACCCAACCTGACAGCCGCCGAAAGCGGATCACGCGCGTCCAGCGCACTGCGGTCGTTGACGTAGTCCGCGGCCTTTAGGACAGCAATTTCCTGCGGTATGGCATAGACCTTGACTTGGCCGTAATGGCGGCTTGCGGCGCTGACTGCATCGCCGGCCATAACGTGATTGATCACATCGCTGCCGCCTTCCGGAATCCGCCGATCCAGACTGACCGCGCCGTAGGCGTCGAAGGTCTGCCCCTTAAGGCCGAAGTGATGCGCAGTGACTTGTGCCAAATTGCCACCGAGCGAGTGGCCAGCAACCGTCACATCGGGGATTGGTAGACCGGTACTGAGATGCTTTTGCTCTGCATATTTCAAGGCGCGCTGCGTAAACGTGATGGCGTCTGCTACCTGCGCATTGTGGCGAGTCGCGACCATCCCACCGTCGGCCAGTGCACCGTCCAGTAAGGGCTGGCGATCAAACTCGCTTCCTCGGTG
>JAAIGE0101586939.1_pt1 | contig 10911 bp, 9 predicted proteins | sample 6487951 | NCBI WGS metagenome assembly JAAIGE01 (sample SAMN13974128, study PRJNA590717) | phyllosphere metagenome | biome: tomato field; feature: multiple bacterial spot infested tomato fields; material: tomato leaves; isolation source: leaves from tomato fields | host: Solanum lycopersicum ... | reverse complement strand
GGCTTGGCTCGTGTTCCATCTCGCGACTGGCTGACGGGGGAACGCGAAAGCGGACCGTCAACTCGACCTCTTGTGCGAAGCGCCGGCGGTAGAGGCTCGCAAGGTTCCGCCGGCCCGTTCCTCGGAGCGCCGCAAGCGGGGGCCAAGGGGGATAAAGCTTCGCATGACGTGCAGGCGCCCGTCTGGAGCGCCGGCCGCATGGTGCGGGTTGGTAGAGCATCAGCTACATGCTCGCCCGCACCCGCCGTGTGCTGGCTTGCTCCTGAGAGCACTCCAACGGCTGCGGCATATAACCTAATCGGTTCACAAAGTCAAGCGCCACCCATTTCGTCCCTTTCCGCAGGCCTGCTCCCACTCTGCTCGACAGCCCCGTAGTCGCATCGATTACAGACACTTGGCTCCCGGCGGCGCAAACCTGCTCACGACGGCCAATGGAGAGATCCATGAACATGCAAACCAGCTTCTCGACTGCGGGAACCCGCGCCACCTCGGCATTCGATGGGCTGCTGGCCGGCGGCGGCGGTGATGCACTGGGAGGTTCGGCCCTCAACCGGCTGCTGAATTCGCCCGACACGCTCTCGCACCTGGGGCCGGGCGCGAACGTCCATGTGGTGCAGCGTGGCGAAACGTTATCCGAAATCGCCGCGCAGAACGGCACCACCGCCCAGCGTCTGGCGGACATCAACGGCATCGCCAATCCCGATCGCATCCAGGTGGGCCAGCACCTGCGCCTGCCTGCGACAGAATCCACTACGCACGTGGTCAAGCCGGGCGAGACGCTGTCGGCGATCGCCAGTGCCAGCGGCACCAGCGTGGCCGCGATCGCCGCGCTCAACCAGATCTCCAATCCCGACCGCATTCACCCCGGCCAGCGGCTGGAACTTGGCGGCACGGTCGGCACGCCGCAGGCGCGGCCGCAAACGCCAGCCGCTTTGACCACCCAGCCGCAAGCCCAAGCCCCGTCGGGGGGCGTGCCGCAACCGGGCGCAGCCTCGGTCAAGGCGGCTGACATTGCAGCCGATCGCGCCGCCGGACACGCCTCGATCGGGCGTTGCTATGCCTGGGTGAAGACAGCTCTCCAAAAATCGGGCGCCGTGAGTGACTACATCCCCGGCGTGGCCGCCAAGGATGCGGGACCAGCGCTGGAGCAGCGCGGCTTCGTCAACATCCTGAACCGTCCGGGCGCGCAGATCCGCTCCGCCTACGACGCTCCCAAGGGTGCGGTGCTGGTCTACGGCGCGGCGCCGGGCGCGACCGACCGCAATGCCAAGTACGGCCACATCGAGATCCGCACCGATGGCGGCTTCGCCAGCGACTACGCCTCCACCAATGCGCGCACCGGCGCGGCAGCGAACGGGCTGACTGGCCGCGGCCGCACGCTGATCGGCGTCTACGTCAAGCCCGATGCCGGTGCCCCAACGGCGCAAGCTGCAGCTCCCGCGAACGCGGCGGCCAACGCGCAAGCAGCCCCTTCGCAGGCTGGTGGCGCCTACGCGGCCGGCAATCTCTCTCTAGGCGCCAACGCGCAGTACCGCGATGCGATCCTCGAAGCTTCGAACCGCACCGGCATGACGCCGCAGACGGTCGCCGCGATCATCGATGCGGAGGCATCCAAGGTCGGCGGCGTATGGCAGGCCAACGCCAAGGCGGGCACCTCCTCGGCGACCGGGCTGACGCAGTTCCTCACCGGCACCTGGATCGGCGAGGCGACACGCAGCGGCAGCCTGCTCAACCAGGAGGCAAAGGCGCTCGGGCTGGTCGACGCACGCAACCACGTGACGGATCGCACAGCCCTGCTGCAAGCGCGCAACGATCCGCGGCTGTCGGTTCTCGCCGGCGCCGACTACGCGCGCCACAACCTGACTGCGCTTCGGGCCAGCGGCCATATCGCCGCCGATGCCTCGCCCGCGGCTATCGCCAAGTACGCCTACATCGCCCACCACGAGGGCCTGGGCGGAGCGCGCGGGTTCCTTACCGGCGAGATGGGCTACTTGCGCCCCGGTACGTTCGAGGCGAACGTGCCTGCCCGGCAGCGCGCGGACTATCTCGACGCGTCGGGCGGCGACAAGGGCAATGCCTATCGCAACTGGCTCTCGGACTACATCGACCGGAATATCGACGTGACGCGCTTCATGGGCGACGCACAGGGCGTTTCGGTGCCGCAGGTGCGTTCGCTTTATCGCTAAGAGGCGCTAGGCTGGTCGCATGCGCAGATACGCCAGCCTGTTGAGTTTCGCGCTCGTCGCCTGCGGGGGCGAAGCGCCGGACGCGACTGCGGCCTCGCAAGCCGGCGACGCCCCACGCGTACAAGCGCCGGAGGACTACGCCGCCTGCCGCGATGCCTCGGAAGGCGCGCCATCCGCGCTGATCGCCTGCGCCGATGCGGAGATCGCCCGCATCGGCCGCAAGGTGGACAGCCCGGAGGCCGCGGCCGCGTTCCAGGCTGTGCTCCAGCAGCTTGGCGACGCGGCCGCGGCAGACGGCGGACAATCCGCGAAAGTAACATTCGCCCACGCCGCCGTGCGCCTCGCCAGCAGCCGGGCCGAATTGCTTTCCGGATCGAGGGCGACCGATCTGCCCCAGACCGCCATCCCGCCTTCACAAGCCTGGGTCCGCAGCCGCGACCTGAGCTGCCGCGAACACCCGGTACCGCGCTGCCCTGCCCGCTACGATGCGCTGCTGGCGCTGCTCGGAACACCGAAAGACGAGGCCGTCATGTCCACCAACCCAGCTCCCGCCAGTGGCCTCCCGCTCCCGACCTGTGCGCAGGTCCATGCCGAGGGCAAAGTCGGCGGTGCGCTCGCGGATGCCTTCTACGCGCGTTACCCCAAGGACCTCGCCGGAGAGCAGAGCGTCGAGGCGGTTCCGCTCGACGCCGCTGCCCTCGACAACGTGGTGCGGTATCTGGCGTGTGTCGCCGGTGCGACCGACTACGATCCGGTGGTGGTCGAGAACGGCCTCGCGCTCTTCGCCAGCAAGCGCCACGGGCCGGAGGCGCTGCGCATGCTCGCCGCCCTCAGCAAAACCCCCGATCCCGCAGCCGGCGCCGCGCGACGCCTGCATGCGCAAGTGACCGCCTATCTGGAAGGTACGCCATGAGCCTTGCTGGTCCGTGGGCAACATGTCACGACCAGACTGTCGCGAAGGCGAACGACCGGACGGTTACTCCAGCTCAAAATTCGGCGCTGACACCTGCAAGCCGGTGCGCTTGATCATCGTGTACTCGCATCCGCTAAGATGATCCCGAGGCGTGCTCGCGGCACCATTTCGAAAGCTACGGCAGCAACCCGCCTGTCAAGAAGGTTACGTTCGACAAAAATTCCATCGTTATGGAAGATCGCGTGTCCTTGGTTTGAAAGAACCCCCGCAAGCAGTGTCACTCCCATCGCTGTCAAGAATGCAACTTTGCCCCCCGGCGCAGACCTCGCGCCACGATAAAAAGCACGCCTGGGCTCTTTGGGCGATGCGCATGGTCCGCAACCGGGAGCAGCGCACCACACGTTATTCCTGATGATTGGCGTGCACCAAGACCCTCCGAAAAACCGGCTCAGGGGATGATCTCACGACCTTCGCCGAAGATGCAGGACGCTTCCTTGCTGTCGATAGGCCCTTCGAAGCCGCGCATGCCCAGCACCTCGCGTGCTTCGGCAGGGGTCAGATGCAGGATGTCTTCGAATTTTGCCATGAACAAGGGTTCGGACTGCTGTCCAATGGAGTAGCCATAACTCATGTTGCGCCAGAGCGTCGGCCAGGCCGCCGGATAGTGCAGCATCGTCCGGGTCATCCACGGAAACATGATGAGCGTGTTCACCGTCATGAAAGATCCCGCCAGGTCGGGACCTAGATGCTTGAAGGCGTTGCCGGTGACGACGCCTGTGATAAAATATTCAGCGACCGATCCGAAGCCGGCCTCACCGAGAATGTGGTAGAGATCGTGCGTCTGGCCCATGCGCAGGTTCCAGAAATCGATGCTGTTCTGCGGCTTCCATTCGGGATTTTCGAGCAAGCGCGAGTTTAGCTCTGGCGAGAGATCATGTTCGTCCATGTATTCAAACAGCTGCCGCCCTACCGAGCCCGCCGGGTAAGCGCGTAGATCTTCCTTGCCGTAAGTGGAGATGAAACCCTCGTTCAGCCAACGGTCGAAGGCAGGATTTCTTTTTCTTTCCTCGACGACCAGTCGCTCGTTTGTCTCGACGTCGCGCACCTCGTCGACCGCCTTCATCAAGGTGGGCAGGCCGAACAACAACGGGTAATCGTGGCCATTGCGGCGCAGGCTTTCCGTTGCCGTCCACTCGCGCACCCGTGCATCGTTCAGCCATCGTGACGAGCTGATCGGCACGCTGCTCTCCGTGGTCAGCTTGCGCCGGCCATTGAGATAGAAGACAGCATTGCCCGAGGTAACTTCCGGATCGGCCAGGGCGTCGGTGGTGGCTTGTGCGGTCATGCTGGAACTCCCTTGTGCTGGTGGGACGAGGCGGTGGCGCTGGCATCCATGCGGTCGAGCAACTTCTGGATCTCCACCGCGCGCGCGAAATCCGGGAGGACAGATGAATCCTCATGGATAGCGCGGCCGAGATCGGAGTAGAGCGTACCGATCGCGCTCAGTGCCTCGCGGGAGGCGAACGAGCCGGGATAGGCGCTATATCGATCGGGTTCCGCGGGGATGGCCGCACAATCGAAGCGGGGGTCGATAGCGATCGGACCCGACGCGTCTGACAGAACAAGCGCCTCGATCGCGGGCAGACTGGGATCGCGCGTGGAAAGCGTAAGGCTGCCAATCCGGCCCTCGATACGCCAGGTGCAACCCATATCTGCGGTCGAAACGCCGGCGAGATCGATAGAGAACATCGCGCCGCCCTTAAGCCGCCCATGGAACTGAAGATGATCAAAGGCATCGCGATCAATTGCTTTACCGGTTTCATCGACCGGCGGCAGGTGAATGGCGCCGCTCGCCATCGTCTCCCCAAGTCCTCCAAAAAAATGATCAACCGCGTCGAGCAGGTGGCCGCCATAGATGGACAGCAATGTCGTGCCACCCTTGCGCATCGCCATGGCCCGCATCATCGGACCGAACACGCGCGCGCTGACCGTGATACTATAGACATCGCCGATCCGGCCCTCACCAATCAGGCGCATGGCTTGCCGCATCGGCGCCGTTCCCCGCAAATGGAGGCCGATCATGGCCTTCAACCCGCGCTCTGCGGCAAGCTGCGCCAATTGCTCCGCTTCCGAGACGGTGAAGGCCAAAGGCCATTCGCAGTAGACGTGCTTGCCGGCGTCCAAGGCAGCGCGCGCGATCTCATAATGAAACGGCGCTTTCACGCAGATGGAGACGAGATCGATTTCAGGATGCCGGGCAAGCTCTCCCGCATCGGTGAAAGCGAGCGGCGCGCCAAACGCCTCGGCCGCGCGCTGTACGCTCTCCTGTCGTGTCGTGCAGACCCCGTGCAGGCTGAAGCCGGGCAAGCGCTGAATGACGCGGACGTGCACGCCCGAGCCCCAGCCGTAATCGGGGTTCGCGCCGACAACTCCGACGCGGATTGGCTGATGAAACGCCATCCCGACCATCCTCTCCATGTTTGTTGAGCAAACCATACCGAGAGTCTGGTGTGCAGTCTACTGCGGCCGGTGGTCCCTTGCCGTTTCGAAGAAGCGAAGGAGATTGCGACCTGTTACCTCAAGGGTAATCTCTGCTTGGTTCGAAGGGAGTTCGCCCCGCGCGATCTGCGCGCACACGGCGGCGGCCTGATTCAGGACGAGCCGGGCCTCAATCCATTGCCCGAGCAGGCCCGGGTCTGTCGGCACCTCCTTTGCATCTAGCACGCCGAGCCGCGTGATGATCTCGTCAGCATCGCGGAGGACGCGCGCACGAAAGGCCGGCTCAAATAATTGAAGTTGGGCGAGTAGCGGCGTTACATACCGATGCTCGACGTGCAGGTCTGTAAACAAGCGGAGCCACGCTACGACGGAGCATAGCCCACCCCTGGCGGCTTTCGGCAAGGCATCGAAGAGCGCGTTCGTCTGCGGGACGATGTCGTTGTAGATGGCATAGGCGAGTTCGAGCTTGGACTCGAAATGCGCATAGAACGTCGCGCGACTGACACTGGCGGCAAGAATGATATCGTCGATCTTGGCATGAACGTAGCCGGATCGCGCGAATACCTCTCGGGCAGCGGCCAGCAATGCGGCTCGCGTGGCTTTCCGCTTGTTGGCCAGATACGCGAGCCGTCCTTGCGGAAGAGGAACATCCGCGGGCGCGCTTTCCGTGTTCAAAGGCATGCGCTCTCCACGACAGGTGCGGGCTCGATCGTATCTGAAATAGGTGAGGCGCTACCGCCACTGTAACCGATGGAGAAGCTTCTGACTGACGACAGTCGGAACATTGCTGCCACTCCGGACGAAACTCTAAATGGCGTCAACCGCCAGTAGCAGTGATCGGTTACAAGGAGACGGATGCGAAACGACCGTGTCCTTAGCCCACTTGTTCGGGACCTGTCACGACAAGCAGGAGCCCAGCTGAGAGGATCATGGATGACCTCTCGAGGAAATCACGACTGGATTCCACATCTGGCATGCGGCCTTCAGCATAGGCGTCGGTGATCTCGCCGATGACATTGCGAACGTGCATCCTTGCCGCCACCAACAAGTCTACATCGCGTCTGAGCTTTGCTGGCTGCGCTTCTAGATAGCGGACCAGAGGCATGATCTGATCGCGCAGCACTTCCTGGCGCATGATCTGCTCGAGATTGGGAACACGTTCCTTCTCTTTCTGCATCAGTCGCAAGAACGCCGCGATATGCGGCGTCGAGTAATGGGCAAAGAGCGCCTCTCCATAGGAGATGAGTGCCGGAACCATCGGCATCTCCGGCGGCAGAGCCAGGGCGGTGCTGGTGTGCTCGGACGAGAGCCATTCGAGCACGGCAACGAACAGTGCCATCTTGTCCGGGTAGCGGGCGTAGAGCGTTCGCTTCGAGATGCTCGCCTTGGCAGCGATCGCGTCCATCGACACCGAAAGACCGCTTTCCATGAACAGCGCCATGGCGGTCTCTAGCAGATGGCGATGGCGGCGCTGCGCCTCCTGACGGGTCGGACGTCCGCGCAACGGAGCCTCGCCGGCGGGGATAGCACCATGTTCCACTCGCCGATCTCTGGATCGATAACGCTTGCCCCGCAAGCGCTCTTTACATGTAAACACAATCGTACCATTGTCGTGAAAACGAGTGGAGAGAGCGATGCAGATCATCGATGTGGATAGCCACTTCAACGAACCGGCAGACTGGTTTGCGAAGGCCAACCCGACATTGGCGGCGAAGCTGCCAAAGATGACGGTCGCGGAACAATTGCTCGATATCATCGTGGGCGATCTGTTCTCGTCGGTGCCGCCGCAACTGCGCCCCGATCCCATGACGCTGATCCCGTCTTACATTGTCGAGGCATATGAGCAGTCACTGAATGGCGGCGAGCCGCCACAGATCGCCGTAGATGCCGGCGCCTTCTCCCCGGAGGCCTGGCAGCCTGCACCCCGCATCGAATGGATGGACAAGCGCGGCATCGACAAACAGATCCTGCTGCCGTCCAACGGCTATCATCCGTATCGGCACGCAATGCGGAACGATCCAAGCCTGGCTCTGGCAACGCTGGATACTTACAACAATTGGGCACTGGAGCAGATGGACGGTTACACCGACCGTCTCATCCCGGCGGTCGTCGTGGATTTGATGGACGTGGAATGGTCCATCGCACAGGTCGTCTCGGGTCGGGCAAAGGGTTCGCGCGCGGTTTTCGTGAAAGCGGACCCACATGATGGAAAGGCGCTCAATCACCCGAACTTCGAACCGTTCTGGGCGACGTGCGAGGAATTAGGCGTTGCGATCCTGTTCCATGTCGGTGGTGGCCGCGCCGCGATGCATTCGGGCTGGGCGAACAACGGAGGTAACCTCAGCACTTTCTACACGCTCGCCAACCTTTCCCGGCGCCTTGTGCCCCAGCTCGCGTTGGGCGCAATGATCTTTGGCGGCGTGCTCCAACGCTATCCCAACCTGGCCGTGATCGTGCAGGAACTGGGTATCGACTGGCTGCCTGACTTCCTGGAAACGATCGACCGGGAAGCGGACAACAGTCGTCCGCGCATGCTCAACTTCGCCCCTTATTCACTACCCCTGAAGCCAAGCGAATATGTGCAGCGGCAGGTACGCGTGTCGGTAGTCCATCAGCAGGATACCCTGCGCCCCACGATTGAGCGCGTTCCCGAAGGCATCATCGTCTTCTCGTCTGACTTCCCCCACATCGAGGGACATCAGGAAGCCGTCGCGCTTTATGACGCGCAGATGGAGGGGCTGAGCCAATCAGCGCGCGAAAGCTTCTTCGACAGGTCGGCCGCGGACTTGCTGCGTCTATGACCACGCCGCCCGCGAACATCATCGGATTTGCCTTCACGAAGCTCATGGTCACCGATCTGGCGGCCATGGAACGCTTCTATTGCGATGCACTGGGGCTAGTCGTGCGCACCCGGATCGCTGTCGATCGTCCGGGCTACGCAATCCGCGAAACAGTTCTGGAAATTGGCGACGGACATACGCTGCTGAACCTTGTCCAACATCTGGACCGAGCGCCACCGGATCTTGGGGAAGTGATAGTCGGCTTAGTGGTTCGCGACATTGATACGGTGGTCGAGATTGCGGTGTCAGCAGGCGGCAAAGTTTCGACGCCGGTCACCCATGTCCCAGAGCACGATCTGAAGATTGCCTTCGTGTCCGATCCGGAGGGCCATATGCTAGAGTTTCTACAATATGTGAAATGCGGGTGAAAAAGGGGACCTTGGGCGTCAGATCGGCCGCCTCAAGGATTGGTGCCGCGTCACCACCGTTACGACCGATGACGCGCCGTCTTCTTCTGGCTATGATCAACGAGTCCTGACCCTGAACAGCAGGTGCACTCGGTTCGAGAGTGCCTCAGCCGCCCTTGGCAAAATCGTCAAACGCCCGATCCGTGACGGGGATGATGTGGCGTGCGATGAAGGGCGCGCCCTCGACAGCACCTTGTTGAGGATGCTTCAGCGCGCATTCCCATTCCAGGACTGCCCAGCCGGGAAAGTCATACTGCGCCATTCTGGAAAATATCTGTCCGAAATCCACTTGGCCGTCGCCTAACGAGCGAAAGCGACCAGGACGGTCGATCCAGGGTTGATAGCCGCCATAGACGCCTACGCGGCCCGAAGGGCGAAATTCGGCATCCTTGACGTGGAAGCTCTTAACGCGTGCATGGTAGATGTCGAGAAAGGCCAGATAGTCGAGCTGCTGAAGCACGAAATGGCTGGGATCGTACAGAATGTTTGCACGCGGATGTTGGTCGACGCGATCGAGAAACATCTCGAAGGTCGCACCGTCGTGCAGGTCTTCGCCAGGGTGGATTTCGAAGGATAGATCGACGCCATTTTCCTCGAACGAGTCAAGGATCGGACGCCAGCGCCGCGCCAGCTCATCGAATGCCTCCTCGACCATCCCGGAGGGGCGCTGCGGCCAGGGATAGAAGTAGGGCCATGCCAAGGCTCCTGAGAAGGTGGCATGCGCTGTCACCCCCAGCCGGCGGCTGGCTCGGGCGGCAAGCTTCAGCTGCGAGACCGCCCATTCCTGTCGCGCCTGCGGCCTTCCCCTCACCTCCGGCGCAGCGAACCCGTCGAACAGCGTATCGTAAGCGGGATGTACGGCGACCAGCTGACCTTGCAGGTGTGTCGACAATTCCGTGATCGACAAACCCTTGTCGGCGAGCTTGCCGACGATCTCGTCACAATAGTCCTGGCTGTCAGCTGCCTTGGCGAGGTCAAGGAACCGGGGATCGCCAGTCGGTATCTGCAGCCCCTTGTAGCCAAGGTCCGCCGCCCAGTCGGCGATGGCGTCCAGCGAATGGAAGGGCGCCTCGTCACCGATGAACTGTGCCAGGAAGATTCCCGGTCCCTTGATCGTGCGCATGCGGTGTTCCTTCAGACGGTAAGGTGAACCCAGCCGCTTTCCTCGCGGCTGGCGTGAACGGCGGTGTCGATCAGCGCCATGCCGCGCAGACCATCGGCGATGCCTGGCAGCAGCGGAGCCGTGCCACCGCGTAGGATCGTGGCGAAATCGCGATAGAGGTTGGCGAACGCCTCGAGATAGCCTTCCGGGTGCCCGCCCGGTGTGCGCAAGCCAGCAACGGCATCCGGCCCAAGCGACGCATCGCCCGCCTGTACGATCTCGGTGCGGCCATCCTCATGGTGCAATATAAACAGGTTGGGCGCCTCCTGCCGCCAGTCGATCCCGCCGCGCGTTCCGTGGATGCGCAGGCGAAGGCCGTTGCGTTCGCCGATCATGACTTGGGAGGCTAGCAGGGCACCCCGCGCGCCGTTGTCGAACCGCAGCAAAAGCTGGCTGTCGTCGTCCAGCGTGCGGCCGGGTACGACAGATCCCAGATCGGACAGCAGCTGTGTGACGCGAAGCCCAGTGACGAACTCAGCCAGGTGGAACGCATGCACGCCGATGTCGGCGATGCAACCGCCGACGCCCGCGCGTTGCGGGTCGAGCCGCCACTCGGCCTGCTTGCTGTCGACCGCGCCGGCGAGCCAACCTTGCGAGTACTCGACGATGACCTTGACGATTTGTCCGATCTCGCCTGCCGCGATCCGGGCCCGCGCCTCACGAACCATCGGATAGCCCGAATAAACATAGCTCAGCGCGTAAGGAGCGGCAGCCTTGGCGACGATGTCGGCCAGCTCTCGCGCCTCCGGCATCGTGGCAGTCGCCGGCTTGTCGCTCATCACCGCGATCCCGGCCGCGAGAGCGGCGCGCGCGGCGGACAGATGATGGTGGTTGGGCGTGGCGATCGTCACGAAGTCGATCCCGTCCGGCCGCGCGCCTTCCATCTGGAGCATGGTCGCCACGT
>JAAIGE0100500333.1_pt1 | contig 10911 bp, 8 predicted proteins | sample 6487951 | NCBI WGS metagenome assembly JAAIGE01 (sample SAMN13974128, study PRJNA590717) | phyllosphere metagenome | biome: tomato field; feature: multiple bacterial spot infested tomato fields; material: tomato leaves; isolation source: leaves from tomato fields | host: Solanum lycopersicum ... | reverse complement strand
TCGTCGGCGGGGCCGGACGAAGGGCCCGTCGCCGGGGCGGTCCGGTCGTCGCGGGCCAGCGCGGCGTCGAGCTCGGCGACTCCGATGATGTGTCCCATACGATCGCGCTTGGTGGCCAGGTACTGGTGGTTGTTCGCGCCGACGCCCACGAGAAGGGGCACCTGCTCGACGATATCGAGTCCGAGGGCGCGCAGCTGCGCCACCTTGTCGGAATTGTTCGTCAGCAGACGGATGCGGTCGACACCGAGATCCGACAAAATGCCGCCGGCCGCGGCGTAGTCGCGCGCGTCGGCGGGCAGGCCGAGCGCGAGGTTCGCGTCGAGGGTGTCGAGGCCGCGCTCCTGCAGGCTGTAGGCGCGCAGCTTTTTGATCAGGCCGATGCCGCGTCCCTCGTGACCCCGCATGTAGATGACGATGCCGCCCTTCTCGTCGATCGCGTCGAGGGCGGCGTCGAGCTGCGGACCGCACTCGCACTTGAGCGACCCGAAGGCTTCGCCGGTCAGGCACTCCGAGTGCACGCGCACGAGCGGCGCGCTCTCGGTCAGGTCGCCCGAGACGACCGCGATGTGGTCGGTGCCGGTGACCCGGTCTTTATAGGCGAGAAAACGGAACTCGCCGTGCGAGGTCGGCACTTTCGCCTCGGCTCGCAGGCTGACGCGGCGGCGCTGTGCGGTGCTCGTCGACACGTCTCGCGGGTCGGTCGTGTGAAGGTGCGCGATGAGCTGCTCGATCGTGATGACGGGGATGCCGTCGCGTGCACCGAGCTCCATCAGACCGGGCAGTCGCATCATCGAGCCGTCCTCGGCGACGATCTCGGCGATCGCGCCGACCGGTTCGAGGCCGGCGAGCAGCATCAGGTCGACAGCGGCCTCGGTGTGTCCGGCCCGCTCGCGCACCCCGCCCTCGACGGCGCGCAGGGGCAGGATGTGGCCGGGACGGATCACGCTCGTCGGCGTCGACTCGGGGTCGGCGAGCACCGTGAGGGTGCGTGCGCGGTCGGCGGCGCTGATGCCCGTCGTGACGCCGTCGGCGGCGTCGACCGACACCGTGTAGGCGGTGCCCCGGGCATCTTGGTTCGTCTCGACCATCGGCGGCAGGTCGAGTCGGTCGGCCCACTCGGCCGGCATCGGGGCGCAGATGAACCCGCTCGAGTGCCGCACCGTCCAGGCGATCCACTCGGGGGTGGCGAGCGCGGCGGCCAGAATGACGTCGCCCTCGTTCTCTCGGCTCTCGTCGTCGGCGACGATGATCGGACGCCCCGCGCGCAGGGCGTCGAGTGCTTCGGTGATGGTGGACAGGCTCATCGTGAGCCTCCTTCGGTGGCGGGAACGGGGCTGAAGGCGAGCAGGCGCTGAACGTGGCGGGCGACGATGTCGGTCTCGAGGTTGACCCGGTCGCCGGCGACCCGGTCGCCGAGGGTCGTGGCGACGAGGGTCTCGGGGATCAGCGACACCTCGAACCAGTGCGCCCCGGCGTCGGGGGCGCTCACGGCGCTCACGGTGAGCGAGACGCCGTCGACCGAGATCGAGCCCTTGTCGACGACGAGCGGCGCCAGGTCTGCGGGCAGCGAGATGCGCAGCACCCGCCACTCGTCGCCCGGTCGCACGTCGAGCAGCTCGCCGACGCCGTCGACGTGGCCCTGCACGATGTGACCGCCCAGGCGGGTGTGCGCGGCGAGGGCGCGCTCGAGGTTCACGACCCGTCCGGCGTCGACGCCGGCCAGGCTCGACACGTCGAGCGTCTGCCGCATCACGTCGGCGGTGAACCAGTCGTCGCCCTGCTCGACGACGGTCAGGCACACGCCCGAGACCGCGATCGAGTCGCCGTGACCGGCATCCGAGACCGCTTTGGGGGCGCGGATGGTGATGCGTGCGCCGTCGCCCGACGGGGCGACCGCGGTGACCTCGCCGATCTCTTCGATGATTCCGGTGAACATCAGTGCACTCCTTCTGCGGATGATGCGGGACGGGCGACGATCAGCAGGTCGTCGCCGAGCTTGTCGACGGATGCCACGACCAGCCGCCGCTGGTCGGCGATGGTCTCGACGCCCAGGCTGCGCAGCGCGGGCCGATCAGAACCGGCAGCATCGCCGGGTGCGGCGCCCGAGCCGGAGCCGGAGCCGATCAGGGTCGGGGCGATGTAGGCGAGGATCTCGTCGGCCAGCCCGGCGCGCAGGAACGCGCTCGCGATGGTCGGGCCGCCCTCGACGAAGACGCGATGCACGCCGAGCTGTCGCAGCTCGTCCATCAGCGACGGCGCGTTCTCGCTCTCGCCGCCCAGGTTCTCGCCGTCCCGGTGCAGCACCGGGCGCGGGTGGCGGCGCACGAGCGCATCGTCGGGAATCGCGCGGGCACCGAGCACGACGGGCATCGGCTGGTCGTCGTACAGCGTGCCGTCGGCTCGTCGCGCGGTCAGCGCGGGGTCGTCGGCGAGCAGCGTGCCGGTGCCGACGACGATCGCGTCGGCTTCGCCGCGGCGGCGGTGCACGTCGGCCCGAGCCGCGGCGCCGGTGATCCACTGGCTCGTGCCGTCGGCGGCCGCTGCCCGGCCGTCGAGCGACTGCGCCCACTTGACGGTGACGTGCGGCCGACCCAGACGCTGCACCGTGAGCCACGAGTCGATGAGCGCGCGGCCGTCGTCGGCGCGTACACCCGCGACGACGTCGATGCCGGCGGCGCGCAGTCGTTCCGCGCCGCCCGATGAGGCATCGCCCGGGTCGGACACCGAGAAGACCACCCGCGAGACGCCCGCCTCGATGAGGGCGACGGCGCACGGCCCGGTGCGGCCGGTGTGATTGCACGGCTCGAGCGTGACGACGGCGGTGGCACCGCGCGCAGAGCCGGGGGCGAGCTTCGAGAGGGCGTCGACCTCGGCGTGCGCCGTGCCGGCGCCGCGGTGCCAGCCCTCGGCGAGCACCGAGCCGTCGGGCGCGACGATGACCGCGCCGACCTGCGGGTTGACGCCGCGCGGACCGTGCAGCGCGAGCTCGAGCGCGCGAGTCATCGCGGCGAGTTCCCGATCGGTGGGGCCCGGCATCCTTCGTCCTCTCTCGGACTCCGGGGACGCGTACGGGCGCGCGCAGCGCGAACGCTGCCGTGCTTCCTCTCATCCGGACTCGCGACTCGCGTCGCATCACCGTCGGTTCCGGAATTCCACCGGATCAACCCCTCGACCTCGCGGTCTCGGGGGTCGCGGACTCTCACCGCCGGTTCGGATTCTCACCGACCCCGGAGCACGTTCAATACTCCGATCGTAGTCAACGCGGGCGCCGCCGCGACATTCCCGACGCGCGGCGTCATGACGCGGCTGCGACCGGGCGGGAACCGACGCCCCGCCTCGGGTGGCCGGGCGGCTACTTCAACAGGCGCGACAGGCGGCGGTCGGCGAGCGGTTTGCCGCCGGTCTGACAGGTCGCGCAGTACTCGAGGCTGTTGTCGGCGAAGAAGACGCTGCGCACCTCGTCGCCGCAGACGGGGCAGGCCTCGCCGCGCCGGCCGTGCACGCGCATGCCGCGCCGCTTCGCGTCTTTCAGATCGGCGGGAGGTTTTCCGGATGCGGCGGCCACCGCCTCGGTGAGGGTGCGTGACATCGCCGCGTAGAGGTGGTCGATGTCGTCGTCGCCGAGGTTCGCCGCCAGCGCGTACGGCGACATCTTCGCCACGTGCAGGATCTCGTCGGAGTATGCGTTGCCGATGCCGGCGATGATCGACTGGTCGCGCAGCACGCCCTTGATCTGGGTGCGCCGTCCCGTGAGAAGCGCGGCGAACGCGACGCGGTCGAACGCGGGGTCGAGAGGGTCGGGGCCGAGTCTCTCGATGCCGGGCACGGTCTGCGGATCGCGGGTGACGTAGACGGCGAGCGACTTCTTGGTGCCCGCTTCGGTGAGATCGAAACCGCTGTCGTCATCGAAGCCCACCCGCAGCGCGATCGGCGTCTTGCCGGGCCGGATCACCGTCGCGGGCAGGGCGTCGTACCAGCGCAGCCAGCCGGCCTTCGCGAGATGGAAGACCAGGTGGATGCCGGCATCCGTCGCCACGTCGACGAACTTGCCGTGACGCGCCGCCCCGGTGACGGAGGCGCCCACGAGCGCGTCGATCGGCGGGTCGTAGGTCTTCAGGGCCGCGATGTTCGCGACCCGTGCCCGCGTGACGGCATGGCCGCGCAGCCGTTCGTCGAGGTAGTCGACGAGTCCCTGCACCTCGGGCATCTCGGGCATGGCGTCATCCTGGCACGCTGCGCCGACACGCGCAGGGGGTTGCGTTGCCGCCTGCGCTGCGTGCTGCGTGCTGCGTGCGGCGTGCGGCGTGCGGCGTGGTGCGTGCTGCGTGCTGCGTGCCGCGTGCTACCGCGATCAGCTCGCGAAAGCGGGCCAGGGCTGCGGCGAACGGTCGTCCGAGGCGAGAACGCCCGCGACCCACCCGTCGTGTCGACCGCGCAGGTCCGACAGCCCGAGGCGCAGCATCCCCTCGTATCGGAACCCGACCGCGCGCGCCGTGCGAGCCGACGCGACGTTGCCGACGATCGCCCGCCATTCGATGCGAGCCAGCGCGAGGGCGTCCGAGAAGGCGAAGTCGACCACCGCGCGCGCCGCCTCGGTGACGTAGCCGTGTCCGCGCGCTTCGACGGCGAGCCAGAAGCCGATCTCGGCCGCGCCTCCGGCCGTGCGTCTGCCGTCGACCGCGTCGTCGGCAGAACGGGCGACCGCGTCGTCGGCGTCAGGGACGACCGCGTCGCCCGAGACGCGGTGCAGGCCGATCATGCCGACCCACGTATCGTTCGCGCGGATGCCCCAGGTGAGCTCTGCCCCGGTGCTCCACCAGTCCGCAGCCTTCGCCACGAAGTCCTCGGCGTGCTCGCGGCGATACGGCGAGGGCAGCGTCGTCCACCGGGGCACCTCGGGGTCCTGCGCTGCCGCGGTGATCGCATCGACGTCGTCGGCGGTCGGCATCGACAGTTCGAGCCGCGCGGTCCTGAGGGTCACCGGTTGCATCATCCGACCCTATCGACCGCCCGGCGGCGCATCTGGCCCGAACTGAGGAGTTCGGGCGGCACCCCGGCCGCACCGTTCGGGCGTCGGGGTTCTGCGAGATGTAGACCGCCATCGCCGCGAGGTTCGACAGGGGCGCCATCGCCCCGATCGTCGGTGCGTCGAAGACCATCGCCTCGACCCCTGCCTCGGCGTACGAGGCGACCCAAGCCGCCGCGGACGGCAGCGGCACGGCGAGCAGCCGGCGGGCATCGTCTTCGGCGATGCCGAAGCCGACCGCCGCGGAGCGGGCGCGCTCGGCGGTCGAGAATGCGAAGATCACCGGGCCCTCGTCGGTCGAGAGCGCGAACGGGGTCGGCTCGTCGTCGCCGCCGCGGGCGATGAAGACCCAGTGGTCGAGCGAGAACACCGCGCGCCACAGCCGCTCCTGCGCTGCGACGTCGTCGGGCGCCGCGAGCGACGCGGCCGCGGTCTCGTCGATCGCCGCGACGCGCTCGGGCGACGGGTCGCCCGAGGGTCCGGGGTCGGACCCCGCGCGCGCCGCGTCGGGCTCGGGCGCATCACCGGGCTCGGGTGCGTTGCCGGGCTCAGGCGAGTTGCCGGGCTCAGGCGCCGTGCCGGCTGAACCGCCTGACTCCGGCCCACTGCCTGACCTGGGCACCGGCGTGCCCACGGATCCAGCCTCGGTGTCAGGCACGACGCAGCAGACCGATCTTGTCGTAGACGTCGCCGAGCGTCCGGTCGGCGACCTCGTCGGCCCGGGCGGCGTTCGAGGCGAGCACCCGGTCGAGCTCGGCCGGGTCGTCGAGCAGTTCGAGCGCGCGCTCGCGCACCGGTCCGAACTCCGACACGACGACCTCGGCGAGACCCTTCTTGAAGTCGCCGTAGCCGCGCCCGGCGTATTCGTCCTCGATCGCGGGAATCTGACGACCGGTCAGCGCCGCGTAGATGACCAGCAGGTTCGAGACACCGGGCTTGTTCTCGCGGTCGTAGCGCACCGAGCCCTCCGAGTCGGTGACCGCCCGCATGACCTTCTTCGCCGACACCTTCGGATCGTCGAGCAGCCACAGCACGCCGGCATCCGACTCGGCCGATTTCGACATCTTCGACGTCGGGTTCTGCAGGTCGTAGATGCGCGCGGTCTCTTGCTGGATGACCGGCATGGGCACCCGGAACGTCTCGCCGTACCGGCCGTTGAACCGTTCAGCGAGGGTGCGGGTCAGCTCGACGTGCTGCTTCTGGTCGTCGCCGACCGGCACGATGTCGGTCTGATAGAGCAGGATGTCGGCGGCCATGAGCACCGGATAGGTGAACAGCCCCACGTTGGTCGCGTCTGCGCCGTAGCGCTGCGACTTGTCTTTGAACTGCGTCATGCGCCCCGCCTCGCCGAAGCCGGTGAGCGTCGACAGAACCCAGGCCAGCTCGGCGTGCGCGCGGACGTGCGACTGCACGTAGAGCGTCGACTTCGCGGGCTCGATGCCTGCGGCGATGTACTGGGCGGCGGTGCGGCGGGTCTTGGCGCGCAACTCGGCGGGGTCGTTCGGCTGGGTGAGCGCGTGAAGATCGACCACGGAGAAGAACGCGTCGTAGGTGTTCTGCAGGTCCCGCCATTGCATCAGCGCGCCGATGTAGTTGCCGATCTGGAGCGAATCGGCGGACGGCTGCATTCCGGAGTACAGGCGGGGTCTGGTCACCCGACGAGTCTACGGGCGGCGACGATCACCCGAGAAAGGCGTAGTCGGCCACGACGGGGGCGTGATCGCTCCACCGGGTGTCCCACGACGGCGCCCGCACGACGCGGTAGTCGACCACCCGTTCGGCCAGCCGCGGCGTCGCCAGGTGGTAGTCGATGCGCCAGCCGGTGTCGGTGTCGAACGCCTTGCCGCGATTCGACCACCACGAGTAGGGCCCGTCGACCTCGCCGGCCCAGCGGCGGCCGACGTCCACCCAGCCGAGCCCGGTGCCGGTCGTGCCGTCGACGGTCTCGACGGGCTCGCCCGCCGCGCCGAGGAACCGGTCGAAGTAGGCGCGTTCGCGGGGCAGGAAGCCGGCCTTCTTGCGGTTGCCCTTCCAGTTGCGGATGTCGAGCTCGCGATGCCCGACGTTGAGGTCGCCGGTGATGACGGCGAGTTCGCCGAGGTGCGGCATCCGTTCTTCCATCGCATCGAGGAAGGCGTACTTCGCAACCTGCTTCTCGGTGTCGGCCTCGCCCGTGAACACGTACGCGCTCACGACGGTCAGGTGTTCGCCGTCGACCTCGACGTCGGCCTCGACCCATCGACCTTTCGAATCGAGGGTGTCGTCGCCCAGGTCGACCCGCCAGACCTCGAGCGGCTCGCGCGCCGCGATCGCCACGCCGGCGCGGCCCTTCGCGAGTGCTTCGTCCGAGACGATGTGCCACCCCGGCAGCGCGGCGGCGAGGTCGGATGCCTCGGCCCGAACCTCCTGCAGCGTCAGGATGTCGACGTCGGCGGTCTCGAGCCAGTCGTGCATGCCCTTGCGGGCGGCGGCGCGGACACCGTTGACGTTGACGGAGGCGATGCGGAGGTTCTGAGGCACGCCTGCCAGCGTAACCTCGCCCTCCGACACCACGCTCGACCGCGCCGGGGCCCTCGACCGCGCCGCGCCCGAGACGCGGGAGCGTCAGCGCTGCGGAGTGGGCTCGGCGTTCGCGCGGTCGAGCAGGTCGTGCGCCCGGCGCAGATCGCGTCGTGCGGCGATGCGGCGCCACCACGGGGCCTCGGCCAACGCGTGCTCGGCCTCGCGCACCCCCGCCTCAGCGACCACGCGCAGGGCGTGCCGTTCGGCCGCGAGACGCTCGGACTCGGTCGGCACGACCAGCGGGATGCCGTCGTCGTCGGCCGAGACCGCCACCCACGATGCGGCGACGAGGATGACGATGCCGGCGATCCGCAGCCACAGGAGGAATCCGATGAGCACCGAGAAGGTGGCCAGCAGAGGGTTGGTGGGGGAGTAGACCGCGAGAAAGCCGGCGCCGAGCTGCAGCAGGCTGAGTGCGGTGCCGCCCAGGATCGAGCCCGGGATGATCTTGCGCCACGGCAGCGAGGTGCCCGTGAGAAAGCGGATCAGGCAGGTCAGCGCCGCCGCGTTGAGCACGATCGCGACGATCACCGACGCGAAGCGGCTGAGCACGTCGATCGTCGCCGACTCGTACGGCACGTCGAACAGGTCGAACAGCTGCTGCACGATGCCGCCCGCGACGAGTCCGAGCGCCGCGCCGAGTACGAGCGCGAGGCCGAACAGCAGCGCGGCGCCGAAGTCGCGCACCTTCAGCAGCACGTAGTTGCGGGTGTCGAAGGGCAGCCCGAAGATGTCGCGGATCGCCCGACGGGTGAAGGTGACGAAGCCGATGGCCGTCCAGATCGCGACGCCGAGCGCGACGGCACCGGTCACGGCGAGCACGCCGCCGCTGTCGCGCGCGACCGCGAGCACGTCGCTCGGCGACACGGGCCCGGTGGTCGAGATCAGGCCGGGGATGTACGAGTTGACGACGTCGATCAGCGCGCCGACGGCGGCCGTCGAGCCGCCGAGCCAGAGCCCGACGACTGCGAACGCCGCGTAGATCGTCGCGAAGAGGGCGAACAGCGACTGGTAGCTGATGCTCGCAGCCAGCAGAAACCCGTTGTGCTGCAAGAAGTGGCGCCACACCCGCACGGGAAACCATCCGAGCGTGCGCCGGGTCAGCCGGGTCGCCCGTTCGATGGGCTGGTCGAGTCGCTCGCGCAGGCGCGACTCATCCCATCGCTCGCGCAGACCGTTCTCTGCGCTTTCGACCTCGGAACTCACGTGCTCGACAGTAGCGGCCGTCCGCCGGGGCGACGAACGGACGGATGCCGCGGGCCTCACCGGCCGCGCAGCACCGCCTGCTTGACCTCGGCGATCGCCTTCGTGACCTCGATGCCGCGCGGGCACGCCTCGGTGCAGTTGAAGGTGGTGCGGCAGCGCCACACGCCCTCTTTGTCGTTGAGGATGTCGAGGCGGACGTCGCCGGCGTCGTCTCGCGAGTCGAAGATGAAGCGGTGCGCGTTGACGATCGCGGCCGGGCCGAAGTACTGCCCGTCGGTCCAGAACACGGGGCACGACGAGGTGCACGCGGCGCACAGGATGCACTTGGTGGTGTCGTCGAAGATCTCGCGGTCGGCGATGGTCTGGATGCGCTCTTTGCCCGCCTCGGGCTTCGAGTTCGCGATGAGGAAGGGCTGCACCTCGCGGTACGACGCGAAGAAGGGCTCCATGTCGACGACGAGGTCCTTCTCGAGGGGCAGGCCCTTGATCGCCTCGACGTAGATCGGCTGCGAGATGTCGAGATCTTTGATCAGGGTCTTGCAGGCGAGCCGGTTGCGTCCGTTGATGCGCATCGCGTCGGACCCGCAGATGCCGTGGGCGCACGAACGGCGGAAGGTCAGCGAACCGTCGACCTCCCACTTGATCTTGTGCAGGGCGTCGAGCACGCGGTCGGTCGAGTACAGCTCGACGTCGTAGTCCACCCAGCGCGGCTCGGCGTCGACCTCGGGGTCGAACCGGCGGATGATGAACGTGACGAGGAACGACTGGATGCCGGTGTCGTTCGTGACTTCTGCCTCGGGGGCGACGAGCGTCATCAGTACTTCCTCTCCAGCGGCGGGTAACGCAACTCGCCGGCCTCGTTCTTGGTGAAGACGACGGGCTTCCAGTCCAGACGGATGTGGTCCTCGGCGTGCGACGAGTGCGGGTCGCCCGACAGGTACGACATCGTGTGCTGCATGTAGTTCTCGTCGTCGCGGTTGGGGAAGTCGTCGCGCATGTGGCCGCCGCGGCTCTCTTTGCGGTTGCGGGCGGCGACGACGACGACCTCGGCGATGTCGAGCAGGAAGCCCAGCTCGACGGCCTCGAGCAGGTCGGTGTTGAACCGCTTGCCCTTGTCGTCGACGTGGATGTTCTTGAAGCGCTCGCGCAGGTCGGCGATGACGTCCATGACGTGCAGCAGCGACTCCTCGGTGCGGAACACCTGGGCGCCCTTGTCCATCTCGTCCTGCAGCGTCTTGCGCAGCACGGCGATGCGCTCGGTGCCGGGGTTGTGGCGCACGCCCTCGATCAGCTCGCGGACGGCCCGGGCGGGGTCTTCGGGCAGCGGAACGAAGTCGGCGGTCTGGACGTACTCGACGGCGTTGCGGCCGGCGCGCTTGCCGAAGACGTTGATGTCGAGCAGCGAGTTCGTGCCGAGACGGTTCGATCCGTGCACCGACACGCACGCGCACTCGCCGGCCGCGTAGAGGCCGGGGACGACGGTGGTGTTGTCGGCGAGGACCTCGGCCTTGACGTTGGTCGGGATGCCGCCCATCGCGTAGTGCGCGGTGGGCATCACGGGCACTGGCTCGACGACGGGGTCGACGCCGAGATAGGTGCGCGCGAACTCGGTGATGTCGGGCAGCTTGGTCTCGAGCACCTCGGCGCCCAGGTGGGTGCAGTCCAGCAGCACGTAGTCGCGGTGCGGGCCGGCGCCGCGTCCCTCGGCGACCTCCTGCTGCATGCAGCGCGAGACGATGTCTCGCGGCGCGAGGTCTTTGATCGTCGGGGCGTAGCGCTCCATGAAGCGCTCGCCCGAGGCGTTGCGCAGGATCGCGCCCTCACCGCGGGCGCCTTCGGTGAGAAGGATGCCGAGCCCGGCCAGTCCGGTCGGGTGGAACTGGAAGAACTCCATGTCCTCCAGCGGCAGCCCCTTGCGCCAGACGATGCCGACGCCGTCACCGGTCAGGGTGTGCGCGTTCGAGGTCGTCTTGTAGATCTTGCCGAAGCCGCCGGTGGCGAAGATGACGGCCTTCGAATGGAAGACGTGCAGGTCGCCGGTGGCGAGGTCGTAGGCGACGACGCCCGCGGTCTGGACCTCGCCGTCGGCACCGGTGACGGTGATGAGGTCGAGCACG
>JAAIGE0100444971.1_pt1 | contig 10911 bp, 15 predicted proteins | sample 6487951 | NCBI WGS metagenome assembly JAAIGE01 (sample SAMN13974128, study PRJNA590717) | phyllosphere metagenome | biome: tomato field; feature: multiple bacterial spot infested tomato fields; material: tomato leaves; isolation source: leaves from tomato fields | host: Solanum lycopersicum ... | reverse complement strand
GTCGCCCTTGCGATACGGGCACGGTCCGGTGCCGGTCTCGCACCCGGCAGCATCGATGGGGTAATAGTTGTAGGTCGTACGGTCGTCGATATCCGTGCGCGGGCCATCGATGGACTTCAGTAGGCCAAGCACGGGGCAGTCTCCACCAGCAGCGACATCGGCTGCCTCGCAGTAGTTCATACTGAGAACTCTGGTCTGACCACTTGCGACGTCGGTCGTGATGACTTGCTGCGGCTGCAGCCGCGCATTTCGGACATAGCCTATTTTCTTGTCACTTGATTGAACTGACATCAATCGATTGCTGTCGACAGTGGTGCGCATACTTGTGATTCGCTGGCTGGGTAAACCAGCCGCCTCGGTGACCGTATGCACATTGACTGGCACGCCAGCATCCGCAACTTCGGCATAGGCGTGTTGCGTGACAACCCCGGCACGATCGGTAGAAGCTCTCAAGCGCCGACGAAAATCGACACTTGCGTCCAAATAATCGCTGCTGAGCGTGCCTGCGCTGTCGGTGATGTCATCTATTTTTCTAGGACCTGCGGAACGCTGGCTCAGCGTATATGTCGTCTGTTTCCCCAACGCGTCGGTTACAACGGTGGCGCCATCGGTGTAATCAAGCGTCACACCGTCTGCGCCGTCGTGATGCTGGCTTGACACAACACGCCCCGTAGCGTTGTAGGTGAATGTGCTGTAGCGCATTCCATCCTCCGCGACCACGCCGGTCAGGAAGCGGTAAAAATCCTCGTCTTCATACAGATACGACCTGACCCGCCCGTCCGCATAGGTCACGCTCTCCAGCACCGCGCTGTCCGGGAAAGTGTCAGAGTAAGCGTAAGTAGCCAACGCAACCCCGTCCAGCGCAACTTGAATAAGCTGGGCATAACGGGAACCATCAGCGTAGTTAAAAACCAACTTGCGGCCGGTCGAGTGCGTGATCGACTCCAACCTCGATGACCGATCGTACGCATATCGAAGATAAGTACCGTCGTCCTTCGACACCAAGCTCAACGCGCCTGTAGCATCAAATTCCGAAACCGTATCCGACCTAAAAAGTCGCCATCCATTAGCTATTTTCTCAAGCCGATCCCCAGAACCATCAGAAGCAATAAAAGAATTTCCGACCGATTTGAAATTGCGTTGAAGCCCGTTTCCTTCAGCAAGTATTGCGTAAGAGCCACTTGCAGAAACGCTGACTTCATGTGAGTTGAACCAGCCCGCCCCAAGGTTGGATCGCCGCCCAACCTGCGAGGACCGAAACGTTCGAACGAGACGTATCCATCCAAGATCGAAATCGTGTTCAGGTTGTGATTTTTCCCCGGTCTTTACATCGCACGGATTACCAACCGAGCACGTATCCTCTAAAGAAGGCCCGGTCAAGTAAGCAAATATTTCTAGATTTACACAGGCTTGATAGTCATCGTTCCAAGTCGTATATAAAGGACAAAATAGCCTGCGCTGGCGAGTACCGAACCCGGTGTGCTTTACGGGCAAGCACGTTCCATCGTCATAAATTACGTTCGATACAACATCAAAACTTTTTGAATCAAAACGACCCTCAAATTCCGCCGAATATGGCGTCCATTCGGTTGCTGGCTTCAGCGAAACCTTGCCACATTCGTTAAATTCAGTGTAGAAGGACTCAATACGTGCAACCATCTCGACCTCAGTTGCGTAAGAGCTACCTAGTGCAGAGTAAGTCCATTCAGGATCGGAAGGTTGATCGTTACCAAGCCAGTACGTGAGCGTAACTGTCTGGTCTTCGTTTGTTTTTGTCTCTTTCACATGCGTAGCTAAACCATACGCATACTGTGCATCGCTGGGACCAGCGATTTGCGCCATGGCCTCAATTGCACGATGTTGATTGTCGAAAACGCCAACGGTTGTGATCGGAATTTCTGGATGCTTGGCAACAACCGTCCATTCTTGCTTGACCTCCTGCGCGCAGACGCCGCAGACAGTGCTTAGCAACAATGCGCAAGCGTAACGACGCAGCCGCAGGGGCTTCAGAACTTCCATGTCCTATTCCTTCAAATTTTGGCAGCTGGCGATGCTGCAGACGACATCAAGATGCCGCAGCTAAAAATCGTCGTTATCATCTCCCGCAGAAATTGTCTTCGTCAAGCCTTATTGATCGGCTTCAACTACAAAGCATTCCTGCACGCGGCCAGTGCGCGGCTGATGTGCTTTTCCACCATCTTGATCGAGATGCCCATGGCTGCGGCCACTTGCGGGTAGGTGAGGCCGTCGATGCGGTTGAGGATGAAGGCCTGGCGGCATCTGGGCGGTAGTGCGGGCAGCGTGTGGGTGTGCAGGTGCTGCAGGATGCGGCGGGCGTCGGCGATCTGGTCGACGTGGGCGCCGTCTGCGGCCAGTGGTGCGATCAGGTCCAGTGCGACGTGGGCGTTGGCGTGGCGGCGGTGGCGCGTGCGCCAATGCTCCAGCACCACGTTGTGCGCGATGCGGTACATCAGCAGCGCGTAGTCGCCGATGTCGGGCGCGTCGCGGTAGGCCAGCAGGCGGAGCAGCGTTTCGTGGGTGAGTTCGTTGGCGGTGTCGGGGTCACGCAGGCGCCGGCGCATGTAGGCGAGCAGGTCGGCATGCAACAGGCCGATGGCCTGGTCGAAACGCACCCTGCCCGCTGCCGGCTCCTCGCGTACGCGCCAACGCGTGGTGTGGCGTATGCGGGTGTAGTTGCACATAGATGCGTCGCGCAGCTGCGCGACGTACGGCGTGCGTGTGGCGGTGGTGCCTGAGCCGCTGCGCCGATGCCAGGCGGTGCAGGTATTGGTCGCGCGTTCGACCGGCAGCGGCATCCATTTGCTGCCGAAGTGCGGGGATGTGCCAAGGGTGCCGGGCAGGGTGTCATTCACCATGCGAGTTCTCCAACTGCGGGGTGCACGCGCGGAGCGCGGGGTGCGGCGGGTTGGTCACTCTGCAGGTGCGACGGTGACGAACAGCTCGCCGTTGCGCATGCGAATGTCGAGTTTGCTGCCGATGGTGAAGCCGACTTGTTCCAGCCAGCGGCGCGCATAGGCGCAGTGTGTGGAAAAGGGTCAGGTTGAATTTTTCATTTAAGCTGACCCCGTTCTTGGTTACAAGAGATAAATCAGTTGGTTGTACGGGTTTGGGAGCGTCGGTCATGAGCCCTAACGCCTGAATTAGGCCGAGCCGCGAAGCGGGTTCGGCTTGAATGACTTGTTAGGGCCCACTAGCCGGCGGGCTAGTAAGCCGAAGATTAAGGCGCATGCCAAAGCCACGGGAAGAGATTGGAGAAAGTCCCGGTAGAGCATCCAGGCGGGAAAGTCACCATAGTGGCGCCATGGCTTGGACATGCGAATAAGGCAGATTGCCAATAGCCAGCCAGCAGAAATAGCAGCGGATGTAGCTGGAGTTGGAGCCCTACGAATGCTCAGCATACCTAACGTAAGCAATGGCAGAAAAGCTGTGAACAGTGCACCCAGAAAGCCAATCCAAAGAAAGCTGTCTGGGGTCGTAATGTTCCAGCGAGATGGCCAATAGGCAAAGTACGTAACGAGCGACAGGGCCATGGCCACGATCCAGGCGCCTCCCATGCAAAGTCCGACGCGTAATATACATTCCATATGGCCCCTAACGTTTGAGATAACCAGCATGGCCCGGCTTGCCGGGGCATATCCGGTTAATTGAAGGGTTGGACGTCTCAGTGCTCATAGAACCACTCTAGGAATTCTCCTGCGACGGACTCTGACATCTCCTGCACCGCCTCGGCTACCTCGGCCGACCCCTTTGCGGCCGCTATCGCAGATAGTGCGCACTGGAGAAACTCTTCACTCCATTCGCGCGATGATGCCGCCGCTACAAGCGCTGGTAGCCTTGACAGCGCTTCGAAGTACGACGCGGTCAGATCTTTGGGCACTGCCACCCCGGTCTTCTTGCGACAGATCTCGACCCATGCGGGGAATTGGAAGAAGACCGCCTCAACTGTGTGCGGCGCTGAGGCGAGCACATTGATCACATGCGGCACTGCTGCGAAAGAGGCGCTGTACACGTCTCCTTGGTGGGCAAGGGCGCTCCACAGTGAGAACCATGGTTCACTCTTGCCTTCAGATGTGGATAGCGCTTTCAGTTGAGCGAGCATGGCCGGGATGTCAGAAGCCGCCCCATATGCGTGCTGAAGTTCAGACCAGCGTGGACTCTCTAGGCTAAGCACGGATGTTCCTCAAGATGTGGAAAAGGGCCAGGTAGAATTTTCAATTTAACCTGACCCCGTTCTTAGTTCCGTTCTTAGTTAGAGCAAGCAGCAATGAAGAGTGTAGCGACCGCTACAAGCTTGCGCATAGTTTCCTCTGGGGCCTAACGCTGGAGTTAAGCGGCGGTGTAGCCGTCCGCCTTGAACGATTTTTTAATCTGCATGAATATAGCCAGCGGAGAGAGCAGACCACCGAAGCCAAGATGGGAATGGCTTGCCAGCAAGGAATGCTCGGAGAACCTCGTTAACCTGTGAGGCAAGAAACCACTCATTTTTGGCGAGCTCTACGCTGCCGGCGCTGAAGGAAAGGACCGTGCCATCGGGGAAGGGAACAACAGTAGTTGCCTGAGCCCCACGATGATGACTCCCGGTGACATCGCGCCACTCGATGAAGAACAAACTAGGGCCGCCAGCAGCTTGGATGTAGGCGCCATCCGTGGAAGTAAGCGCGGCAAACGAAGACTTTTTAAGCGAAATCGCACGCGCTATCTGAGCCTCGCTGGGAGACTCAATGGGCTTGCAGTTCTCTCTGGTGAAGATCATGGCTGTCTTGCCGGCTAACTACTATTGGACCGCCTAAGCGCGGCATAAACTGATCTTCGCCAACGCCCTGAGAGCAGTCAATCTTTGCAAGCACTTGAAGCTCATCGCTTTCTCAGCTGCGTCCCCACCGTTACCACCAAGCATTAGGCCGCATCCTTGTGTGCTCATATTGTTACGCCCAATCATTTTAGGCTTAACTTCTGCGAAATTGGGTTAGGTTGAGCTATAAAGTGAACCTGACTCCGTTCTTTCTCGAGACGACAAAGCTCTCTCCTCACCGCAAGCATAGCAAATCTCGATTAACTCCTACCTGCGATGCGCCGATGACGTAGGAAGACGGGGTGACAGGCAAGCATGGTGTGATAGCCGGGACGTCAGTGCTGCAACGAGGCAATTCCTACCTGAGCGAGTTGTCAGGCGCTCCGTTGATGCTTCCCAGCAAGAAATGCAATTGCCTCTGGATCCTGGCTAGTGATGTGATCCGTGATATGAAACACCTCCTTGCACCACGGGTGATTCAGTGCCTGAGCCCGGTCGAGCACGGCCCCAAGAAACGTTGCTTTGGACCATGGCGACTCTGCGGCATCGGTGAGCCCCACGTTATACGTCCCCTCGGTGGCCCAGAGGCGGAACGGAAATGCAATGCGATCTGCTGGCGAGGCCGATTCACCCCACTCGCCGAGGCTGATCAAACCGCTTATATGCTCCGGTTCGTGCCCGGGCGTGTACTGAAGGTAGTAAACAGCGTGCGCGTTACCGTCATCTGTAACGAAACGCGTGAGGCGAACGGTCTCTTTCCCGCAGCACTCGCAGGAGGAAACGCTTGGTGGTTCAAACTCGATTGCGATCATATATTTTTGGCGCCTGACACCAGAGGTACGTCGCGCCGCACAGTGGCGACGGTATGAATGCGTGATCAGAGAGATCCCAGTGAATCCTTACTTCTCATTCCCAAGTCATGCAATGCGCGTTCGACGTGTCAGGCCTCATATTGCACCGGACAAGGAACTGAAGACGGCGGACGGCGCCTGAGAAAGGCAGGCAACCAGAGCCGACCGGCCTGGGGGACCCCCGGGTCCAAGTGACGCATGCGACACAATCAACATCGAACCTGCCCAATCCAGGCCAAACCTGCCAGTACCATGGTTGATGTAGGCTGCACGTAGCAGAAAAGGCCTGGTAGCGGCCGGGCATGCAAAATCAGGGCGGCCAAAGGAGGCCATGTCACTTTGCTCTTGAGCTAGGAAGGCGGCATCTGCAAGCAAGGCTTCTGCGTTCGGCAACATTGGCCCTGGAACCTCAAAAAACGCACTTTCGGGAATCGCAGTCCAATCGCGCCAACTGCCGGCCGAATCAGGCACGCGCTCCAGCCAAGCTTTGGGGACGGCAGCGGCAGCAGAGGATGATAGGAATATCAATAAAAGTGTCGCCAAATACGTCATGAGGGATGAGCTCCTGAATTGAACCGCGTCGCGGGGCGGGTTCGGCTTGAATGAATTGTCAGGCTCTCCAAGAAAGGAGGCCAGCAGCGATAAGCTTGAGACGCACCATGGCCTCATCGGTACCGAGCCTGCCGGCCTTGCCATAGCTGGCATGACTCTCGGGGGTCCCAGGATGGATATGAGCCAGGACGGTCTCGGCCAGTGCGCGATGTGGAGCTACGCGGGCTGCCAGCCGGCCTAGCAGCGCCTGGCCTGCAGCGTCGGACTCATGCCCGTCCAGCGCGTATGTCCAGTAAAAGTTATCGTACGCTGCACAGAAAGCTCCGAACGACAACGCACCGGCAGCACACTGCCGCACCAACTCATCGTGGTGATCGAGGGCGAGAACAAGTTCCGGCTCTGATGGGTAAGTGACCATATGCCCCAAAGGACCTAATGCCCGCGTCACCTCGCCGTCGCCGTGGAGGCAGTGCCGCTCACGTTACCTGCCCTGCGACCGCCTGGATAGCGCCTCCAGCGCCTGTAGGTCACGCGTGGTCTCCAGTGGTGCGGTCCTTGAGCAACTGCCCAGCATAAGAGGCTGGGAACCGCTCGCGTATACCAACCGATCGGAGCCCAAGAGTGGAACGAACCCATCACTGACAAAATTGATTGAATCTTCCGCTGTTGCCTGGACACGGTCTCCTGGCTTCAGCTGACCTTTCCAGACCTTCAGCACGCGAAGCTCGACGAGCCGCACACTCGCTCGTCTCCTCAGCTTCTGCGGGTCGGCTGAGCCAGTTTTTAGAGATCCGGTTTCTTACACCAAAGATCCAGATCGCTACTGCAGGCAGCCACGATATAATCGCCGCACCATGAGAATCCATACGCCAGTAAATGACCAGTGTATATAATTGTACAGCTCGACTGATGACCTTCAATTAATGGGCTTTTTCCTGGCTTGCTTAATATTAGGTGACTTTCAGGCCATTCAGGGGAAACTATTTCCAGGGCCTCGCCGGCTTCATTGCCAAGAGGCAATCCACCTCCGTACAACCCACCCATGGGAATAATCTCGTTCTTTATTATTCCGATCCCTTCACAGTGCAGGCCATGCTCACTTAGCCCCGCATACTCTTCATAGTCTCGCTCAATTTTTCCCCCTGTCTTGCAATCAATGACGGCGCGGCCAGAGCTTGAAACAACGAGGAGACAAGGCCGCTCACGGGAGAACCCCACACACGCAAGCCCACCTACCGCAATAGAAGCTACATGAATCCACCCCTCTGGGTTCTTCTCCGTCGATATTTTATTAATTAATTCGATGAGACGCGTTCTATTTTTTTCTTTGTATGAACTCATGACTTGTCCCAGTTTCGGGCATCTATACTGCTGAAGCAAACGCAATATTTTTACCTGGATGGAATTTTAAATACTCCTTCCATGAGTTCCAACACCCAAGTTGAGCCAGCTCGCTAGGAAACGCGGTCAGCTTGGTTTATAAAGTGAGCCCGATCCCGTTTTTGCGTTCGATTTATCGCATGCGCGATGACGTAAGGATCAACCTCTCCCAGAGATTCAAACAATTCGTCGCACGTGACGGTTGTTGTTCGTAGATTGCTGAGCTCATGGTTCCCCTTCCTATCAAACTTTTCTACGGGTCGACTCGTCGATTGCCAAGCCCTGTGCTGCGCGTCAGTCACCGGCGACGAATGAGAAAAAGCGCCAGCCGCCCTTTGCAAGCTTGAAGCCAGCGCGATGGTTAGCGCCAGCTTGTGCAGGGCATTCCAGATAACCGGGCGACGTGAGCACGCACTCGCCCACTGTAGCCCGCTCCAGTTGCTTCAGGTAGGACCGATCTTGACCCCAGAGATCGATGGCCTCATCGGGCCCGCCATCACCGCCAAAGCTTGATACAAAGTCGGGCGCCATGAACTTGCGCAGAGACTCGGGCCTTTCCGAGACCGCGGCGTCATGTACCGCAGTGACCAGTTGAGCCGCAGCCTTGGGAATGGGTGTCTGACTACCGTGCGCGAGGGCGTCACTGGAGCAAAAGATCAAAAACAATAGGAGCGCTTTCAGCATGAACTAACCGTCTTTTGGTATCACGTGATGGTGTGCGAGGGATGGACCGCCGTCAATTGCTGTCGCCCATTGAGTCTGCCGCCTTGGCGCTGGGCTCAGCAACGCGGACGACTAGCCCGCCGTCGCGCAGGCGGATGTGGAGTTTGCTGCTTAGTTGACGCATTGGGTTACGGTACCGTGGCCGGTGGGCGAGAAACAACCGCTGAGGTACTCGGCACAGGTGTTTCCCGTCTTATGCTCTACACACTCGCTTTGGCACTGACTCGATGTGCTGTAACTATTACCTCCGTCTGTGACCTTCAATAAGCAGTACTTGGTGACATTCTTTGGCCCGGCCAAGATCCACTCGCCACTGCGAGAGATACAATCGGCCTCAGTTTTTGGCAGCGGGGGCTTGCTGACCAGCTGGGTTCTCTGCTTTTCAGCGCAAGACAGCAAGCCGACAGTGAAAAGGACCGCCAACAACGCGCGATTGATCATCTTGAGGAGTAGCACCTGAGTTAAGCCGGTTCGTGAAGCGGTCAGCCATTGGAAATATAGCTGAAGCGTAGATGCGCATTGAGCTGATTCAAAGCAGGAATGCTTTGCTAAGCAGAATCGTTACTGTGCTCCACCCAGACGCTTGCTCCCTCGCTATGCGAATCGACGCCGCGAAAAAAGGCTTGTGTGAGCGCTTGATAGTCCGGGCTTCCCTGGCCTTGCCATTCAAGAAATTTTGGGCGATGAACTGCAAATCCTCCGGCAGACTCCGCGTTTCGGTAAGGGATTGCCATGGTGAGGGTTGCGGCAGCCTGTGCGTAGTAGCGAATGATGACGAACAGGGCGTCCGTTCGACCGGTGGGGAGGGTGATGTACCCGTCGTACACCAATGCGGCGCGGTCAGACCTCTCCGGATTTGATTCGAGAAGTCCACGGCCATGAGCGACCCCATCCTCGAGCTGTTCGGCTGCAAAACGTTGCATCTTCCGTTCACCCGCTGGAGATTCCTGCCCCAGCATTGGTATCAGAGGCCCTCCGTCCGATACACACCATATGCCGTGGGCGGTAAGAAAACCTGCAAGCTCAGTAGCACGTTCCATCTATTTACTCCATGGTTCCTGGCGTTTGAATTATGCCGTCCTGTACAACTTTACGCTGAGCTACTTTGGCTTTTCAAACCGGAACTTACAACGTTTTGTAGCGGATGATTGACCCGTGTACCACGCCCCTTGCTCATTACGAGCGTACGGCACTATGACTTCAAAGCCCTCGCCTGACACAGGCGCTAGCCAAGTACAAATTGCGTCTGTCTTGTAGCGGTGGTACGTCGGCACCATGCAAATCACGTGGCATCGTTTTTCATTAAATACGATTTTTAATCGATTCAACTACCGATTCGATACTAACCCGACATATCTATCGTCGGCTTGAATGCACTGCTAGTTACCCGTTCTACCAGGGGTGCTGTAACGATATAGCCGATAGCCATCTTTTTGCTCAAAACCCTCAGGCCACCAGCCGCGTGCCAGTACCCGGTCGGTGATGACGGCCATATTGACACCAAATGGGTCTTGCAGATCGCTGGGGATGGATAACTCAAACTCTTCCGCAAGACCGGTAAAAGCGTCAATGGCTACCAATGCAGAATCGAGATCGACAAACGCCTGCTTGGTCATTTTTGATCCTACGTCTAAGTCGGCCAGCCGGAAGATCCGTTTGGCGTGATTGAATTGTCAGGCCTCAAACTGCATCAGCGCGAGTGGGGCTGGGGCCACGGTAGAAGCTTCCGGGAAGAGGAACTGCTCGCCAGCCGGTGAACTTGCCGAGTTGGACATGTTCGAGGACCCCAATCCAGCCAAGGACTGTTCCAGGGCCGTCGTCATCCCATAGAAAGACATGCTTACCCGGCTGCGGATGCGCTGATGCCAATGCAGCGGGATCGAAAACGTAGAACGCGGTGTCTCCACCTCCGCCCCAGCCCTGCGCGTTGAGGTCAGCCCGTACGCGGGGCATCTCTGCGGGTGGCGGGTGTCCTTGCATAGGGGCCTGGTCGTAGTGGAAGCGCATGAGCGCAGCGTCATGCGATCCTCGGCGACGCGTTGGGCGCCGTCAATTGCCCTCGCTCTTTGTGTCGATTCCCGTGCCGCTTTGATCAACCACAGTGACGACCAGCTCGCCGTTGCGCATGATTATGTTGAGTTTGCTGCCGATGGTGAGGCCCAGCTGCTCCAGCCAGCGGCCGCGCAGGCGCAGCGTGGGGATGCGTTGGTGGCTGTCGGGGTAGTAGCCGTAGCCGACGGTGCAGCGTTGCGGGCACGCGGGCACGCGGGCGGCCTGGGCGGCGCGGCTTGCCGGGATCGGGCCGGGGCTCGGGGATGGGGGTGCGCTCCAGGTAGCGCCGCGGCGTGATCGAGGGGTCGAGCGAGTGCCAGCCGATCTCGGTGGGTGGCGGCACCGTGGCGCGCTTGCGCGCTGGCTTGGGACTAGACGTGGATCGACGCATGGCAAAGCCCTCCTTGACGAACAGGCCCCGCCGCCGGGTGGCGACGGGATGTCGGGAGGTTAGAAACCGCGAACAGTCGGCGGGCGTATTTCCCCGGAGGGTGTTGTATTAGCCGCCCTCCCGACGCAGGCATCGCGTCGGTTGCCCCC
>JAAIGE0100344911.1_pt1 | contig 10911 bp, 8 predicted proteins | sample 6487951 | NCBI WGS metagenome assembly JAAIGE01 (sample SAMN13974128, study PRJNA590717) | phyllosphere metagenome | biome: tomato field; feature: multiple bacterial spot infested tomato fields; material: tomato leaves; isolation source: leaves from tomato fields | host: Solanum lycopersicum ... | reverse complement strand
GTACTCGTCGATGCGTGCCGGGTCGATCTGCAGGGCGAAGCAGACGCGCGTGGGCTCGGGGCTCATCATCGAGGCTCCTCGGGGATGGGACGTGAATCGTTTCACGATCGTAGCGAGTCAAGCCGTCGAACTCAACCCGGAGAGCGCTTACCTTTCGGCGGAAGCAGAAGTGAGGCACGATACGGTGAAACGTCACACGCCGCAGGGGCGGCGCGGCGGTATGCAGCGGTGTGCAGGAGGATCCATGGCGGTGAGCGTTCGCGACGTCGCGGTCGCGGCATCCGTATCGGTGGGCACCGTCTCGAACGTGCTCAACAATCCCGGCCGCGTCTCGCCCGAGATGGTCTCTCGGGTGCAGCAGGCGATCGCGCAGCTCGGCTTCGTGCGCAACGACGCCGCACGCCAGTTGCGAGCCGGCCGCAGTCGCAGCATCGGCCTGGTGGTGCTCGACATCAGCAACCCGTTCTTCGCCGAGGTCGCCCGCGGTGCAGAAGAGCGCGCCGGCGAGAGCGGACTGACCGTGCTGCTCAGCACGAGCGACGGCGACCCGCAGCGCGAAGGCCGTCACCTCGATCTGTTCCGCGAACAGCGTGTGAACGGGGTGCTCGTCACCCCCGCCCTCGACGACCTCGCGCGCCTCGAAGCACTTCGGGCCAGCGGGGTTCCGGTCGTGCTGCTCGACCACGAGGTCGCCGAGCCGACCTTCGCCTCGGTCTCGGTCGACGACGTGCAAGGCGGCTACCTCGCCGTCTCGCACCTGCTCGCGCAGGGGCGTCGCCGTATCGCCTTCGTCGGTGGCCCGAGCTCGGTGCGGCAGGTCGCCGACCGCCTCGCCGGCGCGCGACGAGCCGTCGGCGAGGTCGCCGGCGCCTCGCTCGAAGAGATCGGCGGCCCGGGCCTGTCGGTGCTGCACGGCCGTGCCGCCGGTGAGGCGCTGCGCGAACGCTCCGGCGACGACCGGGTCGACGCCGTCTTCGCGGCCAACGACCTGCTCGCCGTCGGCGTGCTCCAGGCCTTCTCGGTGCTCGGGCGGGTACGCGTTCCGGGCGACATCGCCCTGATCGGCTACGACGACATCGACTTCGCCTCGGCGACCGTCGTGCCGCTGAGTTCGATCCGACAGCCCGCCCACGAGATCGGCTACCGGGCGGTCGACCTGCTGCTGCGAGACCTCGACGACGCCGAGGCCGGCCATGACCGCCGCATCCGCTTTCAACCCGAGCTCGTCATGCGCGAGTCGACGGCGGGCTGAACGCGCTGGAGCAGAACGCGATGGAGCGGAACCTGAACGCGATGGAGCAGAACGCTATGGAGCAGACGATGCGGCGACGCAGCCTCGGAACGACCGGAATCATCACCGACGACATCACCATCGGCACCTCGCCGCTCGGCAAGAACACCGATCGGGGATCGACCGAAGAGGCCGCTGCGGTGGCCGACGCGCGGGCATTCCTCACCGGGCCGTTCGCGCTCGTCGACACCTCGAACGAATACGCCGCCGGTCGCAGCGAGGCCGTGCTGGGGCTCGCCCGGGCGGAGCTCCGCGAGGCGGGGCAGCGGGTGTCGGCCCGCATCGTGACGAAGGTCGACCGCCACCCCGAGACCGGGGCGTTCGACCGCGACCGCGTGCTGCGTTCGTACGACGAGAGTCTCGAGCGGCTGGGGGTGGATCGGATCGAGGTGCTGCACCTGCACGACCCCTACAGCGTCACCTTCGCCGAGGCCACCGGTGCGGGCGGCGCTCTCGAGGGGCTGCGCGAGCTGAAAGACGGCGGCGCGGTCGACGCCATCGGCATCGCCGCCGGCCCCATCCCGCTCATGACCGCCTACCTCGAGACCGATGCGTTCGACGTCGTGCTCTCGCACAACCGGTTCACCCTGGTCGACCGCAGCGCCGAGCCGCTGTTCCGCGCGGCACGCGCTCGCGGGATGGGCGTCTTCAACGCGGCGCCGTTCGGGGCGGGTCTGCTGGCGAAGGGTTCGGCGTCGGGTGCGAAGTACGGCTACCGCGAGGCTCCGCCCGAGCTCGTGGCATGGGTCGCGAACGCCGAGGCCGTCTGCGCCGCGCACGGCGTCTCGTTGCGAGCCGCCGCCCTGCATTTCTCGCTGCGCTCCGAGCTCGTCGACTCGACCGTCGTCGGCGTCTCGTCGGCGACGCGTCTCGCCCAGCTCGTCGAATTGCGCGACACCGTGATTCCCGACGCCGTCTGGGCCGAGCTCGACGACCTCGGTCCCGCGCCGACGACCATCGACGACCCCGACACGGTCGACTGAGCCGACTGAGGCCCGCGGCCCGCCAGCCCCCGTCTCAGCCCGGCCGGATGAGAGCCCTCTCACGTCGGATTCGTTGTCGGACGGATGCCGCGCGCCTAGGCTCGGCGATACGCACGCGCAGGAAAGCGTATTCCGATGGGAACGATTCAATGGTGAAGAGACTCAGATCAACCCTGCTCGCCGGCCTGACGGTCGGCGCACTCGCCGTCGGCGGGGTCGCGACGGCGAACGGGGCGACCGCCGCCACCCTCGCGGAGCAACCCGCGGCAGCCGGTGCGACCACGCCGCAGCTCGAGACGCTCGACCGCGGGCTGGTCGCCGTCGGCACCGACGCCGGGGTGTTCCTCACCTGGCGCCTGCTGGGCGGCGAAGCGACCGGCGCGGGCGAGACCGGCGTCACCGGCGCCGAGTTCGCCGTCTACCGCGACGGCGAACGCATCGCGACCGTCGCCGACAGCACGACCTATCTCGACGCGGCCGGGAACACGGCCTCCGAGTACCGCGTCGCCCCCGTCTTCGAAGGTGTCGAGGCGGCCCGCAGCGCGCCGGCGACCGCGTGGGCGCAGAACCACCACGACATCCCGCTGCAGAAGCCCGCCGACGGCGTCACACCCATGGGCGAGGCGTTCACCTACTCGGCGGGCGACGCGTCGGTCGGCGACGTCGACGGCGACGGGCAGTACGAGTTCATCGTCAAATGGGATCCGTCGAACGCGAAAGACGTCTCACAGGTCGGATACACCGGCACGGTCTACGTCGACACCTACGAGCTCGACGGAACCCTGTTGAACCGCCTCGATCTCGGCGTGAACATCCGCGCCGGGGCGCATTACACGCAGTTCCTCGTGTCGGACTTCGACGGCGACGGCCGCTCGGAGACGATGCTCAAGACCGCGCCCGGCACGAAGTCGATCACCTACGCGGCCGACGGATCGGTCGAGTCGGAGCAGTTCGTCACGATGCCCGCCGACGACGTCGCGGCCGGCTACGCGCACGACGACGACTACCGCATGAGTGCCGCCGACTACTACGAGCACGTCGTCGAGATGTTCCGCGGCTGGGCGACACGCGAAGAGGTCGTGTCGGGGCAGTGGCCGGCGACCCTCGAAGAGGCCTTCGGCATCGACGAGCGCTACGCGTATCCGCTGTCGGATGCCGACGCCCGCGCGCTCGCCGACCACTTCATCGACGTCTATGCGCCCGGCCGCAGCGCCCGTAACGCGCTCCGCAACTTCACCGGGTTCATCGTCGACGGGCCGGAGTACCTCACCGTCTTCGACGGGGCGACCGGCGCCGAACTGCAGACCGTGCCCTACGAGCCCGGACGAGGCGACGACGGACTGCTGTGGGGCGACTACGCCATGGCGCGCATCGAGCCCGGCAACCGTGTCGACCGGTTCCTCTCGGGCGTCGCGTACCTCGACGGCGAACACCCGTCGGCGGTGTTCGCACGCGGCTACTACACGCGCTCGACGATCGCGGCCTACGACTGGGACGGCGAGCAGCTCACCCAGCGCTGGTTCGTCGACAGCGGCCACGCGCCGATGTCGAACCCGTTCAACGACGGTCCGCACGGGGTGGACGGCACCGACCCGGTGTACGGATCGATCACCACCCAGGGGTTCCATTCCCTGTCGGCGGCCGATGTCGACGGCGACGGCCGGCACGAGATCGTCTACGGGTCGGCGACGATCGACGACGACGGCGGTCTGCTCTACAGCTCGTTCGCCGAGATGCCGGCGGGCTCGGCCACGCCCGGCATCGACGCACGGCTCGGCCACGGCGACGCGATGCACGTCGCCGACATCGACCCGGCGCGGCCCGGTCTCGAGATCTTCACCGTGCACGAGGGCGGCACCTACGCCCCCTACGGCACCGCGCTGCGCGACGCGGCGACCGGCGAGGTTCTGTTCGGCGCCTACTCGGGCCGCGACACCGGGCGCGGAATGATCGGAGACGTCCGTGCCGACAGCCCCGGAATCGAGGTGTGGTCGAGCATGCCCGGCGGAACCGACGCGTCCGGGCTGCTGTCGGCCCAGGGTGCCGTGCTCGGGGCGACCACACCGGGCACGAACATGTCGATCCGGTGGGCGGGCGACCTCACGACGCAGCTCGTCAACGGTGCGGGCGAGGTCACCCCGACGATCGACGACGCGACGCGGGGCACCGTGCTGACGGCATCCGGCACTCGTACCAACAACGGCACGAAGGGCAATCCGAGTCTCGTCGCCGACGTGCTGGGCGACTGGCGAGAAGAGCTGCTGGTGCGCACGGCCGACTCGACGGCGCTGCGACTGTTCGTCTCGACCGAGCCGACCTCGCACAAGCTGCCGACGCTCATGCACGACCCGCAGTACCGGGCCGAGATCGCCCGCCAGCAGACGACGTACAACCAGCCGTCGTACACGTCGTACTACCTCGCGTCCGACATGGACTTCGGCGGCGTTCCGCTGCGACCCGCGCCGGCTCCTGTCGCCGCGCCGGGCATCGGCGTCGATTCGGCCGGTGTCAACGTGACGTGGAAGGCGACGGATGCCGCAGCCGCCGGCGCGGTGACCGGATACACCGTGACGTTGACCGCCGCCGGGTCGGGCGAGACGATCGTGCAGCAGGTCGGTCCCGAGGCGCGGTCGGCGCGGTTCGCCGGTGTGCCCGTCGGCGACTGGACCGCGAGCGTCACCGCCGAGGGGCGTTCCGGTTCGTCGGCGCCCTCGCAGGCGTCGGCGGTCGCGACGGTGCGGGCGGGTCAGCCGGTGCCGCTGCGGGTGAGCGCCAAGTCGCAGTGCGTGAACGGCAACGTGCACGTCGCGGTGCACGCCGCGAACCAGTCGGGCGCAGCGGCGGACGTGCGCCTGGCCGCGGTGGGATCGGACGTCAAGAAGCCGGCCGTCGCCGCGGGCACCGCCGCGTACCAGCTGTTCGACTCGGGTCGTGATTCGCTGGTGCCCGGTACCGCGACCGTCACGGCGTACCAGTGGATCGGCGGGGTCGGCTATCACGCGACGTACGAGGTGCCGTACCTGTCGCGGCTCTGCTGAGCTCGCCGGGCACATCGGCGAACAGGTCGTCGGCGAACACAGCGGCGGGGATTTTCGCCGATACGCCGGGGCGGGGCATCCGCTTCCGGCGCGTCGGGCGGAATCCCCGCCGTTGTGTCCGGTGAGGGCTCCGGCCGGAGCGGTCCCGACCGGAGCCGGGCGGGTGTCAGTCGACTGGGCGGGTGTCAGTCGGCGGGGCGGGGGCGAGGGGCGGATGCCGGGCGCTCGCCCGTCGCGTTCTGGCGGGGCGCGCGATCGGACCCACGATCGGGCGCGCGATCGGGGAGCGGGATCGACGTCGTACCGGCGACCTCGTCGCTGAACTCCTCGGGGGTGACGACCGAGATCGGCCGCGTCTCGTCGATCGCCAGGGCGAAGCGGCGGGTGTCGGAACGGTGCAGCCGCCCCGATACGAGCATCCAGGTCACGCCGATGCCGAACGCCACGAACGCCGTCACGGCGCCCAGGCCGATCGCCGTGCGGGGGCCGAACTCGGCAGCCACCCAGCCGACGATCGGCGCACCGACGGGCGTGCCGCCCATGAGGATCGCCATGTACAGCGCGAGCACCCTGCCGCGCAGCGCGGGATCGGTTGTGGTCTGCACGTACCCGTTCGCGGTGGTCAAGGTGGTCACGACCGCGAAACCGGTGAACATCAGTGTCACCGCGTACAGCGCGTAGGTCGGCATGAACGCCGACGCTCCGGCGGCGACCGCGAAGAGCCCGGCGCCGAAGATCACGATGCGGATGCGGGCGCGATCGCGCCGGGCCGCCAGCAGCGCTCCGGCCAGCGACCCGATCGCGAGGATCGAGCTGAGCAGGCCGTAACCGTCGGCGTCGCGACCGAACTCGATGGCCATCGTCGACGCGAAGATCGGAAAGTTCATGCCGAACGCGCCGAGCAGGAAGACCATGGCGAACGCGACCATGAGGTCGGGGCGGCCGGCGACGTATCGAAAACCGTCGGCGAGCCGGGAGGCGCCCGCGGCCTGCGTCCGGGGGATCAGCTCGTGCGGACGGATGAGCACGAGCGCGACGATCATCGCCAGGAACGTCACCGCGTTGATGAAGAAGACCCACCCGGTGCCGACGGCCACGATGACGATGCCGGCGACGGCCGGTCCGATCATGCGGGCGCCGTTGAACGATGCGGCGTTCAGCGCCACCGCGTTGGCTGCGATCTCGCGCGCCACGATGTCGGAGACGAACGCTTGGCGCGCGGGGTTGTCGAAGGCCGAGATGAGGCCCAGCCCGAACGCGAAGGCGTACATGATCGGCAGAGTCATGACCCCCGTCAGCAGCAGCACGCCGATGACGACGCCGACGAGCATGAGCGAGCTCTGGGTGACCATGAGCAGGCGGCGTCGGTCGAAGCGGTCGGCGACCCAGCCGGTGACGCCGACGAGCAGCAGGGGAGGGGCGAACTGAAGCGCCATCGTGATGCCCATGGCGCCGGCGTCGTTGTCGGTGAGGCCCGTCAGCACCACCCAACTGAGCGCGGTCGCCTGCATCCACTGGCCGACGTTCGACACGAGCGCGCCGATGAACCAGACCCGGTAGTTGAAGACTCCGAACGAACGGAACATCGAGCTCATCGGGCCGCCACCTCGCGCATGATGACGGATGCCGCGGCCAGCGTCTCGCGCTGCGCGGGCGTCAGGTCTTCGAGCGCGTGGGCGAGCCACGAGTCGCGGCGGCGGGTGGTCTCGACGACGACGGTGCGCCCGGCATCCGTCAACGCGATGTTGACCTTGCGACGGTCGGCGTCGTCGGGCGTGCGGCTCAGGTAGCCCAGCTCTTCGAGGTGGTTCACGGTGCGGTTCATCGACGGAGCCGACACGCGCTCGCGTTCGGCGAGTTCGCCGAGGGTATGCGGTCCGTGGACGTGCAGGTTGGCGAGCACGGCGTACTGGCCGTCGCTCATGGAGTCGATCGCGCGCTGCGCGCGCAGGCGCCGGGCGAGGCGGAAGGTCGCCATGCGCAGGTCGGTCGCCTCGTGGGCGAGGTCGTCGGCGTCGGGATCGATCAGGGATGCGGTGGTGGATTCAGGAGTCATCGTCGATTGTTTAGCTTAGCTCATTAGCACGGCTAATGGGGCGACGCCCCTAGACTCGCGGCATGCGTGAATTCAGCGATCGTCACGGCGTTTCGATCGTCTTCGACGTCCACCCCGCACGCGGCGCCGCACGCGGAGTCGTGCAGTTGCTGCATGGGGTCGGCGAGCACGCCGGCCGGTACGCCGAGGTGATCGAGGTGCTCGCCGGCGCCGGTTTCACCGTGTACGCCGACGACCACCGCGGCCACGGTCGCACCGGGCTGCGTCAGCACGGAACACCCGAACGCCTCGGCCGACTCGGGGTCGGCGGCGTGCACGCGGCTCGAGACGCGTGCGCGAGACTGACCGACATCATCGCCGCCGAGAACCCGGGGCTGCCGCGGATTCTGCTCGGCCACTCGTGGGGCTCGTTCCTCGCGCAGATGCTGCTGGACGCCTCGCCCGCGGACTACGCCGGGGTCGTGCTCACGGGGTCGGCGCTGCGCTGGCCCGGCTCGCTCAACTCGGGCGACCTGAACGCACCGTGGAAGGCGAACGACGCCAACGGCGCCGAGTGGCTGTCGTCCGATCCCGCCGTACAGCGGGGATTCCTCGACGATCCGCTCACGACCTCGACTCCTTTACTTCGACTGTTCGGGCCCGTCGAGGCGGCCAAGCTCTTCGGGCGCCCGCGCCGCGGCCTCGCCGACCAGCCCGGCGGTGATGTGCCGGTGCTGCTGATGGTCGGCCGCGACGACACGGTCGGCGGGGCACGCAGCGTGCACCGCCTCGCCGAGGCCTACCGCACCCGCTCGGGGCTCACCGACGTGACGGTGCAGGTGTATCCGGGCATGCGCCACGAGATCTTCAACGAGAACGGACGCGAGGGCGTGTTCGCCGACCTGGTCGCGTGGCTCGACGCCCGCTTCACGAAGCCGGCCTGACCCGCGAGCCCGCCGAATCGACCGGTCGGTCGGGGGCGATCACGAGCGGCGGATCGATGCGACGAGCGGAGCCGACGCGGCGAGGGCCAGCAGCACCAGACCGAAGCCGGCCGCGAACGTCGCCCCGATCACCACGAGCGACAACGGAGCGACCACGAGGCTGAGCCCGACGATCGGCAGCGCGAGCAGCCCGCCGACCGCGGCGCCACCGCCCGCTGCCCAGCGCAGCGGGGTCATCACGGCCAGTCGACGCGCTCGAGCCAGCTCGCGGGGTGTCATGCCGAGTCGATCGAGACCGACGATCAGCTCGCGGTCTTCGAGCACGCTCGCCGCGTGCGTCACGCCGATGGAACAGGCCAGCAGCACGAATCCCGCCGCCAGCGTGACGAGCACCCCGGTTCTGATGTCGGCGAAGAGCCAATCGCCGTCCGCAGGCTCGGCCATGTCGGCGAGCGCGATGCCGCTGCCGCCGACGACCGCGATGAACGAGATCATCGAGATCGCCGACACCCGGCGCCAGGCTGCGCCCGCGTGCGCGGCCAGTTCGCGGCCCGCGATCAGGTGGGCGGTCGAGGTCGCGCGGCGGGCCATCGACCGGCCGCGGGCGGCGACGATCGGCGACCCCACGAGGTTGACGAGCGCCATGGCGCCGGCGAAGAACGCCAGCAGCACGCCGACGCCCGCGATCGGACCCACCGCCTGGGAGAGCGCGGCGGGCTGCGAGACGGCGACGACGATCGCGATCAGGCCCACGAGGCCGACGATCACCATCCAGAGACGGCGGGGCGGGGCATCCGTTCGCCGTCGCACCCCGAGCGGGGTCAGTCGCACGCGGCGCAGGCTCGACGCTGCGCTGACGGTCGCGACGACGGTGACGGCGACGACCGTCGCGGCGAGCAGCAACCACCCCGTCCACAGTGCCGGCGCGCCGACGGGGCCGCCGAAGAACGGCAGCAGGCCGAGCAGCGGAAGGGCAGCGAGGTAGCCGGCGGCGCCGGCGAGGGCCCCGGCGAGGGCGGTGACGGATGCCTCGACCACCGTGATCGCCGATACCTCGCCGCTCGTCGCGCCGAGCAGCCGCAGCGTCGACAGGCGGTCGCCCCGGCGACGGCTCGTCAGGCGCGCGGCGGCCGCGCCCAGGGTCACCAGTGGGACGGCGAGCAGCACGAGCGCCAAGATGCTGAGCATCGCGTACAGGATGGCCGCTTCGCCGGTGCGCGGGTCGGTGACGAACATGCGAGTGCCGCCCGTGACGGTCAGCAGCAACGCCGTCGTGACGGCGAAGGCGACGACCGGCAAGGCGATGCCCGCCGCCCCCTGACGCGCGGGTCGCAGCAGAAGCGTCGCGAGGGTCATGACCCGCAGGGGCGAGCCGCTCATCGGGTCGTCTCCTCGGGCGCGGCGGCGGGGTGGGGCGCGGCGATGCGTCCGTCGTGCATGTGAAGCACGCGGTGGCAGCGGGCGGCGACATCGGCGTCGTGCGTGACGACGACCAGGCTGCGGCCCTGCGCCACGGTCGCGTGCAGCAGGGCGTCGAGCACCTCGGCCGAGGTCGCCGAGTCGAGGGCTCCGGTCGGTTCGTCGGCGAACACGACCGGCGCCCCCGTCACCTGCGCCCGCGCGATGGCGACGCGCTGGGCTTGCCCGCCCGACAGCTCGCCGATGCGGCGCTGTTCCAGCCCGGCGAGGCCGAGTGTGGCGAGCCAGGCGGCCGCGTGCGCCTCGGCCTGCGATCGCGGGGCACCGGTGAGCAGCAGCGGCAGGGCGGCGTTCTCGACCGCGGTGAGCTCGGGCAGCAGCAAGTGCTCTTGGAAGACGAATCCCAGCCGCGTGCGACGCACCGCCGACCGGTCGCTCTCGCTCATCCCGGCGAGTTCGACCGGCGACTCGGCCGACGTGCTCAGACGCACCGAGCCGCCGTCGGGCGCGACGATGGCCGCGAGGCAGTGCAGCAGCGTCGTCTTGCCCGAACCCGAGGCGCCCATGATGGCGACCGCCTCGCCGGTGCGGACGGTCAGGTCGACCCCGCCGAGGGCCGTGACCGGGCCGTAGCGTTTGACCAACCCGCGGGCGACCAAAACGGGCAGTGCAGGTGCTGTGACGTTCATGGCTCCAGCATTCGCCGCCGAGGCTGCGGCGTCGTCCGTCGTGCGGTGTAACCGCATCCGTCTCGAGGAGCATCCGCGTGCCGTGCCGGTGTCGCCCCGGCGGAGACCGAGCCCCGGCGCGGTCCTAGGCTGGAGCCATGCACGGCGAATACAAGGTGCCCGGCGGCAAGCTGGTCGTTGTCGACCTCGAGGTGAGAGACGGCCGCATCGCCGACTTCCATCTGGCAGGCGACTTCTTTCTCGAGCCCGACGACGCGCTCGCCGACATCGACGCGGCGGTCACGGGGCTGCCGGCGGAGTCGGATGTCGCGGCCATCGCCGCAGCGGTGCGTTCGGCGCTGCCCGAGGGTGCTCAGCTGCTCGGCTTCACGCCCGAGTCGGTCGGCACCGCGGTGCGCCGTGCGCTCATCACCGCCCCCGGGTGGCGCGAGTTCGATTGGGAGGTCGTGCACGACGAGGCCGTGTCGCCCGCGATGAACCTCGCCCTCGACGAGGTGCTGACGACTCGGGTC
>JAAIGE0100399835.1_pt1 | contig 10920 bp, 9 predicted proteins | sample 6487951 | NCBI WGS metagenome assembly JAAIGE01 (sample SAMN13974128, study PRJNA590717) | phyllosphere metagenome | biome: tomato field; feature: multiple bacterial spot infested tomato fields; material: tomato leaves; isolation source: leaves from tomato fields | host: Solanum lycopersicum ... | reverse complement strand
GATGACGTGGCCCGCTACCATCAGAAACAGCGCCAGTCCGCGAATCGTCTCAATACGCAGATCCTTCTCGGGCGTGGTCTTGGTCATGCTGAGTCCTCTGTACTAGCTAAGCGAGACAGCGTTTCCCCGAAGATCGGGAACAGATGTCGACGAATCGATCATCTGAGCGCAGTGAGCTTCGACTAGTTCAGCGGTGAGGCACTAAAAGCGGGCAGTCCTGACGGGCGCAGCGACTGAGGAATAACCCGTAAATACCATAGTGCCATCACTGTTCTTTGGTTAAGATCCGGCTCAATCAGGATTACCCGATGGTTGAGAAATGGACTTCACACCTCTTGTTGCCCAGGTCTGGGGCACGCTCTGCTGGTTCATTCCCGTTTTCATTCTGCTTGGCCTGCTCAAATCGCCGTGGGCCAAAGGCCATATCGGCGAATTACTGGTGCGCTTCGTCGCCCACCGCCAACTGGATGAACGCACCTACCGCCGCCTGCATAACGTCACCCTGAATACGCCGGATGGCACCACCCAGATCGACCACGTGTTTCTTTCGGTGTACGGCATCTTCGTGCTGGAAACCAAGAACATGGGCGGCTGGATCTTCGGCGGCGAACGCCAGGCGCAGTGGACGCAACGCTTCAGGCGGCGCAGCTTCAAGTTCCAGAACCCACTGCGGCAGAACTACAAGCACCTCAAGGCCCTGGAAGCCGCGCTAGGCATTGCACCCGAGCACCTCCACTCGGTGATCAGCTTTATCGGCGGCAGCACCTTCAAGACCGAGATGCCAGCCAATGTCACCCAGGGCGGCGGCTTTGTTCGTTATATCCGCTCGTTCCAGCAACCGGTTTTCGCCGAAGCGCAAATCGAGGCAATGCTGCAAACCCTGCAACGCGGCCGCCGCGCCCCGACCCTCGCCACCAACCGCGAACATGTGCAGAACCTCAAGCGACGCAGCGACCCGACCGCCGAACGCCACTGCCCGAAATGTGGCAACGCCCTGCTGATTCGCACCGTGAAATCCGGGGCGAAAGCCGGGCAGCAGTTTTGGGGATGCTCGGGATTTCCGAAGTGCCGAATTGTGCAGGCGCTTTGAAGAACGGCGCGCCAGCGACCACAACAAATAAAGAACCTTCTTAGGAAACCATTCCATGGAACTGGAAGACGCACGCACCCTGCTGGCGAAAGCCGCCCATTACCGACAGCCCGATTACGAGCCGAGCATCTTCGCGCTTGGTGGCCGCGGCTATTTCGAAAACCCCACCACAGACTTGCTGGCCTTCTTCCTCGATCCGTCCCAAGTACACGGTCAGGGAGATTGCTTCCTCCGGGCACTGCTCAATTGCCTGCCTCATGTCGACGAACTGCAGGCGACCTTGCGTGCACCACCTCAGCGTGAGGTGAGTACACAGAACGGCAACCGTATCGACCTGCTGTTGCTCGGTGATGACTGGGATCTGCTGCTCGAAAACAAGGTCCTGCACAGCCAGATCAATCCGTTCTCCGATTACGAGGAATATGCCAACGGCCTGAAGGACGATAAACATCGCCAGCGACTGTGCGTGGTGCTCTCGCCATCGGGCAAGAGCGAAGCCAAGAACTGGATAGGCGTGAGCTATGCCAGGTTGATTGCGGCCATCGATGACGAGATAGCGCGCCAGCTACAAACCCAACCTCTGAATAAATGGCGGGTGTTGGCCGACGAGTTCGTGCTGCACCTGAAAAACATCGCCGTGGAGCGCCGCATGGACGCCAACACCCTGGATTTCGTCTTCACCCACCTGCCGCAGATCAACGACCTCAACAAGCTGCGCGACAAGGCCATTGATGAACTCGACAAGCGGATTCTCGAACGGCTGCAGGCAGAAGTCCCCGGCTACACGCCCTACACCCGGCGACATACCTGGCAGAACGGCCCGGCCCTTCGCTACGCCTGCAACGACTGGGAAGGCTGGTCGGATGTGGTGCTTTATCTGAATTGCCGCCTGGAACACGTGCGGCCTTTTGTAAGGGTGTATCTGTGCGACGTAGACAAGGCATTGATGGATGAAGGCCGCAAGCTGTTCACTCAGCCAACCAAGGCGCCCTGGACAGAGGGAAAATCCATTCTTGGTTTTGAATGGGGGCTGGGGGAGTTCGATGAGCAGAGGGTTATCGAGATGGTGGTGAGCAAGATGCGGGATTTGATGAGGTTCGAAAGTCAAAAAAGAATTAGCTCAGCATAAGATAAATGACTCTACTCTCATTTTCGCTCTAGCACCCCACAGGCAAAACTTACTTATACTAAAAGAGAGTAACCCCGCATGCTCAACATGTATATACCAACCATTGAGAACCACTCTAAAGACCACGCAGATTGGTACAGAAATTTCTCAACGGCATTCAATTTATCTCAACTTAGCAACTACTTACTCCTAAGCTATATCACAACCCAAGTCGAACAAAACAAAAAGATAATATTTATGCAAAACGAGTACAAACTAGGCTCAAGAGAATGTAAAACAAGCGAAGATCGTGCAGATCTCATAGAAAGCCTAGATATTATCGATATGCTTAACCAAATAACCGCAGAGTTTTCCTTAACAACCCAAAAGCATAATCAAGCACTTTTCTATCGAGGCATACAGATAAAAGGATTTCATGATGAAAATGTAAAAATAGACTTACACGACATATTAAGCTCAACAACAGAGAATAACTGGAGCCAAGTCATAAGAGGACTTATTAATGTATTCGAGTTCTTGTTTATATTTTCAATTACAGAAGATCACCTAAAAGAAATTGTTAATCAAGAAAACTCTAAAAGCATTGTAGCCAAAGCACTCAAAGACAAGCCGGGCTTTATAGAACACTTAGAAAACCGGTTTAAAATGCCAAGAAACTTCATTATAAAAACATGGGATCTTTATCTAGAAATTCGCAATCTCTATGCGCACAGCTTTGGGTATATAAATGAAAAAGATAAAAGTCAGATAAGAGAAAAAAGAGATGCATTTATAGACGCATATCAAAAGCTGCCTATGACATGGCATCTCTTCGACCAAGATGCAACAGAAAATTTATTCAAAGATGAAAAGCTAATAACCCAAAAGTTATACTTAATTAGCACAAGCGAAATTTGTGTATTCAGAAACGTTATCAGAAAGCTTATCCCCGAACTGTCAAAATGGGAAAACAGAGAATCACCTAACTCCAGAAACGCTTAATTCAAAATTTAGAAATTAATACAGAAAGGGAGTTGCCAGCATGACTTGCATATATCACCAAGCACTTCATCTCCCAAAATACCAGTTTCAGGAAGCAGAAACTGCAGCCCTTTCAAGCCGTTCCCAGGATTTATTCCGCCATGCAGAAACCTCAGATAGGCGCATAACAACAGAGGTGCACTATAAATGCTCCAAGCAATATTGGATTTATTCGTCTCTGAATATGATAACTAGCATTTAAAGGAAGTGATTTTGATGGACTAGGCATGCAATGAGTGCTGCCTGATCCTAAAGCGCAGAGATAACCGACTCTCTTTCCCGGCATGCTGAACGATTCGCGAACATGGCGCGCTATATAAATAGCTGGGTGCCAGGGACGACGATGAAAACTGAAGGCGATCAACTGCAACTGTCCGCCAACAAAAATTCTTGTCGTCAGCCTCGCCTCTAACGCCGCTTGCGTGGACTGGAGATAGGCAAATCAGGTCGGCCACGCTCTGAAGCGTAGCCTTTCAAACCAGCGAGACATCACCTATCGCGCCATGGCCATCCGTATATCAACCGAGGCTTGCCGCCCCGGTTAACACAAACAACAGCCATCAAACCTTAAACCGACGCACCAGCCCACTCAGGTCGCCCGCCAGGCGTGACAGTTCCTGGCTGGCGGTTTGGGTTTGTTCGGCGCCGGCGGAGGTCTGGATCGACAGGTCGCGGATGCGTACCAGGTTGCGGTCCACTTCGCGGGCTACCTGGGCCTGTTCTTCGGCGGCGCTGGCGATCACCAGGTTGCGTTCGTCGATGCCGCTGACCGCTTGGGTGATGGTGCTCAGGGCCTGATTGGCAGCGCTGGCCTGCTCCTGGGTCTGGCGCGCCTGGTCGGCGCTGGTCATCAGGGCCGAGACGGTCTGGTTGGTGCCCTGCTGGATGCCGCCGATCATCTGTTCGATTTCCCGGGTCGACTCGCCGGTGCGATGGGCCAGCGAGCGCACCTCGTCGGCCACCACGGCGAAACCGCGCCCGGCTTCGCCGGCACGGGCGGCCTCGATGGCGGCGTTGAGGGCCAGCAGGTTGGTCTGTTCGGCCACGGCGCGGATCACGTCCAGCACCTTGCTGATGTTCTGGGTCTGCTCGGCCAGATTACGCGCCTGCTCCGAGGCACTCAGCACGTTGCCGGTGAGGGAGCCGATGGCGCTCAGGGTATCGGTGAGCTGCACCTGGCCGAAGCGCGCGGTCTCGGCGGCGGCCTTGGAGTCGGCCGAGGTGGTCACCGCGTTGGACGCCACTTCTTCCACGGCGTGGCTCATTTCGGTCACGGCGGTGGCGGCCATCTCGATTTCGTTGTTCTGCTGCTGCAAGCCCTGGGCGCTCTCGCTCATCACCGCGCTCATCTCTTCGGTGGAGGCCGCCAGTTGCTCGGCGGATTTGCCGATGTGTTCCAGTGTGCTGCGCAGGGTGGTCTGCATGCTGTGCATGGCCTGCAGCAGTTGCGCCGCTTCGTCCTTGCCGGTCAGATCCAGCTGACGGGTCAGGTCGCCTGAGGCGATGGTCTGTGCGGCAACCACGGCGGTGCCCAGCGGCGCGGTCAGGCTGTGGGTCATCCGCCAGGACAGCAGCAGGGTCAGCGCCACGGCGAGGATGATGGCCAGAACGGTGACTTTCTGCGCGTTGGAGAACAGCATCACCGCCTGCTCGGTCTGATGATTGGCCTCATCGAGGTTGATGCTCTGCAACTTGCCCGAGGACGCGTTCATGGCAATGCCCAGGTCGTTCATCCGCTTGGCCAGCAGATCACGCACTTCATCCATGCGGTTCTGTTTGATGAGCGTGACCAGGGTCGCGTCATGCTGCAGATACTCGTGAAAGATATCGGTCAGCTTGCCGAAGTGCTCCTGCTCCTCGGGCAGCGCGACCATGGTCTTGTAGCGCGCCAGCTCGGCTTCGATCAGCACGCCGATGTCCTGGATCTTCACGTAGGTGGCGTCGACCTTGGCGGGGTCAGCCGCCAGGCGCAGGGTTTCCAGGCGCAGGCGTGCCAACGCCAATGCCAGCTTGCTGCTCGATACGATGCCGGGAATCGAGTTCTGCTCGATCACTTCGCTCTCGCTGCGGATATTGCTCATCTGAAAGAGGCTGAAGACACCAAGCAGCACTACCAGAATGGCAATAGCGCCAAAACACAGCAGGCTTCGGCGGGCGATGGGCATGGATCGAAGGTTCATGGCGGGTCTCATCCTTAAGAAGGTCGGGGAGCGAAGCAGGCACGGCGGCAAGGCATGCCGCTGCCAGACAGCGGGACTTTGTTACAAGGCTTAACAGATTAGCAGCACAAGCTGATCGAGGCGCACTGGAAAAGTGGCGTTCTAGAGCGGTCGAGCAGGATTTCTCACGGGCAGTTCGTCATTGCCAGGCTGCGGTTTGGTCGGAGCATCGAGCGCATGCACTGCACGTTCATATCGACTTACCTGCAAGAAACTTTATTTTGTCGCCAAAATTTGGGCACCCCAACTGCTCAGTGAGCTTGGCCGATATGCCATCTGCGCAAGCAATGGCGTGGCCGTTCACCGAACGGATTTACTTTTCAAATCGCTGTTCTTCGTCCGCCTGCAGAAAAACGCCCTGTCAGCGCACGGAAAATGCTTTCGTGTTTTCGAAAGTCAGCTTGAGAAACCCGGAATTTACAGGCCTCCCGGGCGCGCCCAATACTGAGGTCGCCTGCGCAGGCCTGGGCTCAGCCCGCCGCGAGAAGGCCTCCAGATAAGCGCATAACAACAAGAGGCGCCCTATGAACACGCCGAGCAATGCCGGCCGCGAGCTGCCCAAGCTCGAAGTCCGCTCGATCGATTACGTACCGCGTGAAGAACGCCATGGAAAGATCTGGCACCAGGGACCGTTCTGGTTCACCGGCAATTTCGTCTTTCTGACCATGATGGTCGGCTTCACCGGCCCGAGCATGGGGCTCGGCATGCTGTGGAGCATCCTCGCGGTAGCACTCGGCGCCTGCTTCGGCACCATCTTCATGGCGCTGCACGCCAACCAGGGCCCGAAGATGGGCCTGCCGCAGATGATCCAGTCCCGCGCGCAGTTCGGCAGTCGTGGCGCCATCGTGCCGTTCGCGGCGACGGTGTTCGTGTACATCGGCTTTATCGTGTTCGGGGTGATTCTGGTTACCCAGGCGCTGCAGCTGGTGCTGCCGGGCTCCAAAGCGTTCTGGTACCCGGCGCTGGTGGTGCTGTCGATCATCCTGGCGGTGGTCGGTTATGACCTGCTGCACTTCGTGCAGCGCTGGCTGACCTATGTGCTGATCGCCACCTTCGCGGTGGTCACGGTGATGGCCGTCACCGCCCTGCCCCAGGCCTCGACCGTAACGGTAGCCGCCACGCCGCACTGGGACACCACCGCGTTTCTGGTGCAGCTGTCCCTCGCCGCCGGCTACAACATCAGCTATTCGGTATACGTGTCCGACTACTCGCGCTACCTGCCCGAGGATGCGCCGAGCGGCAAGCTGATTTTCTGGACGTACCTGGGCGCGGCCGGCTCAGCGGTGTGGCTGATGTCGCTGGGCGCGGTGCTGGCCACCTACCTGCCGGGCGCCGATGGCATCGTCGCGCTGGTGACCACCGGCAACTATTTCTTCGCAGGTTTCGGCGTGTTCGTGGTGCTGGTCGGCGCCGCCGCGCAGCTGTCGGTGACCGGGGTGAACTGCTACGGCGCGATGCTCACCGGCCTCAGCGCGGTGGACGGCTTCCGCCCGGTACGCCCGACCCTCGGCCTGCGCGTGGCCGGGCTGACGCTGGTTGGCGTGGCGTCGATCATCGTCTCGCTGTCGCTGCCCGAGGCGTACATGACCAGCTTCAACGGCTTCGTACTGCTGATGCTGTACTTCCTGATCCCGTGGACGGCGGTGAACCTGGTCGACTTCTATGCGGTGCGTAAGGGCCAGTATTCGATCAGCGAAATCTTCAACCCGCAGGGCATCTATGGGCGCTGGGCCTGGCAGGGCATCCTGTCCTACGCCGCGGCGTTCCTCAGCATGATTCCGTTCTTTTCGCTGCCCTTCTATGTCGGCCCGGTCGCCGAGGCGCTGGGCGGGGCGGACGTGGCCTTCATCCCCGGCCTGCTGGTGGGCGGCGGCCTCTATTACCTGCTGACCCTGACCGGTAACGAGCGCTCGAGCGCCGCGCCCAATCAGCTCTAGCCACTTCCTTGTTTCTGCAAACCTACCTCTGAGGGCGGCCGGGCCGCCCTCGCTCACCCGTTTTTCAGGTGCATGCCCATGAACGAGAAAACCATCGCCCTTGTCCAACAGCCCCCAGCTGTGCTCGATACCGCACAAACGCTGGAACGCGCCGTGGCGCATATCGCCGAGGCCGCGGCCCGTGGTGCACAGTTGATCGTGTTTCCGGAAACCTGGGTGAGTGGCTACCCGGCCTGGGTGTTCGGTATGGCCGGCTGGGACGACGCCCACGCCAAGCGCTGGTATCAGCGCCTGTTGGCCGACAGCCCGGTGCTCGGCGCCCACGACGATATGCATGATGGCCTGGCGCCGATACGCGCCGCCGCCCGCGAGCACCAGGTGAGCGTGGTGGTGGGCATCAACGAGCGGGCACGGGCGCAGAGTGGCTCGCTGTTCAACTCGCTGGTGACCATCGGCGCTGACGGCTACCTGCTAAACGTGCACCGCAAGCTCACGCCGACGCACACCGAGCGCAACGTGTGGGCCAACGGCGACGCGGCCGGCCTGCGCGTGGTGGACACACCGGTCGGCCGCGTCGGCGGGCTGATCTGCTGGGAGCACTGGCACCCGCTGGCCCGCCAGGCGCTGCACGCCCAGGACGAGCAGATCCACGTCGCCGTGTGGCCGGATATGCCCGAGATGCACCATATCGCCGCCCGCTCCTATGCCTTCGAGGGGCGTTGCTTCGTGCTCTGTGCCGGCCAGTACCTGACCACCGCCGACCTGCCCGCCGACCTACTGGATGCCTATCGCCAAGGCGCCGGCGCCGAGCAATCGGTCGATGGCGTGCTGTTCGCCGGCGGCTCGGGCGTGGTCGGCCCCGACGGCCAATGGCTGGCGCCGCCGCTGGTGGGCGAAGCCGGCATCGTGCTGGCGACTCTCGACCTGGACTGCGTCGATGCCCAGCACCACGACCTCGACGTGGCCGGCCACTACCTGCGCCCGGATGTGTTCGAGCTGCACGTTGACCGCCGCCCGCGCACCGGCATCGCGCTGCGAGACCAGTGACGCCCCAAGGGCGCTGACGAGCCTTCGCCAGCGCCACCTTTTTTCACATGCTGAAGATCCATCATGAACGACCTACTGCTTGCCATCGCCCTGCTGTCCCTTGCCCTTGGCGCCCTCTCCGGCTTCGCCGTGCTCACCTGCGTCGACTACCCGGAAAAGGCCCGCGCCCTGGGCGTGATCAACCCGATGCGCATTCGCCAGGCGCATATCGACTGGATCGTGATGGGCACCGTGATGGTCTCCACCGCCCTTGCCGTGCCGGACATGCCGGGCTGGATCTACGGCCTGGTGATGTTTGGAGGCGTGGTCAATCCGCTGACCTTCGTGCCCATGGCCTTCTCGAAAACCGTGGACACCACGCAGGCGTTTCGCCTGGTGTCGCTGGTGTCGTTCACGTCACTGAGCCTGGGGTTGGTGTTGGCGGCAGGGCATTTCATCTCCACCCACTTCTAAGCACCTGCTCAGGATCTTTCAGCCCCGACTCCCCGATTTTGGCAGCCAAGTGGCGGGAGCGGACATCGGCGGATGTATTTGTGGGAGCGGGCCATGCCCGCGAAAAATCACGGGCATGGCCCGTTCCCACAGGTAAGCAACGGAGTCTGCTTTTGCCTTATAGCTGCCGCTTCATACGTATCAAGATAGTGAACAGGTTCCAACCCGCAGCACCGGGTGACCGGAGAGCTGCCATACTCGGCGGGCGTTGAACACAACCCAATGAGCGGACGAAACCATGCTGGCCAACCTCTCGGATATCGACCTGAAAATGCTGCGCATCTTTTGTTCGATCGTCGAGGCGGGCGGCTTTACCGCCGCCCAGGTGCCGCTCAATACCAGCCTGCCGCGCCTGAGCGTGACGGTACGGGATCTGGAGACGCGCCTGGGTTACACCCTGTGCCGGCGCGGCAAGGGCGGCTTCCAGCTCACTGAGCAAGGCGCCCAGGTGTACGCCGCCGCCCAGGAGCTGTATGCCGACATGGAGCGCTTCCGTCAGCGCCTGGTGCTGCTCAATGCCCACCATCCGGAAACGCTGCGCGTCGGCAGCCTGGACAACCTGATCACCCTGCAACCGGCGCCCCTGCCTTACGCCCTTGGCAAGCTGCGCGAGGCGATCCCGGACACCCGCCTGGTGCTGCAGGTACTCACTGCCGAAGGGCTGGAACAGGCGGTGATCAACGGAGACATCGACCTGGCCATCGGCGTGTTCGACCACCAGCTCTCGGGGCTGCATTACCTGGAGCTGTTCGGCGAGGAGCAGAATCTGTATTGCGGCCAGGGCCACCCGATATTCGGGCGCGCCGACAGCACGCTCAGCGACGCCGATATCTTCAGCGCCCAGTACGTCGACCGTGGTCTGGTGGTGGAAAACCGCAAGCCCTTCACCTTTCCGTTCAACAGCGTGTCCAGCGCCGCGTCGACCGAAGCCGTCGCCTCGCTGGTCGCCTCCGGCCACTTCATCGGCTATCTGCCGACCCACTATGCCGACGTGCTGGTGGCGCGCGGCGTGCTGCGACCGATATGGCCGGCGCGCTTCGCCTACCACGCGACCTGCCATTGCATCACCCGCCAGGGCAGCGCCCGTAGCGCGTCCATGGAGATCTTCATCGACGCGCTGCTCGCTGCGGCGGCGCTCGCCTCCCAGGCCTGAACGCGCGTAACAAAACGTTGCGAATCATTCTCTAGACGATACAACATAACATTACTATATTGCCCGCCCGTTTTTCTTACCGGGCAGTGTGGCGCTGGCTCCTGCTCGTAACTCGAACTTGCCAAGGATCTGCCCATGCTGCTCAGCAATCGCCCTCGCCTCTCGCTGCTCGCCGGTGCCCTCGCCGCCTGGCTGACGCTGACAGCCGGCCACGTTGCCGCCGAAGACCGCGTGTTCGACGTGGTCGCGCCGTTCGAGATCGGCGGGCTGGATCCGGCGATTTCCGGGTTCATTTTCCAGCGCATGCAGATCACCGAAACCCTGCTCGAAGCCGACGCCAAGGGCCAGCCATTGCCGGCGCTGGCCGAGCGCTGGAGCCTGTCGGACGACGGCAAGCAGTGGACATTCATCATCCGCCAGGGCGTGAAGTTCCACGACGGCAGCGACCTCACCGCTGCCGTCGCCGCCCACGCCCTGGAAGCGGCGCGCAAGAAGCCCGGCATGTTGCGCGACGCGCCGATCACCGCGATCAGCGCCAATGGCAATGACGTGGTGATCGCCCTGAACAAGCCCTTCAAACCGCTGGCGGCGCTGCTGGCTCATTCGTCCACCAACATTCTGGCCAGCGCGGCCTATGATGCCGACGACAACGTCAAGCAGATCATCGCCACCGGTCCGTATCAGCTGACTCTGCTGGAGCCGCCGCAGCGCCTCGCCGCAGAGCGCTTCGACGGTTACTGGGGAACCAAACCGAGCATCGAGAAGACCACTTACCTCGGCGCCGGTCGCGGCGAAACCCGTTCGCTGATGGCCGAGAGCGGCGGCGCCGAACT
>JAAIGE0101546512.1_pt1 | contig 10925 bp, 19 predicted proteins | sample 6487951 | NCBI WGS metagenome assembly JAAIGE01 (sample SAMN13974128, study PRJNA590717) | phyllosphere metagenome | biome: tomato field; feature: multiple bacterial spot infested tomato fields; material: tomato leaves; isolation source: leaves from tomato fields | host: Solanum lycopersicum ... | reverse complement strand
TGCTCCTGTTGGCTGGTCTCGTCCTTCGCCAGATGCTGTGGCTTCTCAGGTTGGATTGCCGAATCAGCCACGGGCTTTCCGGGAGGTGTTGCCCCCTCCCCCGGTGCCGGTTCTCCCTGAGCTTCCCCAACGTTTGGTGCAGCTTTCGCGGCGCTGTCATCAGCAGATCGGCTGGATACCAGCTTTTGTGTTGCCTCCATGTAGGCCGACTCGGCGAAGTCTTGCAGGCACTGCTTGGTCAGCCGTGAGGCGCAATACGCCCCTGAAGGCTTCGAAAGCCACTCAGGGTTCTGTGTGGAACATCCTGCCAATACGCCGGCCAATAGGCATGTCGCTATGGCCGTGGACTTCGCATTACGAACGATCATGGCTTCGGCTGAATGGGGGTTATGACAAGGCCAGCCCGCGCAGCTAGACCAGCTGCCTCAGTCGAAAGCAAGGAGCCGCCGTCGCCCACGAACTGGAAAACATGGGTAGCCCTTCGGGCAAGGTTGTCTGCTATTGCTTCAGCGCTCAGCGCGGCATCTAGGAGTGAGAATGCTGTTGCTGACTCTCTCGCGTAACGCGAAATGCTCATCGAGCATGGATCGTCTTCAATGGCAAACAGGCACTGAGGCAGGCGCTTCGCGAAAATCACATTCAGGCAAGCCCTGGTAAAGTCCATGTCCGTGCAGGCACCGACAAAGGCTACCTTGAGCTTGTCCTGTGCAGCCGAAACGTCATGGATGAACGCTCCCATGGCCTCTGCCAGATCATCGCTGTAGGAACAGGCTGCAACCGACAGGGCGACGCCTGGACTAAGCAGCTCAACGTACCGCTCCCGGTTTGCGACCGCTTGCATGAAAATGCCGGCGTAAATTAGGCGCTGCTTGTTCCGAACCCAGTCCTCACAATCCGAGCTTGTTTGGCCTATGCCTTCGACTTCGAGTTGGAACAGCTCCATGTCGTCGAGACGCAGCAGATAGCCCCGGTAATGATCGTCAACGCCCCGGAACCGCTCGGAGTGAATGAAGTGGGCCAGGGACAGGTACTGGGCCTGTCTACCCGTGTCCTGCTCGATATAGCCCTGGAATGGCATCCGTTCAAAGGGGTCAAACGTTATGACTTTGCTCATTCCTGTTCTCAGTAGTTTTCAGCCAATGCGAAGCTGCCGCACGCATACCTTTGGGCGCTCCGCTCAAGCTCAGTAAACGCGTGCAGTAGTCAGCAATAGCCGCCAGCTGGGATGTGTCGTATCGCCCAGCGATTCGATTCGCGCAGTGCGCGGCCCAACCTTTAGCTTCAGCTTCACTTGATAGTGCGGGTTCCAAGCGCCTGATCAGCCGTTCGCCGAGCGTCAGGATGCGGGAGTCGTGAGCAGTTTCCAGAATAGATCGCCACTCATGTCTGCTAGAGCGATGAAGCCTTTCCAGAATCCCGCGATCAGCCTCAAGGTATTCAGCCCCAAACAGTTGATAGTCAGGGTCGCCCTTGAGCGTCGCCTCGGAAGCCCCGGAAATCTCCATCAAAGAGAGCGAGATATCATGCTGCTTTGACAGAAGCGATGCGTTGTAGCGGACCTTTGCAAGGTCGACATCGAGTCTTTGAGCTGTGCTTTTGTCGAGCACAGTTATAGGACTGATGAAAGGAATTCGGTTGAGGTTGACCCTGTGTATTGGTCTGTCTACCTGCTGCGCATCGCTTCTGATGAACCTGGCAACTGATGCGCCGGCATCATCCAGCAGCTCGGCCAGATCGGCTCGCAGGTCTACCATGTAGATGACATTCGGATAGTGCGAATCGGTGGCTACCGCCATGAGGATTCCCCAGCGCCCATCCATGTGCAGGTGGTCATGGCACATGAAGACCGGTGGCATAGCCGATAGGCTCTCCACCTGGCCGTCAACAAGGCCGCACAACCGGCTGATCTTCTCTGGGGCCGAGTAGGCCACAGCATGGTTCAGCAGGCCTGGACTCGTCCTGCATATGGCCTTTGCAAGCGCTGAAACAGCAGATGCCATCGAGCCACAGGCGAACTCACGGTGGATCATTTCTCGCCTATGAGATTCGCTCCAGGTGGATGGCAAGGTCATCGGCATCGTATTTGGCCGCAGCAGTTGAATAGCCCTGCACACCGAAAGAAGGTCGAGAAAATGAGTACCAGGGAGAGTGCGGGTATTTGGCAGCGTGCTCAGGCACCGATAGAGGGAATACCGGATGTAGTGATCGAATGCAGAGGTATTCCCGAGGCCAACATGCAGCGTGGCCGGTCTTTCGAGCAGGCGCTGTGCGTCACGCGACCACTCGTACTCAGAAACGCCAGTGTCGAAAGCCAAATCGAAGCACGCCAGTTGCTCAACTGTTTGGGGAGCAAATGCCACGTCAGCACGCAGCGCAATATTTGTGCTGTAGCGATGCTGCTGGGCGCTCTCACATAGGATCGAGTCGAACGATACAAGCTGTCCCTGAGAGGGGGTGCCGATGGTCTGGCCATCGTAAAAGTGGATTGCTGCGGACATGCCTATGCTTCAGTGGGTGCAACGACGCAGAACCACTATCATCTATCTTCCAGTGAACGTTCCACCGAACTGCGGTGCAAATGCATAGGCTGATGCTTTGAGAGAAAGATTGGGCTCCGGCCCCACCTGGCTCCCACTACCCTACCCTAGCCACCCAAGGACCAGCGGATGGATAGTCGTCAGTCGCACGTAGCCTTTGCCTTGAAGGGACGCTCGCTACATTTATGCGTAAACGACGGCACCGATAGCCTCGCGCCGACCCATTCCCTGTGCGGTATATGTACGCTCGAATCGCCCTGGGTGCGCGTTGCACACGAGGACCTAGCCAATATGCACACGCTGATGATCTGTAAGGCCTGCGAGGCGAGTTACGAACAGCATGGCTATAGGGAGAAGTATGCTTCTGCTCCAGTGCCAGGAAGCTTTCCCAGTGGTCAGCTTGCCCTCTTCTGATCAGCGATTGGATCGGGGGGAGATGACCCCATCGAATAGGCCTGGATAGAGGACAGGGAACGCCGGCAGAGTCTTGCGCACGCCCTCCCCCCAACGATTCACAGCATCGAGCTGCTTGGCCGTCAGACGCCAATTCTCGCATAGGCTTGCGAGCATTTTTTCCAGGAACTCACGTCGCTCAGGTTTCGTTTCGGCTATGGCCAAGCGTAACCAGTAAGCGGCGCCCACACAGCGCTGGGCGTTGGCCAGCGAATAGATCGAGTTGTCTTTCTCAGCGTTGAGTAGAAGGCGCTCAACGTACCTTCGCTCATCGTCTGCCAGCTTCCCGGACGCATCCTGTGCATTGCAGATATCCCGCAGACGCTGAGTCATGTTCCCGGCGAATCCGACCAGGTATTGCCTGCGGAGCAGTAAGTACAGGGTGGGCTCGTCCATGGGCAGTGAGCTGCCAATAACCGCTAGTGCCCTTTCCGTCTTCGCTCGTGAGACTGAAGGCTTATCGACCGGGGTAGGCTTGGCGTCGAGAATGGCGAGCAGCGCGATCTTTGATAGGTCCAGAAGCTGCTCTGTAGGAGGGCCTAGGTGCTTTGCAGCGCAGGATTTGCCCGCGTAGACCTCTTTGCCATCTTGATCAGAGAGTACGATCAACCGGCCACTGCGCAGTGGCCGGTTGCAGAAAACACAGTGGACTACGCTCGCATCAACCCTATCGATCCTCGCGTAGGTCCACCGGCTCATGGGCTATTCCTTAACGGTCAATAGCAGGGTCGTTTTGCCGTCGATCACCAGAACCTTGGGTTTTCCAAGCTCGATGACTGACGTGTCAGAGAACGCGGCATTCTCGATGATAGGTTGCATGTTCACCCCACAGTCGAGATGTACTCCTTCCTGCAAAGCTTTCAGGGTCGACACCTGCCCTACCACCTCGACCTTGTACTGCCCTTTCTCAGGCCGTTCTACTTGCCGCATGTTCATTACCAGGCCTGTCCGGTACTCGGCCTCGCGGCAGATGTCCTTCTTTCTGGCCGCGTCGTGTACAGCGATGGTGTAGCGACCAGAATCTCGCAGGTCGAGCGTTTGACGCTGATCGGTCAACTGATACTGGTAGGTGGTGGGCTCGTGCGTACCTTGCGACACAGCAACCTCCAAGGTCGCGGCGTTCACGCTGGTTACACCAAACAAAAGGCTGAGGGCTAAATATCTCATGTCTATTCCTAGCGGCAGCTAAGGGTGCTCGCAAATGACAGGGCCAGGATTCGGCCCACATGCAGCTCTTTCCACTGCTCGTCCGGTTCCATGTTGGCTTTCACATCTACAGCGCGAAGGTCCACCACCTCCAGCTTCAGCGATTCGCTGCATGTCGGGAGGCCGTAGCCCTCTGACAAGGCCTGGTACAGCAGCTCGGGCTTTCCCCTCGGGTAGACAGGCTCGGTGGCAGTAAAGAAACGCTCATAGCGCGTGACGATATCCGCCAGCAGTTCGTGAACAAGCTGGCTGGGTAGTTCGACATACAGCCGGCTGTCATCCAGCTTGATCACGCACGCGTTCATTGAACCGGCTGAACCTTGATTTCGACTGTGTGCTGAACAGCGCTACCGAACGAGACCTGAACAGGTTGGCCTTCAAGGCTCATCGCGAACGGCACCACGAGTCGATCCAGGTAAATGGGTGGATTCGTCGAGGCGTCCAGGTCGGCCTTCAGGACGTACATGTGATCGATGCCAATGCACGACTTGAATTCGGCGCCTTCAACTGAAGGCGTGCTCACACGCAGGTAGTAGCCTTCTGGATAGGTGAAATGACTGCCTTGCTGCACAATGCCGTTGGTCTCAGTGCCCAGCATGTAGTCCTTGGTCGTCTGATAATCCTTGGCCAACACCTTGACGCCCAGGTTCTGCGGGACGACAAGCTTGAACCTGTCCGGCACTTGGTTGCCAGCCTGAATAGCGAAGCTCACGTCAAAGTGGTCGTAGCCCATAGGCAGCAGACCGCTGGGGGTGTAGACCTGCTCGTCACGCCAGGTGGGCGCACATTTGATGGCGTCGCTGGTGTACCACTTTTCGGTGACATGGACCGTGCCTGAGTGTGCTTTCGACTCATAGGTGTAAGTCGAGACCTCTGGACCAGGAGGCGCGGATGCGCAGCCTGCAAGGGTGACAGCGGCCAGGGCTGCCATGGAGAGTTTCCGCATTATCTTCCTGCCTAGTTTCCCTTACGCAGCCCCATACGCTGCATTGCCTGCTCAAGAGCAGTCCCAGTTACAGGAGCGCTGATGGTCAGAACTGAGTGGGCATCAGGCCCACTAGCGGCGACCGGCCCTTTCCAAATCCTCAAGATTGGTATTGAGGACTTAGGCCCTGGAAGGCTTCGGATGTGGTTTATAAGGGAGTGAGCTGATGTTTTCGGAACGAAGCCATCTTCAACGAGAAGCAAACCAGCCCTGGGCTCAAGGATGCAACCCAACAGGGGGGCACTTTCTCGAACCGCCAGGACTGAGTAGCCGAGCCCATCCAGAAGCAGCGTGAGATGAAATGCGGAAACGGGGTTTCGTGTAGCGACAACAACGATCATTACCCTCACCTACCTGATCTGGCATTAACCTGGTGACCAGGTGCCTGGGAGAATCTGCCAAACATTGGCATGCAAAGCGGCTGCGATTCCTCTCAAATAGTGAGTGGTAACCGGGAGGCCTATGGACGACTATTTCATCAGTTCAGGTGTCGACAGCTGGCCTGAACCAGTACGAGTTTTCACAGAAAGCGAAACGTTGGTCCGGCTCAATGAATTGCCCATGACCCTAAAGCAGCAAGCTTGGCGGGAGATTCAGGCGAACTGCCCAGACCTTGCTGCCCTGTTGAAAGATGAACAGCTCAGAGCGGTAGTGGCCAAATTCGACGCGGACCTTTTTATTGATGCTCGCTTCGCCCCGTCACTACCCCATGAACGGTTGAAAGGCCGAAGACCCTAGCGTGTACGGACACCGCGTGTGTCGAGTAAAGCCTTCAGATCACGGAAGGTTGCCTGTTTGACCTCGGGTTCCAAGACAACCTGCTCTTCGTTGAATGCGCACAAAGGGCTGGTATCCAGTTGAGCCTCGCCAGACACAGCAACCGCGCAAGGTGCGATACCGGCCTGAGCACTTGCGGCCAGCAGATCATCAACCAGCCCGCCTTGTTCACCGTAGGCGGTGATCAGCACTTCAAGACACTCGTCTGTGTCGGCTGTCGTGAGGTGCGGTTTGGTCTCTATAAGCTTTGCCATCCGTGCGTGAGCATCGCGAATTTCTTCCGCCGTTGGCTCTTGTTCCTTGATCCAGGCGCGTGCTCTTTCCGCATACCCCGGCGCATCATCAGTCATGGTTCACCTCCATCAATTTTTGATGGGCTATTGAAGCGCATGGACAGGCGTGTCATCGCAATAGGTGCAGGCTTTTTCTTGCGGCTGGGGTAGAGGGTCAAAACCCGCGCATGCGCGGGTTTTAGGCTCAGAAGGGGCGATTTTTTGGCTTTCAAACTGTTCAGTCGAAGCCGGCATTTATCCTCGAATCGCCGTCTTTAAGTGACTGTTTTCTATAGTTTTTTCAGCCCATGATCACATCTTTTGAAGGCTCATCTAGATCGCAATACGTGAAATCTGAGTTTCGAGCAGCCCGTAGGGTGCCCAGATTTCAAGAGAACGCGTTTTATCGCAGTGGCCCAAAATAGACATTATTGTAAATGGCTATTAGGTGTTAAACCTTGATAGGCAAAACAAAACCCGCGCATGCGCGGGTTGTGGCCATCAGCGAGCAGCGGATTCGATGACCCGGAACTGACAATCCGTGAGACCAGCCGGGGAATCGAGGATGGAATTGAGCTGCGGGGTGAAGCCGGTGTACTCGGCAAGCTTAGAAGCAAGGTCGGAAAGCTCGATGTACTGATCGGCTGTAATTTCCTCGTCAGCGCACACCGGCATCCCATCGACGCGAAAAGCTGATAGCTCCTTACCCAAGCGCTCTACATCAAACCCAGGTGCTCTTCCATCGGATGCCTTGAATGTATCGCTTAAGCCAGCTTTGAAAGTATCGACCTGGCCCCATTTATCTTGGATCGGTGCTTTTTTAGAAAAGGCAAATACGCTGGTGATAGCTACGAGGGCAGCAATGCCCATGATGATCAATCCTGAACGAACACGTTTATGCATACCTATTGCCTAACTGATCCTGGTTCGGTGGCTCAAAATTAGTTTTGTCAGTAGCGTTAGATACATTCAAAGCTGTCGGAAAACCATCGAAGATGAAGAAGTTGCTATGTCTCGCCATTCCACTATTGGTTGCGGGCTGCACAAGCGCCTGGATTGCTAATCCCAGCCCCTCAACGCGAAACCTGGTGAATGACCTCAGGCTCGAAGGGTTCGAATGCAATGCACGCGGTAGCTACATCGAGTGCGTACAAGCAGAGCCCATGCGAAACAAGCAGGCTGCAAAGTGCAGCGCAGGGCATGGGTGTGTCGAACAGCCGGACATTCTCGTTTTCAACCGATACCGAATTCAGCAGCCTGAGAGCGGTATTCCCACACTCAAGCATGACCTCATCGAGAAGGTTGATACCTCTGGCCAAGGTGCTAGCACACAGCAAAAATGACGATGGTGCGCTATGCCAGTGGACGGATTAGGTCGTCAATGTGGGTATCCACGGGAACGTGTTCCATCACGGGAGCGGCACTGGGGACGCTCAGCTGCCGGCGAACCTGAATAGAAACCGATAGGTCTGGCCTGGATGTATCGAAATCGGCCAGCGTCAAATCGAGGATCAGCGACCGGCTAGGACCTTCATCGCGGTGTATGAAGCGTAAGCTCGCGCACCGGTCGCCAGCCTGGACTAAAGCACCTTTGTAGGCTGAGCCTAAACGCTTGGTAATAACGGTGAATATGGGTTGCGCGACCGTTGCTATCCAGCACGCCGCGCCTCTGTGTTTCTGCTCAATTGATGCAAGCTGATATTCGTAGAGACTCAAGCGAGACGCCAGTCGGCCTCCAGGAATAATGTCCTGCTTCTGCTTGATGAAGGCGATACGCGAGACTAGATCATGCGCTTCATGATTGAGTGATATCAGACTTCGTTCGTATGCAACTACAAAGTTAGATAACTTCACGGTGCTCCCCCCAATACACGTTCCCGCGTAATGTCATTGGCGGCGCCCACCGCTCAGTCAGAGTCAGTAGGCGCTCAATTAGATGTTTCCAACGTATCGATGACCAATGGCTCTGCGCCTGTCCAATGATCTGAAGGTATGCTGCCCGTTATCAACGCATACCGCATCCCAACTGAGGGCCGACCTTGTTTCATAAGGTATGCGGCAGCACCTGCACACATCTTTTCACCCTCTTGATAAGCTCGGCGTTGCAGCATGCCATCGTCTTCATCAGCAGGCTCGGGCGCAGATTTAAGGGTCTTGTGGCAGGTGAACGTGCTCGTGTCATCTTCCAGAAGATCGTTCACGATGCCTTCAAGACGGCCTGGCATCAGCTCAATGGCTCCCTCGCGACGAAACGGGCAGTTAGCGCACGGCTTCCGCAGAGCGAAGAAACGTGCAAAAGGGTCGGTGGAGCTTGTCATTGCATGTAACCGTTGCCGTGTCAGAGGGGAGGGTAAAACATCCCAAACCCGCGCATGCGCGGAAAAGAAGGTAAAAGGCTGGTATCGAGCAGGCTATCCAGTCTAAGCGCTAGGATCGCGACAAAGCAGTCACTGAATGTCACCCTGACGCTGGCCTGCTGCCAGCACCTCAATGAATCGCGACCAGTCCTAACGGTTTGCCGGTGGTCTTTTCGAAGACTTCCATGGCGAGTCCGTGGGTAGCTGATTGTGCTTCAGCTAGGAACACGTCGAACTCGTGAAGGTGATCGCATGCGTAGCTGGCAATCGATTGGCCCAGGTCGCCTTCATAGCGGACTGTGGGGGCGAGGGGGTGGGTAAAGGTGTACATCGCCTATTGATCCTGAAACAACAGTGATAGAAGGGCATAGGATAGCCACAGCGGTGGAGTGTCATTCTCCCACCTTGAGATAGTAGATCGGCTCACGCCTATCAGCTCCGCAAGTTGTTCTTGTTGAAGCCCCATACGCCCGCGAGCTTCAGCAAGGCATGGGCCGGTCAGCTGGTGGAATAGGTGAGGCATCACGCGGGTGGCCTGGAGACCCCGGCAGATATGGTAAATGAACATCTGATCGGGGCCGGCTTCCCAGCTCCGTATGGTGTTTCTTGTCACGCCCAGGCCACGTCCAAGGTCCGTCTGGGACAAATCCAACTTCTTTCGTGTCAGCTTCAATAGGCTGGTCGCTTCCAGCTTTCGCTTGGCCATTACCTTAGTGCCTGCGCTACCCGAACCAGCTGAGCTGCAATCGCTCGACACCCGAACGTCAGGTCGTTGCTGTCGTTACTGAGAGTTGAAGAGGCTGTAAGCAGCTGCTGTATCTGCTCAGCAAGGTCTTGCGTTGTGGGCTTTGCTGTATCCGCGAACAGCAGCTGATCGGCCTGAATGGAGAACTTGGCCAGGACACCGTTGTGCTTCACAGTGAGGTGGCAGGCTTCACTTTCGAAGACGACTTTGTGCGAAAAGCACGCTCCAGTCTGGATCATCTTCTCGTGCCGGCTGAGCAAGCCCAAACGTTCGCACGCCATGACCACGAGTCGCTGCTGGACGTATCGCATACCCATAGCCGGCAGGCGTGGGATTGGGGCATAGCGATATCCATGTTTACGCAAGGCACCAGCGCCGCTCTCATGAGCGACAAGCTCGTAGTGGCTCGTTCTGAGAGCGTGATCGATCAATGCTTTCCAGTTGGTAAAGCCGAGCCCGAAAACCCAGTCGTCAACGGGACGGGTACTCAGCACATAGGAGGCCGATCCAGCTCCAGGGGCATGATCCAGAATCACGCCGTCATCAATGGAGTTTACGTCGAATGCACTGGGCTCAGTGCTGAGGAATGAAAGCTGCTGCTGACTCATGATAGGTACTCCAAATCTCATGGAGCCATAGTCACAAGCAACTGCGTGTGTCAGCGCGGACAGGGGAGGGGAGTGCAACATTTCCCGGCTCCTAACATCGGAGCCAGGCCTGGACCTCGGGCTACGTGCGGGATTGCTCCGCTTGGTAGTCGAGATAGTCAAAGGCTTTCAGAGCCTCTGCATGTGTCTTTGGATTCGCATAGGCCTGAAGGAAATTGACCATCAGCTGGTGAAGCATTTCTGCCGTGGGATGGCCGTTCTCAACAGTCGCGAGGCAGTATCGCTCCATGTGTTCAAGGGGCATCTTGCCCAAGAAGTCCTTTCCCATCTTTGCCTGAATCTCGTGCGACAGGAAGGTGTAGACCGAAAATGCGTCGTCGACGGGTCCTGAGCTATCGCTACTGGACTCGCCGGAGCTGTTTGGCGAAGGTGCGGGGGCGGACGAAGGATCGATCCGTGCATTGCCCATAGGGGTGACACTCTGCATAAGGAAAAAACCACCCTTACGCGAGGAACGCCCTGGCTTGAAACAAGGGATCAGTCGCTTAGGTGGGCTCGATGCCAGCTCACGGCAGCTCTGAGCTGGTGATCGTCCAAACACTCTAACGCATTGCGAGCAGTGTTACCTTTTAGAAGCGCCGGACGGCAAAGTGCCATACCAATCATGGCATCGACTTTCTGGTCGTTTGAACGATACCCAAGGTCTAGCTCGGCCTTTTGAAGTATTCGAATGCAGCCTTTGTAAGTCGTTGCTTCCTCTACCGCTTGTCGGTCGATTGTCAGCGCGTCCAGGACCCAAGGCCAGGTGGCAGCCTCCAAAGGCACCGGTTCTGCCAGGTCAACCATTTGCATATGCGTAACGAGTCCGCAGACAACATACAGATGGTACATGTGAACCGATTGCGAATACCTCGGAACAATCGTTACCGAAAAGCTGCCTGTGAAGTGCAACGAAAGCCAACGCGTGGTGCTGTGCTTATCCTTC
>JAAIGE0101288363.1_pt1 | contig 10926 bp, 2 predicted proteins | sample 6487951 | NCBI WGS metagenome assembly JAAIGE01 (sample SAMN13974128, study PRJNA590717) | phyllosphere metagenome | biome: tomato field; feature: multiple bacterial spot infested tomato fields; material: tomato leaves; isolation source: leaves from tomato fields | host: Solanum lycopersicum ... | reverse complement strand
GAAGAGCCCGTAGACACCGTTACCTGACAGGTGAAGGTCCCCGACGTGCTGGCCGTAGTCGTACACAGCGTCGTGTTACCCGGACCGGTGATGGTCACCGTGCTGCCCGGCGTAGCCGTACCCGAGACAGGCTGCGTGCTGGAACCCGGCTGGGGTTGCGCTACCGTTAGACTGGGAGGGCCGACTACGGTAAAACTCGTCACGGCAGCCGACGAACATCCTCCTGCGTTGCAGGCTACCGCCGTGACATTACTAGGTCCTGGCGAGAGTGTTACCACGCAACTGTAGTTGCCTAATGTATTGGCTGCGGTGGTACATAAAATGACGTTACCTGGCCCCGTAATAGTAACCTGACTACCCGGTGTAGCCATACCCGACACGGTCGACGAGGTCGTGGCCGTACCGTTATTAGCAGGCGTGGTGATACCCACTGTGGGCGTACTGACTGCCGTTACGTTCACAGGTTGCGTAGCACAGCCCCCCGCGTTACAGGCCGTTACCGTCACCGACGTTACGCCCGAATTCACCGTGATAGAGCAGGTAAAGGTTCCCGACGTGCTGGCCGTAGTCGTGCATAGGGGCACGTTACCCGGACCGGTGATGGTCACCGTGCTACCCGGCGTGGCCGTACCCGAGATGGGCTGGGTGGTGGGACCCGGCTGGGGCTGAGCCACCGTCAGACTGGGGGGAACAATGGGCGTGATGGCGGTAAAAGTGCTCACCGCTACCGAGGAACACGTACCTGACAGACAAGCTATAGCCGTAATACTGTTAGGCCCAGGCGACACCGTCACCGTACAGCTGTAGCTGCCTGACGCGCTGGCCATGGTGGTACACAAAACGGTGTTGCCTACGCCGGTGATGGTCACTTGGCTACCTGGCGTAGCCGTACCCGATACGGTTGGTGTAGTTGTTGCCGTACCGTTATTGGCCGGGGTAATGATACCTATCGTGGGCTTGCCTGATACACTGATAGATAACCCGTACGTATTATTGGCCGTGTTATCGTTAGAACCGCCAGTTACGGTTCCGCTAATAGGCACCTGAACTGTCGTAATCTGACTGGCACCACCCGCAACAGCCATGTAAATTGGTGGCAACGAACTACCGGCAGGAATTGACTGTAACGACGTACAGGTAACCATAGTGCCGCCCGTCTGACTCGTTCCCCCGCATGTCCAGCCCGTTCCCGTGGCTCCCGTATAGGTAAGCCCCGCCGGCACTAGTGTCTGGGTCGTTGTTGTTCCAGTGTAGGAACTGGTACCTACGTTACTAACAGTAAGCGTCAGCGTACCGGGCGCTGCCGGGGCAAGCGATGTAGGGCCGGCGATGGTTGCTGTTAGATCAGCCGTACCTGCTGGTGGAGCAGCCTGAACAGACACCGTTTGGCTAAAGGCATTATTACTCGTATTGCTTTCATTACCACCATTAACCGTACCTGCAATAGTCAGCGTCTGCGCTGTCGTCAGTGACGTTGTTAATGACAGATTCACGCTACTACTGGCAGACGCCGACAGAACAGCCGTCGTGGTGCAGCTGACGGGGCTTGTCCCCCCCGACGGTGGACCAACACTACAACCCCACCCTGCTCCCGATGATCCGGCATAGGTTAGGCCGTTGGGCAGTTGGGTCGTTACCGTGATAACGCCGGTTGTGCTTCCCGTTCCAGCATTCGTTACCTGAATCGCATAGGTCCCTGGCGTACCGGCGGTCAGCGTCGACGGCCCCGTTATGCTGGCCGTCAGGTCTGCAACGGCGGTGGTACAGGTGGCCCCCGCTCCGTAGTTACCCGTATACGCATTGCCAGGGCCCCGTCCCAGAATAGTCATCTGGTTACCTGGATTCGTAGTCTGCGAATTGGGCGTTCGAAACGGATCAGTCTGGTTGTCAAACAGCGTAACTGTTTCTAAGCAACCACCCGTGTTTTTAAAGGAAAACAATTCGATTTCCTGATCGGCGACTATATCAAATAAGATGGGGCTGGCGCTGCCACTAAACCCGAACGATATGTAATCGACGCTGGGGTTTTCGGTCGGTGCGTTAACACGGGCGTTCTGACTCCAGATCATGGATTGGTTACCGACGACCTTGCCCTGCAAACTCGTAACCGTGAACTGTGCGTTGCCTGTTCTGTGTGGGACCAGTAGCGTAACCTGAGCCGTACTGATTCGGCCCGCGTTACCTATATACGAACTCGTTGATGTCATATAGACCCGGTACGTCTGTTTATCAGCATCCAGACCGACACGATATTTTACCTGAGCGAGTGCAGATCTACCGCTCATCGAGACGAGCAGCAGTACCCACAAAAGCATACCTAATTTCTTCATAGTGGCCCCCGTAGTTATCGTAGAATTTGTGCCTTAGCCTTCCGGATTACGTGTTGCTTACCGAGCTATCAGCATTTTCTGGCCTGCGCCCAGTCTAACTCCGCCCCGCTCCAAGTAGACCATGTAGTGACCCACAGGAAGCTGTTCGACAGTAATCTCTTTTGCGCTGGAGCCACTCCGCATATACGCGGTTTCCTGGCTTACTGCTTTTCCGGTACCGGCATCGGCGATCAACAGCGTAACTTGACCCTCAAAACCGTCAAGGTAATTGACCCAGGTGATCGTGACACGGTCCTTAGCCGGATTCGGGTAAATCTGCCGCAGCCCTACTTTCTGACTGCTGGGGCTCTCATCGGCTAGATTACCGACGTAGGCATTTTTCTGACCGTATCCCAATACGCTGATGTGATTCTGTACATTGAAGCGATTGGCTGCCGCTTTGAGCAATGGGTCCGCATTATTATCGATCAACTGAATGGACGAAACGGGTGCTCCGGCACTACGGAACGAGAATAGGGGCACTTCCTTCCCTTTCTCATAAGCAAGCCCGCGGGTTGCCATTGACTGTAGAGCGACTGACAAATAATCGTAGTCTCGAGCGCCATCGGGGCTTTTAATCAATGTTCCTTTGTCCCAGGCTACGTCCGGTTGAAGTGACGTGATAGCGCCCAGTTCGAACCCCTCAGCGGCTCTGATTTTCATGCTAACCTGCATGGTGCCCGTAATCGCTCCGCGATCGGCAACGGTCTGCTGAGGAACCATACTGACAGTGTACGTTTCGTTGTCGGTACGGGTCAATTTGAATTTTACCTGCGCCTGCGCAGTAAAACAGGTATTGGCTACTGCAAGCCCGAGGACGAGCCGTCCGAGAAATGCCTTTTTCATGGTGATCTAGTTTATTTTGGTTGGTCAGGAATGGGGGTCGGTTATAGGCGGATAACCAACCCCCATAGCGCTACGGCAATTGCTGCTGAATAATGTAGTTAGCCAGCAGACTGGTATTTTCTGGATGCCCTACGACGTTGAAGAAGATCATGTCAACTTCATTGGTAGGCCCCTGAAAAATCGTTGTTCCGTCCATATTCACATCCGTTACATCATAGCCGGTAGTGATGTAGTTGGCGATGTAACCCGTGTTACCAGCCGCACTCATGACGCGGTAGAAGATCGGGTCGACATCGGTGTTCGGGCCCTGGAAGATTACCTGCGTATCCCCGTCGGTATTACCAGCCCACAACATAGCCTTACCATTCTGAACGTACTCCGGATAGTTACCATAGCCGGGCTTTTTATAGACGTTGGCGATGTTCGTCATATCCATAGTGGTCGGGTTGCCGGTCAATGTGATCGCCTGCGCCGACATGGCACCCAGGTGATTCCGATGGCGAACCGTTACGTAGTACGAGCCGCTGGTCAGGTTAGCAAATTGAACTGGCGACACGCCATCCGTGGAACTAACGACGTCGCCGTCACGCTGAACCAGTGCTGGTTTTGTTCCCACCACCGTTTGCGGGTTGGTTGCGCTACGCAATTCGACCATTACCCAATCCACAATGGCGTTGGCACCGGTTACGGCCAGGACACTGGGCGTCGTCGTCTCTGAACCACTACCGATAAAGGTATAGACGGCATTACCGCCAGCTATCGTACCGTACGGTTGAGTCAACGGAACGAGATTCTGTTGCCGTAACTTATCCTGCATCAATCCCGTGGACGATTCGTAGGCTCCCTGCAGCAGCGCTTTGACAGCCAGTACGACGCCACCTGGCAGTACACTACCAGCATACGTTAGATAGGCGATGTTGTTACCCAGGTTGGTTTCACCCGCCACAGGCGCGACGCTGGCCCCAAAGGTCAGATTCGACGAGCCAACGGCAGCCGGCAGCGGTACCACCGGCATCGTCAGCGTCGTAGACGCACCCGGCGCTAATCCATTAGGCGTTGTACAGCCTATCGTAGTACCACTCAGCGAGCAGGTCCAGCCGTTCGTCGTGAACGTACCGGAGGCTACCGAGAAGTTCGCCGGCATGGCGAACGTTACCGAAAGTGGACCAGTTGCCGAAGCCAGCAGGCTGGTATTGGTCACCTGCACAAGCACATTAGCCGCCTGACCAGCTACCAGCGTAAACGATTGACCAGGAAAACTAACCGCGAGATCGGCACCTTGAACCGTACCCTGATAATTAAGCGTACCGATGTTGTTAGCCAGTACGGTTTCGCCCGCTGCCGGTGTCACATTGATAGCGAACGAAGGATTGGTCATCCCGGCGTTCGTACCTGTTGGCAGCACAGGAATCGACAGCGCTGTAGATGCGCCCACTGCCAGGCCGGTCGTATTCGTACAGGACACAACATTACCCGTAGTTGAACAACCCCAACCACCCGTTGAGAAAGTCGCAGTCTGTGTGCTGAATCCGGTCGGCATCGTAAACTGAAGCGTCAGTGGGCCCGTTGCTGTTGCGTTTCCGATATTCGCTACATTGAACGCGATCGAAGACACTTGCCCGGCTACCAGCGTAAATGACTGATTCGGAATCGTCACCGCCAGATCAGGGGCAGGTGCCGCCTGTACCGGTACGGTTGTCGTTAGGGTAGCCGCGTTGTTACTCAGGTTCGTTTCACCCGTAGTCGGATTTACATACAACCCAATTGTCAACTGTGCGTTGGTCAGACTAGCAGACGGCGTCACGGGTACGTTCACCGTTATGCTTTGACCGATCGTCAGGCTTTGACTGGTATTAACCAGTGTCACGACCGTTGATCCATTCGACTGCGTCGACTGCGACAGTACACTCCAGCCCGCCGGTAATTGCGCCGTATTGATCGTCGCCCCTGCCGGTAAACTCATCGAGAAAGATAGCGGAGCTGCCGATGCTGCATTTCCTATGTTCTGAATCGTGATAGGGAATACCGATGTTTGCCCAACGATCAGATTCGGTTGGGGCTGGCCACCGCTGATGGTCAGATCAGCGGCCGGTGCCGGCTGTACGGTTCCGTAGCTGGTTTGGCTGGAACCGGTCGTCTGTCCCTGAACAGGCGATAGGGTGCCGCTGAATGGAACGGTTGTTCCGGCAGTCGGACCAGTCGGCGTAACAGGAATGTTCAGTAAGACCGAACCACCAGGCGCGAAGCCAGATGAATTCTGGTTGCTGAATACCAGGTTAGTAGTTCCGTTCTGACCAGGTGTGCTACTAACCAGCGTCCAACCGGCGGGCAGATTGAGTTGCGATTGGTTTAGCGTAACCCCGGCTGGTAGTGTTACCTGTGCTGTCAGCGGACCGTAAGCCGAGCCGTTCCCGGTATTTTGAATCGTGACCGGAATCAGGGACGTCTGCCCAACAACGAGCGCCGGAGTCGGCTGTCCGACCGTGAGTACTACATTCGGCGCCGTTACTACCACGTTGGTAGACGAAGTACCTGGCGTCGTTTGTCCGGCAGGCTGAATCGTAACTGTCGTTGGATTGTTCGAACCAGCGGCTGGCTGACTAACCGTTACCGGCAGATTGAGCAGCAGTTGCCCACCGTTGGCCAGAATCGAAGCCGTCGAATTCGTCAGCGTATAGATCGTACTACCGTTCGGTCCCGGCGTGGTGCTACTAATTACCCAACCGGCAGGCAGTTGCCCCGCAAGTACGGATACACCGGCAGGCAAACTGATCGTCGTGCTGATTGGCCCATTGGCGTTACCATTACCAATGTTCGTGAAGCTAATGGGTATGGTCGATACCTGCCCTACCGATAGACCTGGATTTGGTGCACCGATCGATACAATCACGTTTGGCGCAGGCTGCGCGACTACCGGGCTGCTCTGCGTCGTACTCGTCGTGTTAGATGGCATCGACGGATTCGGTAACGTCGTTACCGTTACCGGCAGTTGCTGACCCACCAGGCTAGTTGGGGCGGTCAACGGCACCAGGACAGTTGTACTACCACTGATCGGTAGACTAACGTTTGGATTAGTAATCGTATACGTCGTTGTTCCATTACTGTTTACAACCTGTCCGGCGTACGACCAGCCCGCTGGCAGCGCTCCAGCCGTAACACTGCTGGGTATTGCCATCTGCGCCGTTACAGGACCTGTGTAACCCGACGTGCCTGTGTTGGTAAACGTGATGGTCGCGCTGGAAGGCTGCCCCGCCGTAAACTGCGTAGGCAACGTCAGGTTCGTAACGATACGAGGGGCAACCGGCGTCACCGTAACACTGGCTGCGTTGTTCGGCAGGTTGGTTTCGCCATTGACTGACGTAGCCGTTGACGACAGCGTGCCGGTGACGTTTGCGACGCTGCTACCGGGCGTAATCCCCAGCTCGACGCTAACGCTTTGCGTCGGCGTTAGACTCGCTACGTTACTGACCAAAGCCAGTGTGGTACTGCCATCACTGTTCGAGGTACTTGACTGAATAACCCACCCGGCCGGAATCGTCGACTGATTGATTGAATACCCCGCCGGGATGTTGGTTTTAACCGTTATCGGCCCATTGGCAACGGCATTCCCTACGTTCTGAACCGTTACCGTTACGGTCGAAGGTTGCCCGACGACAAATGGGGGTACGGGGCCACTGAGGGTAACCTGCAAGTCGGGAGACCCCAGTGTAGTCGACGTTGTGGCCGTGTTATTAGCCGTATTGCTTTCCGATGCAACTGGCGTCAGCGTAGCCACGAAATTAGCCGTGCCCGACGTACCGGCGGTAATTGTTACAGGCAGGTTAGCAGACAAGCTGCTGCCAGGCGTCAATCCTGTGCTACCCGTATACTGCAACGTAACGACAGTAGTACCGTTCGCACCGGCTGTGCTGCTGAGCAATGACCAGCCCGCCGGTAGCGAGCCAGCATTGAGTGTAAAGCCAGCAGGTAAGGTTACCGCTACCGTCAGTGTATTGGGTGCGGTGGCCTGTCCTACATTGGCGATAGTAATCGGTAAATAACCCGCCTGCCCAGGTACCAGCGTAGGCAACTGACCAAACGCGATCGACAGATCGCTGCCAACCACTGGGGCCGACGTAGTGACCGTAGCCGCATTGTTGGCTAGATTGGTTTCCGTGCTGGATGTAGCGGCCGTAGCACTAAACACCAGCGTGTTACCAATAAGCGTACTGGCCGGCGTAATTGGCACCACCAGTGGCAGGGTCTGGTTAGCGCTCAGACTAGCTGGGTTGCTACACACAACCTGTTGACCAGTCGTCGAACAACCCCAACCGCCTGCCGACGTAAATGTCGCCGGAGCACTTACGCCCGCTGGTATTGTCAGCGTAATCGTTTGCGGACCCGATGCGACACCTGGTCCCAGATTTATCAACGAAATCGTTAGTGAGTTTGCTTGGCCAGCTACCAGCGCACCGGGCTGGTTAATTGAAAGCGCCAGATCCGAAGGCTGAGCGCCAACGGTTGATGTGGTCGAACCGGGTGGACAAGTGGTGCAGGGCTGCGAGGACGCAACCGTCGTGGAGCTTCCGCCCGTTACTGTAGCATTGTTCGATAGAGTACCCAGTTGCGTGGGGTTCACCGTCATGACAAAACTACTGCTGGCACTAATGGCAATTGGACTCGACGTAGTACAACTAACGGTCTGACCCGATACCGAACAAGTCCAGCCATTCCCGCCACCTGACACAAATTGCAAACCAGCGGGTAGTACGTCCGTTACCGTAACGGCGCCACTGGTGGCCAGGTTACCACTGTTAGTTACGGTAAAGCTGTAATCAAATGGCGTATTTTGGGTAATGTTGGCCGGAGCCTGTTTCACTAAACTTAGTACGGGGGCTGGACAAACAACCGGACATGTGTAGTTACACGTCCATGCGTTACTGACTCCATTACCTAAAATAGTCATCTGGTTACCAGGATTCGTTGTCGACGATAACCCCTGGAATGGATCGACTGTGTCCCATAACTGAATTTGACCGGTACAGACACCAACCCGCTGGAAGCTAAACAATGGTATCTCTACGTTCGACGCAATCGTGAATACGCTGGGGCTGGCGCTCTGGTTGTATCCGAAAGACATGTATTCCCGGCTGGGGGCTTCTGTCGGCGTATTGACCTGCGCATTCATCACCCAACTCATACCAGTCTGTAGATTTTGCAGATTCGTGATCTGCGTAGTAGCTGGCAGATTGATCGTGACCTGAGCCGTAGCAATACGAGCCTGGTTACCACTGTACGCTGTAGCCGACTTCATGTACACCGTATAGGTGATGCCATCAGCTGCCAGTTTCAAACCATAGCGAACACCCGTATTACAATCGGAAGCCGTACAACCAGCTCCAGCTGCCTGAACGGGCGTGCTGGCAGCGACCGGCATGGCGGCATTGTTGGTCGTGTTACTCTCAGGCGGTGTGCCCGTGGCCGTACCCGAGAAGACGGGCGTTGTGCCGACCGTCGATGCAGCTGGCGTGATGGGAATTACAAACGCGGTGTTACCACCCACCGGCAGCGAACTGGGGCTGCTACAGCTAACACTCTGCCCTGTGGTCGTACACCCGAAGCCGTTGCTGGTGAAGGTCGCCGGTGCGCTCACGCCCGTAGGAAGCGTCGTAACAAAGCCAATTGGCCCGGCAGCAGGGCCGTTGCCCACATTGCTCAGGCTCACCGGCAGGCTCGATGTCTGACCCGCCGTCAGCGTTGGCACGGGACCAACACTGCTGATCAGATCAGGACTGCCGCAGCTAGTAGCACTTCCCAGATTACCGCCGTAAGCATCTCCCCCATTACCTAGAATGGTAATCTGATTACCGGGATTAGTACTGTTCGATACGCCTTGAAAAGGATCTGTTGACGACCAAAGCTGAACCGATCCCGGACAGGCCCCATTATCAGGAAAGGAGAACAGAAGAATATCCGTATTGGCGGCAATATCAAACAACGTAGGTGTACCTGTCTGGCTGAATCCAAACGAGATGTAATCGTAATTTGGATTTTCAGTGGGCTGGTTCACCCGAGTCGACGCCGTCCACCCCATTCCATTATTCCCGGTGATAGTTGGCGAGCCCGTTCCCTGTGGAATCGTGGTAAAACTGCCGGTGGGAACCTGTATGGTAACCTGAGCCGTACCGATACGAGCTGGATTCCCGATGTAAGCCGTCGTTGACGTCATGTACACTCGGTACGTGCCCGTCGCATCGCGGTTTATCTTGAACCTGACTGGCGTAGCAGCAGACACTGCCAATGGACACAGCAGTATCCAGAGAAGTATTCGGCTGAACTGAGACAAATAGTTGTATTTCATAGGATCGATGTGAATACAAGATTAGTAGTGGCTCCCCGGACGGCCCGGAGAGCCACACTGATTACGGGAGCTGCTGGCGGATAATGAAGTTGACGTACTGATTCGTCTGGTTATCCGGGTGGCTCATTACTTCGAAGAAGATGATATCAACCTCGTTGGTAGGTCCCTGGAAAATTACCCGACCATTCAGATCGACATCACTCATCGAATACACGTTGTTACGCACGTAGTTGCTAAATCCGCTGGTATTACCCGGATCGCCGATCACATCGAAGAAAATCGGATCGGGATCATTACCTGGGCCCTGCATGATCACCCGGCTGTCGTTGGACGTATTACCGGCCCACAGGGCGGGAACTCCATTCTGCATCGCCATCGGCGCAGATGACCGAAGCGGATTACCAGCCGGATACTGATAAACAGGCGTTGACGCGCTGGTAAAGTCAACAACGAGCGCTGAATTTGCACTGGTTGGTAGGGCCGTAGCGGTCATCGCACCCAAGTGATTACGGTGGCGAACCGCCACGTAATAGGATGGGCCAGATAAGACACCATTACCAAACGAGACCGGTGATACACCATCCGTGGCGACTACATCTCCATCCGATTGTAATAAGGCAGACCGGGTCGCAATTACCGTCGATGGTGTATTCGCATCACGAAGTTCGACAACGACCCAATCGACAATGGCATTGGCTCCCGTTACGGACAATACCGATGGGCCGGTAATCGATTCGCCCCCTCCGCCAATGTGCGTATAGTTCATAGCACTATACGGTTCGATGGTTGGGATCAACCCTTTCGATCGCAGATCATCTCGCATGCGGCCCGCAGTTGTATTATTGATCAGTGCGCCCTGTAGGAATACACGTACCGATAGTTGCATTGAGCCAGTCACCGTGAAGCTAGCCACCACCGGTGACGAACACCCCCCCGCGTTACAAGCCACGGCCGTGACGCTGTTAGGACCGGGCGAGAACGTCAGCGAACAGTTATAGTTACCAGCGGCTGTAGCCGTCGTTGAACACAGAACCGTGTTGTTAGGCCCCGTCAGCGTCACTACGCTACCCGGCGTTGCTGTACCTGATACCGTGGGGTTCGTAGTAGCCGTACCGTTGTTGGCCGGACTGGTAATGCCCACCGTCGGCACGCCCACCGCCGTCACGCTCACCGACTGGGTGGCGCAACCTCCGCTGGTGCAGGCCGTCACCGTTACCGGCGTTACCCCCGGACTTACCGTCACGTTACAGCTGAAGGTGCCCGATGCGCTGGCCGTGGTCGTACATAAAGTGGCGTTGTTGGGACCCGTGATAGTCACCGTGCTGCCCGGCGTGGCCGTGCCCGAGATGGGCTGCGTCGTGGGGCCCGGCT
>JAAIGE0100268621.1_pt1 | contig 10926 bp, 9 predicted proteins | sample 6487951 | NCBI WGS metagenome assembly JAAIGE01 (sample SAMN13974128, study PRJNA590717) | phyllosphere metagenome | biome: tomato field; feature: multiple bacterial spot infested tomato fields; material: tomato leaves; isolation source: leaves from tomato fields | host: Solanum lycopersicum ... | reverse complement strand
GAGTGGTCCATTCGCCCCGGGCAATCTGTGAGCGCAACTCGGCCGGCGTCACTGCAGTGCCTCCTTCGAGTTTTCCCGCACGGGGTGCAGCGTCACCAAAGCGGTGACTGCTGCGGTGGTCAGTAGGGATCCCGGCATCAGCAAGTTACCGCTCTTGACCATGAGCTAGGTCGCCGGACAGAGAGTGAGTTCCGCTGCGACCGGCGCAAGGACTTATACCGGCCATAAGCCAGTGTACCTCCGCATAAAGTTGGTCAAGGTAAGTGATCATGGATGAAGACCCGGCCTACCTAGCAATCAGTATTCTGCGCCGGGCTAGCAGCATGACCGGGGGACAGCTAGGCCTATTCAGGACGACGCTCGCAGGCTTGTAAGGCGTTATCAGCCTGGTCCCTATGTGATGAAGGTGGCCAGCATCCGTTACTCACGACAACATCTATCTGCGAGTTGGCGATAGTCGATAGGGGTGGGTATGACCTTTGCCGTCCACACGGGCGCTCTTCGTGAAGCAGTCGATCTATGTCCTATTTGAGACGGCTACAGTCGAGCAGACGTCGTGCATGCGCGATTACTGGGGCATCGATCATCTTGCCATCCAGCGTGAAAGCGCCTGGGGCGCTGATAGAGGCTTCCAAGACCTTTGAGGCCCACTCAATCTCGGTCTGAGTCGGGGAAAAAGTCCGATTAGCTACCGCAACCTGTTTAGGGTGAATACAAAGCATGCCTTCAAAGCCCATGTTCGTTGCGTCCTGAGCGAACAGGGTCAGTCCGTCTAAGTCGCTGATATCAGGAAAGACGGTCTCCACCGGTCGCGCCAAACCGGCAAGTTTGCTGTGGAGGAGGATTTGGAATCTCATCTGGTCGAGCATGCGATTCGCAGCGGCAGTACCGGACTTAAGTCCCAGCTCCACGCCGAAGTCCAGCGCACCATAGGTGAGCCGCTTGACTCCAACGCCGCTGGCCACCTCCGCCAGGCATTGAATGCCCTTTACTGTCTCGATGAGCGGCCAGGTGCTAAGACCTCTACGTCCGAGGAAATCAAGCTGACCGCGGTTCTCGGCCTTGGGTAGCATAACTGCCCGCACTTGAGATTGAGATGCGCAAAAAGCCACGTCCGCGAGATGTTCGGGATGGTCAGCCGCATTGATGCGCACTACTACCCTCACCGAATTTTGCTCTCGCAAGAAGTGATCGAGATTGTCGCGCGCCTGGGCTTTCCTGGAGGCTTCCACTGCATCCTCGAAATCTATGATTACGACGTCCGCGGCCGTTGCCAGTGCCTTTTCGAATCGCTCCGGCCTGTCGCCAGGAACGAAGAGGGCGCTACGTACAATGGAGATATCGCTCATGATCAGATGGCTCCAGAGCGTTTGAATGCCTCTATATCGCTATCGGCGTATCCGAGCTCCCGAAGAATCCGCTCACTGTGCTCACCAAGCGCCGGGATGGCGTCCATCCGGGCACGGAAGGCCGAATTACTGGCCGGGGGCAGGAGCGCGGGTAACGAACCTTTGGGACTGTCGACCGCTACCCAGCGGTCGCGAGCCTGCAATTGAGGATGCTTCCAGACGTCATGCATGTCGTTGACCCGGGCGTTAGCGATAGGAGCAGCATCGAGACGGTTGACGACTTCCGCGGTACCAAGACGAGCAAAGGCCTCGACGATGATGGCGCGCAGCTCTTCGCGATTGGCTGATCGTTTGGCATTGGAGTTGAAGCGCTGATCATCTAGCAAATGCGGAGCTTCCAGCACGAGCTCGCAGAACAGCGCCCACTCGCGTTCGTTCTGCAGACCCAGCATTACCGTTTCACCCTCGCTCGCCGGAAAAGGCCCATATGGATAGATGGTTGAGTGTGCCGCTCCGGCGCGCGGGGGCGGGGCAGCGCCGTCGTACGCGTAATAAAGCGGATAGCCCATCCATTCCACCAGACTCTCCAGCATGCTGACATCCACGCGACTACCCAGCCCGGTTTTGTCCCTGAGCAGAAGCGCGGATAGAACGCCTGAATAGGCGTACATGCCTGCTGAGATATCCGCTATCGAGCAACCGGCCTTCGCCAGTTCGTCATCGCCTGCGCCTCCTGTCACGGACAAGAAGCCTCCTTCGCTTTGGATGAGAAGATCGTAGGCTTTCTTGTGCTCATAAGGTCCGCCTTCGCCGTACCCGGAGATGTCGCACACGATCAATCTAGGGAACCGTTCGTGGAGTCTTTCGAATGACAAGCCCATTCGCGCGGCCGCACCGGGGGCGAGGTTTTGCACCAGAACGTCCGCCTTTTGCAGCAACGCCTCAAGGATATCGTCCGCACCTGGCTTCTTGACATCCAGTGTCAGGCTCTCCTTGGATCTGTTCGTCCAGACGAAATGAGAGGCTAGCCCCGCGGTGCGGGTGTCGTAGGCGCGAGCGAAGTCTCCGACGTTTGGCCGCTCGATCTTGATCACGCGGGCGCCCAAGTCAGCAAGCTGACGCGTGCAAAAGGGAGCCGCTATCGCGTGCTCTAGGCTCACGACGGTTACACCTTCCAGCGGGCGGGTACTGGTGATTGGCTTTGTCACTGTGTGCTCCATACGGTGGGTATGCGCAGGTGGCCTGGCAGGCAAACGGACTCGGGTTCCCAGTGCTGATGAAAGGCGCGGACCTACTTGTTCTTTTCGTCTGCTTAGCAAAGCTGTTGTAGTTCTGAGCCGATCATGAGAGCCTCTTCGCGTTCTGTGAATTTGCCTTTTAAAAACACAGCGTTAATAAGTTGTTAACGCGTCAGGCCAGCGGACAGCCGTCATGTACTTGGACTTTAAAGACCTGAACCTCTTTATCCATATCGCAGAGGCGCCTAGCCTGACGCAGGGTGCTAGGCGGGCATTCATCTCGCCGGCCGCAGCGAGCGTTCGGATTAAAGCGCTTGAAGCTCAACTGAATACGCATCTCCTGTACCGAGATAGCAAGGGCGTCGAGCTTACTGAGGCCGGCAAGCGTCTGCTCAAACATGCTCGACTCATCATGCGGCAGATGGCTTATCTCAAAACGGAATTCAACGAATACGGCGCGGATGCCTCCGGCCATATCCGGATATTCGCGAATACCACCGCGGTAACGGAATTCCTACCTGAAACCCTGGCCCGTTACCTGGCGAATAACCCAGGCGTTACGGTGGATCTCCAAGAGCGACTGACCAAGGACATTGTGCGCGGTGTGCTTGAGGGTTCGACGGACCTGGGAATCGTCGCTGGGCCCATTGCGACCAAGGAGCTTGAAGTCCTGCACTACAGCACCGACCGCCTGGTACTTGTCGTTCCTAGGGGGCATGTGCTGGATACCGCCACTCCACCCAAATTCAGCGACACGCTTAGGTATCATCACGTGGGATTACAGGAGGGCAGCACATTGCAAGACTTCCTACGCGAGCAAGCCGAACGGTTGAATGAAAAGCTCTCGTGGCGCATTCAGGTTTCAAGCTTCGAGTCCGTGTGCAGGATGGTCGAGGCAAATGTCGGGATCGGTATCATTCCCCAATCCGCGGCGGACAGGCACAGCAAGACGATGGATCTCTCCATCGTTCAACTTGATGAGACCTGGGCGGTCAGAGAGCGGAGCATATTGGTTCGGCAACTCGATGCCCTGCCGGGCTGTGTACGCAAGCTAATTGCCATGCTGCGCGCCCATCATGCTGACGTCGGCGCCCATCCAATCTAGACCTGGAAGGTACATTGACCGGCTCAGTGGTTGATCGATCTCCCAGGACGCTCCGCAGCGTTCTGTGGGCTTGAAATGGCTAGGAATAGCTGAGCTGGTGAAGGCGCGCTTAACGATCGCTGCTTCAGCGGATGGTCAAGCGCACCTGAGTTTCAGTTACTTCCTGAACATATAGGTCTTGGTATTGGTGAATCCAGCCAAACCCTCTTGGCCGTTTTCCACCCCCATGCCGGAAAGCTTGTGTCCACCGAAGGGTATGTCGATGCCATGAATATGGATCTCGTTGACCCAAACGGTACCGGTCTCCATCCGCTTCGCGACCTCGATGGCTTTGTCTCGATCGCCCCCCCAGACTGAACCGGCCAGACCATAGGGACTGGCGTTGACCTTGGCGATCACTTCTTCGGTATCGTCGAAGGCGATGATCGGAAGAATCGGACCGAACGGCTCTTCTTGGACAATACGGCTATCTTCGGGCGGGTTGTCGATCACCGTCACGGGTACGAAGTTGCCGGCCAGGGATTCGTCGATCGTTCCCCCGAGCGCAATCTTGTAGCCTTTGTCGCGAGTGTCCGCAAACAGGTCAAGCAGCTTGCGATATTGCATGCGGTTCTGGATTGGACCCAGATCGGACGTCGGATCCATACCGTCTCCTACCTTGATCGACTTTGCGTATTCGACGAAGGCCGCGGTGAATTCGGCGTGGATGCTCGAGTGAACGTAGAGGCGTTTGACTGCGATGCACCATTGCCCGGAATTTCCGAACGCTGCCCAGAACAGAGGCTTTACTAGGGATGGCCAATCCGCGTCTGCGAGCACTACGGCCGCATCGTTGCCCCCGAGCTCAAGGGTAATGCGTTTCAGATTGCTGGCGCCGCTTGCCATGACGCGCTTGCCGGTCGCTGTGGAGCCGGTAAAGCTGATTTTGGCGATCGCCGGATGCTCGGTGATGATTTGACCTAGCTCGTTTCCGCCCGACACGACATTTAAGACCCCCGCTGGCAGGACTTGCTGCGCTATTTCTCCAAAGAACAGCGAAGTCAGAGGGGTATAGGGGGAAGGTTTGAGCACCATGGTGTTGCCTGTAATCAGGCAGGGCGCCACCTTCCACAAGCCCAGAAGCATCGGGAAATTCCACGGGGTGATCGCACCGACAACACCGAGTGGCGTGTGATGGACCTCGACGACATGCTCGTCAGTCTCCTCAATCACTTCGACTGGTAAGTGACGTTTCGCCACCTCCCGCACCCAGTAGAGAGCGGCTTCGACTTCCGACGTTGCCTGGCTGTGCCTGGGTTTACCTTGTTCCAACGTCAGAAGACTAATGAGGTCTTCTTTGCGCGCTTCGAGTGCGTCCGCATAGCGCTGAACGTAGTCAGAGCGAGTCTGCCAGTCCAGCGTCGACCAGGATTTGAACGCTTCCGCCGCTGCTGTTATGGCCTCTTCGAGCTGTTCGGCCGAGCCTTCTGGGGCCTGGGCTATCACGGCGTTGGTAGCGGGGTTCAGCACATCAAAAGAACGTTCGGCGTCTACTAGCTTGCCAGCAATCGAAAGTCTCAACTGCGCCGGCAGGGCTGTTTCTGGGGAGGAGGGCGATTGGGCGATATTCATGAACCTACCTGCATCTTTGGTTGAAGGTGCGTCTCTATAATATGGGTCAGGGTTTCAGGATTGGCTTCAAGACTACGCCGCTTTCCGAATCCGCTACCGCCTGATTGATATCGTTTAGGTCGTAGTACTTGACCAGGCGATCGAAGGGGAAGCGTCCGGCCCGCCAGAGCTCAATCAGTTGGGGAATGAATACCTGCGGTACGCTATCTCCCTCAATGATGCCGCGCAGCGTACGGCCGAAGAGTACGGTATTCATGTCCAGCGCGACTTCTGTGCCGAGCGGTGCAGCGCCTACCAGCCCGCAAACGCCGGGGATGCGCAGGCAATCGACCGCTTGGCGCAGTACCTTGGGATGGGAGGTGCATTCGAGACTGAACTGAACGCCCCCACCGGAAAGTGCGCGAATTTGCTCCAGGGTGTCCGTTGCGCCTGGATTGATCGTCTCCGTTGCGCCCAGCTCCCTTGCTAGTTCGAGCCGGCCATCATTCATGTCGACAGCAATAATTTGGGTGCAACCGACCGCTTTTGCGGCCATGACGGCAGACAAGCCCACGGAACCAGTGCCAAAGATGGCGATACTGCTACCGACTCCAGGCTTGAGAGCATTAATGATGGCGCCGGCTCCTGTCTGAATGCCGCAACCAAGCGGACCCATTAATTCCAACGGGACATCCTTGGGAATCTTGATGGCGTTGCGTTCTGAAACCAGTGCATGGGTGCCGAAGGACGACTGGTTAAAGAAGCAGCCGCAAACGGCATGACCATGGCCGTCTTGATAGGGCTTGCTCCCATCAGGACGTTGACCCCCAAAGTTCCGCTCGTAGAAGGTGTCGCAATAGCCAGGTGCACCACTGAGGCAATTGGCACAGTGACCACAGCTGGCGTAGCTCAATACGACGTGATCCCCGGGTTTTAGCGTTTTGACATTGGCACCGACACGCTCGACGATGCCAGATCCTTCATGCCCAAGGACCAGGGGCAACGGCACGGGGTAGCCTTGGTCTCTAACGACCATATCTGTGTGGCAGACACCTACGCCCACAATACGCACCAAAAGCTCGTCGGCCCGGGGCTCATCAAGGGTCAGCGTTTCTACCGTGAAGGGGGCAAATTTCTCTCTTACGACTGCGGCTTTGATTTGCATACGTCTTCCTCCAAGGGCCCTCTCCTGGATTTATTGGTGTTATTAAAACAGTAGGCTCTGAGGGGCTCTGGCACCACGATGCCCGAATCCTGCTCGTTCCAGAATCTTGTGAATCAAAATGGGGCGTTAACCAGGAGTTAACGATAAGGCCAGCTGATACGCCTTGATTTGATGCGGGTGGCGGCTGGAACTTAGAGCGCCTCCAGGCATGGGCGGTTGGCATGCGCCTGGAGGGGATGGTGAGTACCGGTGAGTCGGTGTCAGATGACCCGACCCCCATCGACGGGAAGCTCGACGCCGTTGAGGAAGGCAGCTTCGTCACTGGCTAGGAATACGGCTACAGCCGCCACGTCATCCGGCTTGGCCAGGCGGCCAAGGGGAATGGTCGCGAGAAATTTCTGGCGATTTTCTGGGGTGTCGGGCATACCCATGAAGTCTTCAAGCAGCGCCGTCTCACCCATGACCGGACAGATGTTATTGACACGGATACCGTCCGGGCCCAGCTCTACCGCGAGGGATTTCGACAGCAGGTTAACTGCGCCTTTCGAGCCGTTATACCAAGTAAGACCAGGACGTGGACGGATGCCGGCGACAGACCCCACATTGATGATCGAGCCGGACTTGCGTGCCCGCATCAGCGGGACGACAGCCTTGGTCATATGGAAGATGGATTTCACGTTGACGGCAAACACGCGATCGAAGGTTTTCTCATCGACATCCATCAGCGGCTGGTTGCGGTGCGTGGTCCCCGCATTGTTCACCACCACGTCGGGCGTTCCAAAGGTTTTCACGCAAAGGTCAACCGCGGCTTGAACCTGCTCGGCCTTAGTCACGTCGCAGGCCGCTGCCACAGCATTTTCGCCAAGCTCTTCAGCTAGCTGGCGAGCGGCTTCAACGTTGATATCCGCGAGAACCACTCGGGCGCCCTGCTCAATGTATCGACGCGCGATACACGCACCAAACCCACTTGCTGCCCCGGTCACCAGAGCGATCTTGTTATCTAGCTTAGCCATAGGTTTTTTCCGGTACTGATGATGAATGATGGATTGTGAGTCAGCCGTGATGACTGACTACGGTCTTGGTGATGCTGAATTCATCAAGCGCGAGCAAGCCTTTCTCCCGCCCGTGTCCGCTCTTGCGAATGCCGCCGAAGGGCAGCTCCACGCCACCACCGGCACCGTAGCAGTTGATGAAAACTTGCCCGCCTTCAAGGCGTTTGGCCAGACGCTGTTGGCGTGCACCGTTCTCGCTCCAGATAGATGCAACCAAGCCGTAATCGGTCCCATTAGCGAGGGCTACTGCATCATCCTCGTCCACGAAGGGCAAAACCGCCAATACAGGGCCAAAGACCTCTTGCAGTGCCAGCTTGTGATTCCGAGGTACCGGACCAAACACTACAGGTCGTACGTAGTAGCCGTCCTTTGGCAGGTCGTCATCCATCATCGCTTCGGCGATCACGGGTAGGCTGGACTCTTTGCACTCGGCAATGAAGTTTTTGACGCGTCCATACTGAGCGCGAGTGATGATCGGACCGCAATCCGGCGAGGTATCGGGCAGGCCGACCCGCACCTCGCTGAAGCGCGCGGCAAGACGGGCGACTACCTCATCGAAGATGCTTTGTTGCACCAGGACGCGACTGCCTGCAGAACAGGTTTGGCCGGCGTTCTGAATAATCGCGCCGATGATGACCGGTATCGCCTTATCGAGGTCGGCGTCGGCAAACACCACCTGGGGACATTTACCGCCCAGTTCCAGCACGCACTTGACGTGATTGGCCGCGGCAGCTGTTTGGATGGACACACCTACCTCGGGCGAGCCGGTGAAGGTGATGAGATTAATGTCCGGATGCCCTGCCAGGGCAGCTCCTGCTTCCTTGCCGTAGCCTGTCACGATGTTCAAGGCACCGGCTGGTAGACCCGCCTCACTGGCAATCTCTGCGAAGCGCAGTGACGTCATGCAGGCATCTTCTGCCGGTTTTACGACCGAAGCGTTGCCCATTGCCAGCGCTGGGGCCAAAGTGCGGCCCAACATCTGGGCAGGGTAATTCCAGGGAATGATGTGGCCCACGACGCCACAGGCCTCACGAACCACGCTGACCGAGTAACCGGCGAGATACGGAATGACCTCGCCATGCACCTTGTCCGCCGCACCGCCATAGAACTCGAAGTAGCGCGCTAGGGCTTCGATGTCTTTGCGTGCAAGTGAAATCGGCTTACCGGTATCTCTTGCCTCAATCTCGGCTAACTCTTCGATGTGCTGCAAAACGCTCTGGCCGATCCGAACCAGGACACGACCGCGCTCGGTAGCCGTCTTGCTACCCCATTCGCCTTTGACTGCGGCTCGGGCAGCGCGTACGGCGGTATCTATGTCTTGGGGCAGACCGCGGGCGATTTCGGCATAGGCTTCGCCGGTAACAGGCGAAAAAACTGGGATGATATCGCCGCCGGTCGCAGGAACCTTCTGGCCATCAATAAACAAGGTACTCATAAATCGGTCCTTTCAACGGTGTTGAGGTCGGTAGGTTGGCTGTACGGGGCGCTGCCTGGATCAGAAGGCGGCTGAGGACGCTAGACCTAGCGCAGCGTAGGACACGTGAGCCGTGCCGCGAAGACGTACAGCAGGAGGCGCCGTGATACGTTGCGGTGGTAGAACTACCGAGCATAGCCAGGCGCATTAGCGGAGGTGATGCTGACAAAGGGATCATTTGTAGGATCACCGGCATGGAAGCGGACCTGTAAGTCTATGTTGTAGTTGTTTTCTAAAATCAGGTTGCCGCGCGACGATCGTTAAAGGAATTTGCATTTTCATAAGCCAGCGTTAACCGTTATCGAACGCGCGTATCAATCTCCTCACCTAATGGCGAGGAGAGGCCAAAGGCCCTCTGTCCGTCGAGGTTAATGCTCTTTGGATGCCCATTCGGTGGTCGAAGGCGTAGTACCAGTGGCTACCATTTGACACCGACTGCGCGATCCGTGGGGGGTAACTAGAACGCCGCGCTCGATCTGCAGAACCGTGTCGGGAACATCCTTGAGCAGCGCCCCATTAGATTCGGTCACCACGATGCAGAGTTCTGGTGAGTACTGTTGCAGACGCCGCAAAGCGTTGCTGTATTCGGTCGCCAGCGCCGGTGCCAGTCCTTGAAAAGGCTCGTCGAGCAGGATCAGACTTTGACCCACCATTAGCGCGCGACCTAGCGCAGCCATCTTGCCCTGACCACCGGATAGTGCGGCGCCTGAGCGGGACAGCAGTGCATTGAGCTGAGGAACCACTTCCAGCGTCAGCGCCAGACGATCATCTATCTGCGGCTTCGACATCTTTGCGACCTGGCAGGGCAAGCGGAGATTCTCCTCCACGGTGAAGGCAGGAAACATGACGCGCTCTTGTGGTGCGTAGCCAATACCAAGTCGGGCGCGCTGGTGGGCTGAAAATGCCGACAGATCTTCGCCCTGGAAGCGAACCTGACCTGTTCTTATCGGCAGAAGGCCCATTACGGTACGCAGCAGGGTCGTCTTACCTGCGCCGTTGCGGCCAACCACCGCAACGACTTTTCCTGTCTGCAGCTGTACCGTCACACCTCTCAGTACAGGGGCATGCGCGATGTCCACGCTGACATCGACAAAGCTCAGCACGCTTGTGTTCATAGCCCCAGTACCTCCTTCTGGATCATTCGATTGGATAGCACTGCAGCAGGTGTTCCGTCAGCTGCAATGGCGCCATTGATCCAGGCAGCCACTCGCGTCGCGTAGCGACTCACGATATCGACGTCGTGCTCGACGAAAATGGCGGTTACCTGCTGCTCGTCCAGTGCGCTCATGAGGGTTTCCATGACCGTATGTTTATCTTCGGTCGACACCCCGCTCGTGGGTTCATCGAGAATTAGCAACTGCGGCCGCAGCATGAGAGACATGGCGACATCGAGTAGCTTGCGCTGACCCTCGGGTAAATTGCTGCAGGGTTCGTCCCGGCGATCTCGCAGACCGATCAATTCGAGCATGCGGTCTATTTCGTAGGGATCACTGGAGTGGGTAAGCCGCTTCCATCCTGACAGTTTGGTTTGCCGCGCAGCGGCCGCGAGTTGCAGGGATTCGTTCACGCTGTGGTCGAGAAACAGTTGCGGGAGCTGAAACGACCGCGCCATGCCAAGCCTAACTATCGCTCGTGGCGCATGGCCCGTGATGTCCTGGCCTGCGAAACGGACTTGCCCTCCATCAGGCCGCAGCAAGCCGGTGCAGATGTTGATGAAGGTGGTCTTGCCGGCGCCGTTCTGGCCGATCACGGCCAGGCGCTCGCCCTGGTGCAGCTCGAAATCGATACCGTTGGCCACCACCAGGCCGCCGAATGCCAGGGTCAGGCCTTCGGTCTTCAGCAACGCGCTCATGCATCACCTCGCAGCGCCTTGCGGCGTTCGGACAGCAGGCCGACCAGGCCCTTGGGCAGGAAGTAGATGATCACGATCAGGGTGACGCCGAGGATCAGCTG
>JAAIGE0100452659.1_pt1 | contig 10935 bp, 8 predicted proteins | sample 6487951 | NCBI WGS metagenome assembly JAAIGE01 (sample SAMN13974128, study PRJNA590717) | phyllosphere metagenome | biome: tomato field; feature: multiple bacterial spot infested tomato fields; material: tomato leaves; isolation source: leaves from tomato fields | host: Solanum lycopersicum ... | reverse complement strand
GCCGGCTATGCCCTGGAAAAGGCACTTACACGGGTGCGGGCGCTGCGCTCGGATGGAGCCGAATCACTGTTGGCCATGTCCGTCGCCCTGCTCTACCTGGCCGACGTGCGCACCGGGTTTGTAGGCAAACCGCGCCAAGGCGGCGGCCCTTGGCAGCGCTACACCCTCAAGGATCTCGCCCAGCTCGCCTATGGCGGGCAGACCGTCGCCGAGCTGGAACGCGCCAAACGCTCGATCGACATGATGGTGAGCCTTGGCTGGGCATTCCCCACCAAGCAGGTGCGCCGGCACACCAAAGACGCCGAGGGCGCAGCCGTGTGGTGCAGCGAGCCAGGCGTGCGCCGGCTCAACTTCCAACGGCTGTGCGACATGGCCGGCACCAGCTGGTTGCTCAAGCGCGACCGCAAGCACGCCGACCAGGCGCGCGGGATCGGTGTTGCGTCCTTCGCCCAGGCGCACGCCCGCCGGCAGCCGCCCCAGAAGCCGGGCGTCACGCCGCGCACGGACGCTGCCCGCCCTGCGGCGCACCGTGCCACGGGCGACCCGCCAGGCGACGCACAGAGCGCCGTGCGGCACATCTCCGACATCCTCGCCCTGTTCAACTAGCCGTCGCCGGCAGGCCAGCCCCTGCCCGACGCAGCAGAAACAGGCATCTACGCCGGCAAATCTGCCGTGAAAAGGCGAGCCGCCCCGCCTGCGGCGGCCTCGATCACCGCCCCGACGCCCTCAACGACACCCGCCAAAGCGAGTTCCCCACCGCCTCGGGGGATAACCCTGTGGGGAAGTAGCGCTATTTGTGATCCTTAATTGCCAGGCCAACCAGTCAACCTATGGTTGAAAGCACAGTCAGTAGAGCGCTCAACAGCAAATCGGCGTCGCCGCCGCTACGCGACGCCGACAGCGTTAAGAGCTTTCTCCAGTTGCGGGGGCTGCGCCCCCCTGTCCTCCCTCCGCGCCTACGGCGCTGCGGTCGCAACTTCGACCCCCCGGAGAGGGACGCCCGCGTCCCTCTCCCACCGGCGCTGCTACTCACGCAAATGCACCCTGGTTGAATCCCAGGCGCAGCGCCGGCGGCTCCCTCACCCCAAAAGCGGGTCAGCAGGGAGTGATATGGCGAGCGTGGAGGCGACAAGGCCCTGGTCAGACCGTGGGTGTCGATCAATGCACAGTGGTAGAGCGGTCATCGTGCGCTACGCGCACAAAAGCGCTGCTGCCGTGACATCGAGCAGGCGCAGTGGCCCCTAGGTCGCACGCGAGCCGGAGATTTCATCGTGTCAGTGCGGCCGATAGTCGGCGAAACGCAAGCGCAGCAAGGGCTGTGGCGATTGGCTCAGGTTTTGCACACGGTGGCCGATAGGCCTTGACTTCCTGAACGAGACCAGGTTAATATAGTGTTAGGTGGAACACGAAAAAGCCACCTGCTGGCAGGCAGGTAGCCTTTGAATTTCATTTAGCTGGAAGGTCCAGCGAAGCGTTGTTGCGTAGAGCGTTCCCGGTCTTCTATGCAGTCTTACATAGCAGCAAAATTGCGTTGGATTCGTGGGATGTTGTGGAAGACATGCCGCCTAGTATAGCTCAATTTCGTAACAAAGGTGTTCGGTTTACCTAACAGTTCGTTCTAACGAACACCTGCTGTGGACAGCGCTCCCCCCGTGACCGGGGAAGGAGCAGTTTATGAATTGCGTTACTTGTGCTTGGCCAAAACCTGTACATGTCCGCCGCTACTGGCGCCACCGCTTTGGGCGTTGGGAATCAGTGCGGATGCATTGCAGGTCTTACCCTAACCGGTAAGTGATACACAGCGGCGCCGGGCAACCGGCGCCGTTTTTTTGGTTTGCACCTTTGACCAGGTGCGCCCCTCGCTGCCGCGTCGGCGCTGACCCTGCCCCATCGCAACACCGTGCCGATGCCGGAGCATCGTTGCAGCCGCGTGTGTGATGCCTTGCTGACCCCGTAAACGATCCGCCCACGTGCCGACGAACGGCATGCAATCAACTGCAAAATCCGCTTGCCTGGTAAGAATAATAATACTATTCTTCTTCTTACCAACTGAGCCGCTGGAGCCGCGCATGGAACCCTCTCAAGACGCACGTGACCGCATCCTCGCAGCAGCTGATGCGTTGTATGACCAGGCCGGGCGGGAGGTTTTCCCAACCGTCGATGCCGTGCGCAAAGCAGCCAAGGTCAACATGAACGAAGCAAACACCGTCATGAAGGAGTGGCGGCGGATGCAGACGCGCCCGGCCCCAACGGTGCAGGTGCCCGAGGCCGTGCAGCAGGTCGCCGGCACGGCCGTGTTGGCGTTGTGGCAGGCCGCCCAGGACGCCGCCAATGACGCATTGCGTGCCGCCCAGGCTGGCTGGGAAGCCGAGCGGCAGGAAGCGGATGCGTTGAGCCAGCAGATGGCCGACGCCTACGAGGCCCAAGCACTTGAGCTGGAAGCGGCCCAAGCACGCATTGCCGAGCTGGAAGCCGCCATGCAGCAGGCCGTCACGGCAGCGGCCACCCACCAGGCCGCCATCGACCAGGTGCGCATCGAGCTGGTGGACCTACAGCAGCGAGCCAGCGCGGCTGATGCCCGCGCCACCGAGCTACGGACCGAGCTGGATCGGGCGCACCTGGTGGCAGCCGAGCAGCGTTCCGCTGCCGGCCAGGCCCGTGAGGATGCCGCGACTCTGCGCGGTCGTTTGGCTGCTTACGAGGGCATGGCCACCTTGCCCCCAGCCAAAGCAACCCCCGGAAAGCCGCGCGGCAAGGGTGTTGGCTAGGATGCATGCAAGTAGTCACGACAGCACGCATGCTAGCCGCTAGCGCAGCTTGCATGCGTGCATGCATGTTGCTAAGGTATTGCACACTTGCCCTCAAGCAAGCGACTTCCACCAGGAGCGCAATGCATGAAAACCGTAGCCATCGCCGTCCAGAAAGGCGGCGCAGGTAAGACCACCATCGCGGTCCATCTGGCGGTGGCCGCGCAACAAGCAGGCCTGCGCGTTGCGCTGGCCGACACCGACCCCCAAGGCTCGGCCAAGGCATGGGCAGAAACCCGGTCGGATTCGACACTGGAAGTGGTGGCGATCACGTCGGCCAACGTCGGCGCTGCGGTCGCGGCTGCGGCCGAGGAGGGCTATGACCTGTTGATTGTGGACACCCCCCCGCATGCATCGGCTGGCATCGCCGCCGCGCTTGAGCATGCGGATCTTGCCTTGATGCCAGTCCGGCCGAGCCTGCTGGACTTGGCTGCCGCCCCGGCGTCCATCCGGCTACTGCACGCCAGCGGCAAGCCGGGGGCGTTCATCCTGTCCAGCGCCCCGATCCGGGCCAGCGAAACGCGCGAAATCGAGCGAGAACTAGCCAATACCGGCATTCCGGTGCTGGAAACGGTCATCCACGACCGCACGGCCTACCGCCGTGCACTTGCTCACGGCCAGGCCGTGGGCGAATTTGAGCCGGCCGGCAAGGCCGCATTTGAGGTTCGCGCACTCTGGCGCGAAGTGAATACGCTACTCGGCGCAACCAAAGGAACCCAAGCATGAACACCGGACTCACTGGCAAGCTCGCCGCCCTGGACAAGAACAAGACCCAGCCGGAGAAGCCGGCGCGCCCAGCGGCGGACGCCGACAGTGCGCAAGGCACCAGCCGCCCAGCCAGCGCCGGTAAGAGCGCGCCGAAGGTCGGGGCGACACGCACCGTCACCATTCGACACCTGACCGATGACGACCTGCGCCGGCTATCCGAATTTAGGTATACCCACAATCTGACGATTCAGGACATTTCCATTAAGGGCATTTCCATGTTCCTCACCTCGATGGGACTTGCCCCGTTGTCCGCGATGGCCGATGCCCCCGACGACGGCCAGGGTGAGTGAGACATGCATGCAAGACGGCTCGCAGGCTTGCATGCAAACTTGATCGCATGCAAGCGTTCTTGCATGCGAGTCTGCACGATTGTTTAGTGGCTAGCATGCAAGAATGCAAGTCATCGCGCATGCACGCCGTCATGCAATCAAAGTTGCATGCCTGCATGGTTGCTTGCATGCAGGGTGCGTGGCAGTGGTGCATGCGAGCATGCACGATGGCATGCATGCATATTGGAAAGGTGCATGCAAGCAATCAAGCTGCTGACGCAGCTTGCAGGCATGCAGGCTGGCATAGCCACCATACAAACCGCATGCAAGTCATCAAGCATGCGTGCATGCAGGTGTAAGGATGGGTGCCCAGGTCGTCGAAGCCTTCGCCAAGGGCCGGACAAATCGGCGGATACTCGCCGGTAAGCCGCGCCAGGTCGGCCGGTGGGTGATCGGCGACGAAGGAACCCGCCGCCGGCTTCTGAGCTTCGCACCTGGTGACCGCTTCGCGCTCGACCTGTGGGAGCAAAACGACTATGGCACAACCCGTTGGCGGGTCGTGCTGTGTGAAGCATTACAGCCCGGCGAGACCGGAGATAGCGTGCCATCCGTGCGCCCAGATGTTGCCATTCTGGCCGACATTACCGGCGCAACACGGGTGCGCGCGTATGTCGCTTGGCTAGCCCTAAATCGCGCAAAAATTGAGACGCTAAATCGGCTAGAATTGGCGCGAATCGAACAGTTTTTCCAGCGCATGCCACTGGCGCGGTTAAAGGTTTTAACCGCCGACGTGAGAGCCAAACTCCCCCGGAAAAGGCGGGGTTAGCGGCATGTCTGTGAGACGAAAAAAGGTCATATCAGGGCTGGTTATCGGCCTAGGTCTGGCGGTTTTGGCTCCGGTGTTTGGCTGGGCAAGTGCCCGTGTTCTTAGCGCGTTTGGGTTCACTGTCATCGCCAATTTGTCGCCCAGTGTTGCGCAGGGCATGTATCTACTGGACCGCAATGTGCGTAGCGCAGAGCGGGGTCAGCTGGTCGCTTTTCCGCCCCACAATGCACCAGCCCGTTACGGCTTTGAACGCGGTTGGATGAAGCCCGGAAGCCTCTATATCAAGCGCGTTGGTGCCATTGCCGGTGACACCGTGTGCGTCAATGTCGAAGTCACGATTGCGACCCCGACGACACCCGGACACCCGGCGACGTTTACACGCGTAGGTGCCGTGTCTGCGACAGATCACACAGGTGTGCCGCTACCCCACGCGCTGCAAGGTTGCCACCGCGTGCCGGCAGGCCACATTTTCCCAATCGGTGACGGCCTAGCGAATAGCTACGACGGCCGCTACTACGGGTTCGTCCCGGTGGCCCTGATCGCCGGACGCATCACACCAATATGGACCCAGGCGCAGCCAGATGGAGCCGATCATGAGTGACCTGATGTCGCTAATTCTCGCCTGTTCTGTCGGGGTGCATCCGCAGACCGTGCAAGCCATCATTAAGCATGAAAGCGGCGGCAACCCCTATGCCATCAACAACCAGGCCCGTAGCTTCTACCCGACCAGGCTGGAGGACGCGCAAAGCATTGCGGTCGAACAGGTGCGCGCGGGACGCAGTACCGATATCGGACTGATGCAGATCAACTCGCAACATCTAGGCAAGTTCGGGTTAACCCCGATTGACCTGCTAGACCCGTGCACAAACATCCGCGTCGGCACCACCATTCTCAGCCAGAACTATGCGCAAACTTGGGCCAAGTATCGCGCCGAAAAGCCGGCATTGCTGGGTGCGCTGTCCATGTACAACACGGGCAACGAGTCACGCGGATTGCGGAACGGTTATGTGGGCTGGGTGTCGCAAGCGGCCGGGGTCACGGTCAACTTGCCCTCAGGCGCGAGATTGAGCGGCCGGCGGTCCACCGAAGCCCAATCCAATGCTGTTTCCATGGTGTCACCAGCTGCCGCGCCAACCGGGTTTGCAGGAACCGGCCCGAAGGCTGCAAAGCAGGGGCCACGCTGACCGCTTGTGCGGTGCTCTGTGCCGCCTGGTCGCCCAGGTGGGTGGACGCCAGTGCAGGCTACTCGGCAACGCGCTAGAGCAGTGCCAGGCCGGGTGGTGAGGTTCTGCGGTAGGGTGGCCAGGTCGAAGGTAGTGATGGGGGCGGAGGGCAAAAACGGAGAAGCGGAAAAGAAGGGCAAGATAAAAGTGTGTGTGGTAAGTAGGTTTTAACGGACTCTAATTCCTAGACTTTTCTTACAACATTAGAGATTGGCTTTGTTGTAATTTACAACAAAGCAATTTGAAGCCGGGAGACGTCGATGGGCGGCAGCGACAAGCGCACCTCAGCAGGGCCAGGCGAAGGCTCGGGCAAGGGTGGTCCAGGAGCCAGCAGCTCTGACAAGCCGCTGCGCGTTCGCCTGTCCAAGGGCCGCCAGGCGCGCAATAACGCTCAAGTCAATGAGGTCATCAGCCGTGTCAAATCTGCTGCCAAGCGCGCGGCACGCACGGGACGCATTTCTGGCGCATCCACGCACCACGCTGGGCGTGCAGCTGGCGTTCGGATCGACACCGGTAGCCGACAGCAGCGCGTCACGGTTAAAGCCCGTGTCGTCGCCGCGCCGCGTGTTGGCGCGAAGGCGGCTATGCAGCGCCATGTGGACTACGCCCAGCGCCACGGCGTAGACAAAGATGGCGGGCCGGCACGTCCATTTACTGACACCGGAGAACTCACACGTGAGCAAACGGCGCAGTTCGCCGAACGCGCCGAACCGGATCGGCATTCATTCCGGTTTATCGTCTCACCGGAGAACGGGGCGGATATGCAGTTGGAAAGCTATACGCGCCAGCTCATGCAACAGATGGAGCAGGATCTAGGGTCTAAGCTGGACTGGATGGCGGTAGCGCATCACGACACTGACAATCCCCACGTGCATGTCATCGTGCGTGGTGTCGATGACAAAGGCGGCGACCTGGTTATCAGTCGGGATTACATCAGCAATGGGATACGTGAGCGCGCCCGCGAACTGGCGACCCGTGAACTCGGGTATCGGACGGATATCGACATCTACCGCTCTGCTGCCAAAGAAGTCACCCAGGAGCGTTGGACAGGATTGGATGCGTCCCTACTGCGGGAGCAACAGAGCCGGGAGAGCGGCACCATTCATGCCGGCAAGGCGCATACCGATCCGTTCCGCAACGCGCAACGGCAGCTGCGTCTACAGCGTCTGGCAGTGCTGCGGGATCACGGCCTAGCCACAGAGCAGTCGCCCGGCCGTTGGACCATCCATCCGAACGCTCCGGAGGCCATGCGCGCAATGGCGCAGGAGCGGCGCTTATCAGGCCAGTTGAAGCCACACCTAGACGCAGAACGGAGCCGGCGAGGCCTGTTGGCAGATCAAACCAGCCTCAAGGCTGGGCCTGTGCGGGGCGTGGTCCTGGACCGTGGTTTGGCTGACAAGTTGTCTGGCACCGAATACGTCATCGTCGGCGGCTTCGACGGCCAGGTGCATTACGCCTCGCTCAGCATCCACTCCGAACGGCATCTGCCCGAGCGTGGTCGTGTCGGTGATGTTGTGGAACTGGGCAGTTACACACCGCCGGCCGCCACGTCGGCTGACAAGAATGTGCTGCGGCGTGCGCAGAGTGGGTTTTACGACCCGCGCCAGCATCTTGCCGAGGTGCAGACATGGGACCCGAAGCGCCTGCCGCAAAACGCGACACCGGAGTCCTACATCGAAGCGCACGTACGGCGCATGGAGGCCTTGGCAAGCCGTGGACATGTCACCAAGCGCCTGGACGGCTCGTTCAAGGTGCCGGCTGACCTGCTGGCCCGTCTCGACGGTGATCCGGCGATTGGCCGGCAGCGCAACGCCTTCGTGCGGCTCGACGTACTGGGCAAAGGACCGCTCAACCGGCAAAGCCAGGTCATCGCTCGCACGTTCCTGGACGACGAGCTGGCCGCCGGACGGCTTGCCCAGCTGCAAGGCACCAACGTCCGCACCCGCACGCAGGCACAGTTCCTGGAAGCCTTGGAAGCCCGTACAGATCGCCTGGTGGCACTGCGCATGGCCGAGCGGACCCCCGCAGGCGTCCGACTCGCAGCAGGATTTGACGAGCGGATGCGTGCCCTTGAGCTGGGCGAAGCACAGCAGCGGCTAGCGGCCAAGTACGGGCAGCCGGTCAATCTGGACGTGGCCCGTCGCTTCCAGGGGAGCGTGCAGGCCATCGAGAACCTACCCAGCGGTCCCCACGCGGTCATCGTGCAGAACGGCACGTTTGCCGTGGTGCCGGCCAAGGACGGGTTACAGCGCCAGCTGGGCAACACGGTGGCCGTACAGCTGGCCCAGGGCCAGAGCATCAACCAGGCGTTCCAGTCGGTGCGCATCCGCTTCGCGGCGATGGACGCGCTCGACAAGGGCAAATTGCTAGGACTTACACGGAGCTAGGCCAATGGCCCCCCAAAGCAAACAACGCGAGAAAACCCGGCACGCTGGCGGTCTACGCGGCGGCCCCATCGTGGCCTGCCTGCTGTGCCTGTTTCTGGGCGTGTGGGCGGCGACCCAATACGTCGCCTACGCACTGGCCTATCAGCCCCAGCTCGGCGCGCCCTGGTTCCAGATCCAGGGGCACGGGATCTATGCGCCCTGGTCGTACTTCCCGTGGCTGTGGGACTACAACGCCTACGCGCCGGACATCTTCACGCGCGCCATCTACATCGTTGGCGCATCTGCGGTGCTGGGTTTCGTGGTCATGGTGGCGGTGGCCATCTACCGAACCCGCGCCCAGGAGGACGTGCTGACGCACGGCTCGGCGCGCTGGGCAGAGGCCAAAGAAATCGAAAAATCGGGGCTGCTGGGGCAGGCCGGCGTGGTGCTGGGGCTGACCGAGGACGGCCGTTACCTGACCCATGACGGTCCTGAGCATCTGGAAGTCACCGCCCCAAGCCGGTCGGGCAAGGGCGTGGGCATCGTCGTGCCCACGCTGCTGAACTGGCAGGCCAGCGTGGTGGTCAACGACATCAAGGGCGAAAATTGGGAACTGACATCGGGTTACCGGAGCCGGATCGGCTACGTGCTGAAATTCAACCCGACCCAGCGCGACACCTGCCGGTTCAATCCGCTGGCCGAGATCCGCCCCGGTGACAACGAGGTCAAGGATGCCCAGAACGTCACCGACATGCTGGTGGACCCGGATGGCAAGGGCAAACCCGACCATTGGAGCAAGGAGGCCGACTCGTGGCTGCTAGCGGTGGTGCTGCACGTCCTCTACGCCGAGCCGGACAAGACCTTGGCCGGCATCGCCATGTTCTTGGACAACCCGGAACGGACGATGGAAGCCACGCTGCAATACATGCTCGACACCAAGCACCGCAACGGCACGGTGCACCCGGTCGTTGCGATCGGGGCCAGGGCCATGCTCAACAAGAGCGCCAACGAACGCAGCGGTGTGCATTCCACCGCGCGCAGCTTCTTCAACCTGTACTACGACCCCATCGTGCAGGCCGCAACGTGTGAAAGCGACTTCCGCATCACCGACCTGATGCGCGCCAAATATCCGTTGTCGCTGTATCTGATCAGCCCGCCGAGCGACAAGTCACGTTTGCGGCCGCTGTTCCGGCTGATGCTGCAACAGATCACCCGCCGGCTCACCGAAGAATTGCACCCGGAGGGCAACAAGCACCGGCTACTCCTGCTGGTCGATGAGTTCCCGTCCTTGGGCAAGTTGGAGTTCTTTGAGGAAGGGCTGGGCTACGTGGCCGGCTACGGCATCAAGTGCATGATGATCAACCAGAGCTATAACCAAATCGTGAAATATTACGGGCCGAGTAATACCGTAATGGACGGTGCGCATATCCACGTGTGGTATGCGCCCAACACCGACGAGACGGCCAAGCGCATTAGCGACTCGCTTGGCATGACCACCGAAATTCACCAGCAGACCAACTACACCGGAGGCCGATTGTCTGGCTGGCTCGGGCACGTGATGGTGTCCAACCAGGAATCGGCTCGCGCCTTGATGACGCCAGGCGAAGTGCGAGAAATGGACCCGGCCAAGAAAATCATCGTGGTGGCGGGCTTGCCGCCGATCATGGCGGTGAAGATCAAGTTTTACAGCGATGCCAAGTTCCGCGACCTAGTGCCGCCGACCGATGCGCGCGGCAAGGTGCTGGACCCGACCCACAAGTACGCGCCGGTTGCCAACACCGCCGCCAGGCCATACCCCTACGGGCCGCCAGTGGCTGGCAATCCGTGGGGCAAGCTGACCCCCGCTGTGGTGCCGGTCGCGGTGGCGGCCGCCCTGCAACCCGCCGTCGACGACTCCCGCGACCTGGACCCCGCCCCCGAGCCGACGCCCGCACCGGAGGTGGCCGTCGAGGCGGCGCCCACGCTCGATGACGATATCGACGCCGATGCCGATGCCGACATCGACACACATGAACTCACCGTCAGCCCCGCCGCCAAAGCCGATGGCATGGATGCAGCCGACGACGACATGGACTACATGCTCCCATGAAGAAATCTGTTGGTAAGACCATCCTGCACACGCAAATCGAAACCCGGCTGATGCAGCTCGCCAAGCGCGAGGCCGCCGAGCGGCGCATCCCGTTGCGCGCAGTGGTAGAAGCCGCGCTCGCCGAGCGCTACGACCCCGAACACGCCAAAGCCGAGGAAATGCTGGTCTTGAAGGAGCTGCGGTCGCTGCGCAACGAGGTGCGCAACGTGCACTTCGGCAATCAGATGCTGGTCGAACTGACCACGCTCACGACCAAGAACCTGTTTGCACGGCTGCCGGCAGCCACACCGGCCAGCAACGCAGCCGGGGAGGGCTTCTATAACGCCCTGATCGCATCGGTGGAACGGGTCTTCAGCGGGCGCACGCCGCTGCTGGACAAGTTGACCGCCTCACTGATGCGTGCCCAGACCGATAGCGAGTTCGACGCGCTGCAAGCAGCGTCAGGAGGTAATCCCCCCACTTTTAGCGGTCGCCAGAAGTGGAGCTAAGCGGCCATCGCCAACTTCATGGCAGGCGTGATGCCGCCGAGCGCCATATTCGGACGCTCGTGGTTGTACGTCCATAGCCAGCGGGTGGCTTTGTCCTGC
>JAAIGE0101522728.1_pt1 | contig 10940 bp, 9 predicted proteins | sample 6487951 | NCBI WGS metagenome assembly JAAIGE01 (sample SAMN13974128, study PRJNA590717) | phyllosphere metagenome | biome: tomato field; feature: multiple bacterial spot infested tomato fields; material: tomato leaves; isolation source: leaves from tomato fields | host: Solanum lycopersicum ... | reverse complement strand
GTGAAACCTGCCGCCAGGATCGATATCTGCATCACCTGTTCCTGGAACACCGGCACGCCCAGCGTACGGCCGAGGGCTTCCTTCAGCGCTTCGCTGGGATAGGTCACGGGCTCCTTGCCCTGCCGCCTGTTGAGGTACGGATGCACCATCCCGCCCTGGATTGGCCCGGGGCGCACGATGGCCACCTCGATGACCAGGTCGTAGAAGCAGCGTGGCCGCAGCCGCGGCAGCATGCTCATCTGGGCCCGGCTCTCGATCTGGAATACGCCGATGGTGTCGGCCTTGCAGATCATGTCGTACGTGGTCTCATCCTCTGCCGGGATGTCCTGCATCGAGAACTCGTAGCCGCGACGTTCGCTGATGAAGTCCAGCGCTCGGCGTATCGCCGACAACATGCCGAGCGCCAACACGTCCACTTTGAGAAGGCCTGCGGCATCCAGGTCGTCCTTGTCCCACTCGATCACCGTGCGGTCGGGCATGGATGCGTTCTCCACCGGAACCATGCGGCACAGCAAATCCTTGGTCAGCACGAAACCACCTGTGTGCTGCGAGAGATGCCGGGGGAACCCAATAAGCTGGCTGGTCAGGATGATGAGCTGGCGCACTGCCAAGGCATCCACTTCCATGCCCAGCTCGTCGAAGTGCTCCAGTCGGATATCACCACCGTCGAACCACTGCTGCCCCTTGGCGATCGCATCTACCGTCTCCAAGTCAAATCCCAGCGCCTTGCCCACATCACGGATAGCGGACCGTGGCCGGTAGCTGATCACCGCGGCGGTCAGCGCGGCCCGGTCGCGGCCGTACTTGCGGTACAGGTACTGGATGACTTCTTCGCGCCGCTGATGCTCGAAATCAATGTCGATATCCGGAGGCTCGTTGCGCTCCTTGCTGATGAAGCGTTCGAAGAGAACCGACATACGTGCCGGGTCGACTTCCGTGACACCCAGGCAGTAGCAGACCACGCTATTGGCGGCCGACCCACGTCCCTGGCACAGAATGTGGCGCGACCTCGCGAACAGCACAATGTCGTACACCGTCAAGAAGTACGGCTCGTATCCGAGCTCGCAGATGAGATCCAGTTCGTATTCGATCTGGGCCTGCACTTTGGGTGGGATTCCGTTGGGCCACCGGCGCCCCGCGCCTTCATAGGTGGCCTGGCGCAAGTACGTCGCAGCGGTGTGTCCTGCGGGCACGACCTCATCCGGGTACTGATAGCGCAGCTCATCCAACGAGAAGGTGCATCGCGAGACCACATTCACCGTCTCGGCCAGTAGCGTTGCCGGAAAGGTCTGGCCCAGGCGCAGCCGGCTGCGCAGGTGCCGTTCCGCGCTGCGCTGGAGCTCCACCCCGCATTCCGTGAGCGGCTTGCCCAGTCGCGTGGCCGTGAGCACATCCTGCAAAGGCTTGCGAGACCGCACATGCATGAGCACGTCACCCACGGCGACAAGAGGCAGTGCAGTGAGCTCCGACAGTTCGCGCATGCGGTGCAGCCAGAGTTCATCGTCCAGGCGCCGCACAAGGTTCACCCCGATCCAGGCCCGGCCGGTGAAATGCCGCAGTGTCCAGCGGCCGATGGATTCGAGCTGCGCCGCAGTAGAGCGCCGCTCCGGGCAAAGAAGAACCAGACAGTGCTCCAGTTCCTTGCCCTTCAATCCGGAACGCGTCAGGTGATAGGTGCCTTTGTCAGAGGTGCGCCGCAACTTGGTGATGAAGGCGCAGAGGTTGCCGTAGCCCTCACGGTTCTGGGCCAAGACGACCAGCGTGAACGCGGCCTCGGGCTCGTCCTTCGGCTGAACAACGAAGTGCGATCCCAGCACCAGAGGCAGGCCTGCTTTCTTCGCGGCTACGTGCGCGCGGACCACGCCAGCCATGCTGCATTCGTCGGTGATGGCCAGAGCGCTGTACCCCAGCTCATGGGCTCGGTCCACCAGCTCGTCCGCATGGCTTGCGCCCTTGAGGAAGGTGAAGTTCGTCACGCAGCGCAGTTCTGCGTACTCGGGTAGCACGGTTGGCTTCGGCATCTCCGCTCCCCCCACTTCAGGCGAAATGCCCGTGGAGAAACCAGGCGGTCTCATCGCCAGCCAGCCGGGCCTGGAACACCCAGAGCACACCGGCATGCGGGCTGACAGCGAGCCAGTAGTCCCGCTGTACGTTGAGCGGCTGCTCTTCGGTCGTTCCGTCTTCCGCTTTGGCGCGGTGCCACCAGCCGCCCTCGATACGGTCTGGGCCCAGAAGCAGGTGCAGTGCACCCTGGTACACGGGACGGTTCTGGCGCACGACCAGGCGAAGTGGTTCTTCCAGCACCCAGGTGGGCAGCGGGAGTTCGTAGACGGGCTCGGATCTCTTCACACGGGAAGGACGCGGCGAGGCTTCAGATCCGTCTCGCCAGCCTTGCATCCATTCCAGCCGGTGGTCGGGACACAGCACGGCCTGGCGCACGCACTCTGGTCCCAGGCGTGCCTGAATACGCTCGAGTGCGAGATCTGTCGTCGCGCCCTTGCGGATGGTGTCGGGGATGAGGGTGCGGCTTTCTTCCACAAAGGACGCCACTTCCGTCGCCAGAAGCTCTAGGTCACCCGCAGGTGCTTCCAGCGTGATCTTGGCCAGATGCTCTGCCAGCAGCCGAGCCAAGTGATCCACGTTCTGCGTGGGGATGGCCGTGCGGATGGTGATCTCGCCGCCGGCACCGACATCCTTGGCGCGCATGACGTCGTGGCACCAGCGCAGCGTGAAGGCCGTGGTGCCCATGCGGCGTGCTGCAAGCCATCCTGCCATCTGCACCAACAGCCGGCGCGCGCCGAACAGCAGCGCGGGTGCCGCCTCCACCCGGGCCATCAACTCCAGCCGAGCCTGGAAGGTGTCCGGCAGGGTGAGCCACTCGTAGGCTTGCGGCCGCAGACCATACGCCTGGTCCAGGTGCTCCAGCATGGTCTTCCCGAAGCGGCGGCTAAGCCCTCCTCGGGGAAGCTTCCGAACATCGCCCAGGCTGCGGCAGCCGGTGCGTGCCAGGGTGTCTCGCTGCTGGGCCACCGCGGTGATGGCTTCGAGCGGCAGACGGTCAAGCAGTTTCGGCAGTGGCGCCGCGAAGCCGTCTTCGATCTCGTGGCGCAGGAACGCCAAGGTGGCCAAACCGGTGGGGGCCCAAGCGATGCAAGCGCCAAGCTCCTGCGCTCCCGCTTCGATACGCGCATGCAGCTCGTCCATGCCCCCGAACAGCCGACCGCTCGCCTCGACCTCGATCACCACAGCTTCTTCCAGCAGCGCTACCCGCGGCGTGAACTGCAATGCCCAGATGCCGAGCGCGACAGGATCAATGGGTGCCGAGGACGCGCTGAGCGATATCGGAAGAAGTGCGGCCCAATGCCCGAGCATCGTGCGCCTCCTGAGGGGTCGAGAAGATGGAGGCGTCGTCCACCCGCAGCGTGCGCAGCCGCGGGGGAATGACGATGTCCAGGTTGCCGGGCATGGCAGGCAGTGCGAGCACGCGATCGAGCGCGGCGCCACGGCGCTTCGGTATGCGCACGTCGAGATCCCAGCCCACGCCCAAGGCAGCAGTCAGGCGCAGGGGCGCCGGCGATGTGTCTGCGAGTGCGCTGACCGGGCGGATGAGAAACACCGGTGCGTCGCACGACTGGGCATGCACCTGAAGGCGGCGGATCTGCTCAGGCCGCGCCTGAGGCAGCCAGGACAGGATCGCGCCGGCAGGATCGGACTTCACCAACTGCTCCGTGACCCAGAGGCGCTCGGAGGGAGCTGCGGCTGTGATCCACACGATCTGCTCTGCCGGCACGCCCAACTGGGCCAGGCCACCGGCGTGGGGACGCTTGGGCGGAGCGACGAGGTAGAGACGCCCACCGTTGCTGACCAGGCGAGATAGCGAGGGGCCCAGCAGACGCCATTCGCACAGAGCGGGCTGGGCGAGCAGCATCTCCGTCAGGGAGTGCGTCGGCCATCCACCGCCAGGCAGTTCTGCATCCAGAGCTTCGAACCCTGTGGGCACGGTGCGCTCGATGGAGGTGCCGAAGTCCGAGCCCGTCCAGACAGCCTCTGCCACGTGCGCAGGCAGAGCATGCCGGTCGAACGCGGCATGGTGCAGGTTGCCAGAGGCAGAGGGTTGGTGAGTGGCGGGCATGGCTGCAAATGCTGTATTTATTTACAGTGTACGAGCCATTTGCCTGGGTTGTCATGTCGGACTGCATCGCCTGGCGAGCCGACTTCCGGATTGATAGCACGCCCGCTCGCAGGGGCCGAGGGCTTAGGAAAACAGGGGCGAGAAAGACCTTTGAGCTGAGTCAGACATGGCGCCATCCATTTCACAATGCGAGAAATTATCGCCCGATCACTGATATCCTCAATGGACACTCCGCACACTTGCGCGAACAGGGAGGTTTCGAATGAGCGTTGAGCAATACCAAAGGCAAGTAGCCCAAAGAGAAAGGACTATTGCGGACTTGCAACGACAGAAGGGCCGTGCATATGAAAAAGTGGCCACAGCTCGGAAAAAGTCAAACGATGCCACAAGCGCAGCGCGCCGCACAACCAACTTGTCGACGGTCAATGCGAAGCTCCGGGAAGCACAGCGGTATGACGATGATGAAACTCGAGCATTGAAAGAAGTCTCGAACATTGAGCAGAAGATCTCGATGGAAACCACGCGTTTGAATCACGAGAACCAGCGCTTGCAACAGGCGCGTGAAGCAGATCTCAGGAAGCAAGAACAACAGCAGAAGAAACACTTGGCTGAACAGAAGAAGTTGCAGACCGAGCAGGAGCGTTCGCAAAAAAATCATGAACGCAATATGCGGAACATGACTGCGGACCTTGCTCGCCATGAGCGCCTTCACATGGCCACCGCATCTGAGTTGGAGCGGCTGACTGCACTCCCTCAGAAAATTGTGGTGGCCTTCTTCGCATCTGATCCAGGCAGTAACTCAACGACACGTCTTGCACTCGATGAAGAAGCGCGCGCAATCGGCGAGAAAATTCGATCATCACAGCATCGTGACGCTGTTCAACTTCACACTCGTTGGGCCGTTCGCCCAATGGATATTTTGCAGGCCATAAATGAACTGTCTCCAACGATTGTTCATTTCAGCGGACATGGATCGGACCAAGATCAATTGGTGCTGCAAGACGATCGCGGCCAGCCAAAGTTCATCAGTAAGCAAGCCATAGTCCAAACCATTTCTCTCGCTTCTGATTCAGTACGACTTGTTGTCTTCAACACCTGTTTCTCGTACAACCAAGCCCATGAGGCAGTGAAGCACGTAGATGCTGCTATCGGAATGAACACCGCTATCGGAGACGAAGCTGCAAGAATCTTCTCCAGCCAGTTGTACTCAGCTATAGGGTTTGGCCTATCGGTTGTCGCCGCGTTCAACCAAGCCAAGGCAGCGCTGTCAATGGAACTTCCCCATGAACAAGAGACGCCTAACCTCTACATTAAGGACGGCATTCATGATACCGATCTGGTGCTCGTGAAACCTGAGGATCGGGCGTAAATTAGCGCTGGCTCCACGACGTCATGATGACGACACCAACGGTATAGAACCACAATCCCACAATGCTTACCGCCGAACGAAATCGCTGCCTCGCAACGATCCAAGAAAAGCTGACTGCCTGGGGTTGAATGGGGAGGCTCGTGCGAATCATCTTGCACGGGCGCATGCATCAAGCACGAGGGGCGTAGCCCACCCAGAACACAATGAATGTCGAACCCTGGGGCCGCGCAGCGGTTCACGCGGTGTGCACTCGGCAAGTCTGCGTCATTCGTTCCCTAAGGCCTCGTAGACTTTCGTGAAGCATGACTGAGTCGCCGCTGGCATAGTCGGGGTCTCCTGTCGTGTGATCGTGCTCAGTCGAGCCATTGAGTCCCTTGTGCTACGCGTGCAACAAGCGCTGGATGACCGTCTTGCGGTAACTGCGGGTGATAGCCATCCCTACACAGGTGGTTGTCACGCGTGAAGCCCTCACTCGTTGTTCGTGGCCTGTTGTACCGCAGGCCCATCGATGATGGCGCGCACCTGTGTGATCTCTTTTTGGTTGGTCTCCAGGAGCCTGGCTGCTACCTCATTTGTAGATGCAATGCCATCCAGCTTGGTCAGCACCTGACCCAACCACTTGGGCTGCTGCTCCTTCGGCGTTGTCAGAAGATCTGTGGCCACCACAACGTGCTTGCGGTACAAGTTGCCCTCATGCGTCAGCCGGTACTTGTCGCCGGCCCGGAAGATGGCCTCTGGATCCTTGCCCTCGCACACCTTCTGCGTAATCAGGAACGCCTGGCCAGCCACTGTGCTGGGGTCCGCCTTCTGAACCACCTCGTGGCCACCGTCACCCATGGTCCGGACCTCGTCCCAGTCGCGCACGAATGGCACCATCACCCCCTTGAACTCACAGTTGCCATCGTCCCGGTAGAACTCCCGGTGGAAGCTCACCGCCACGGGGGCGTCTGGCAGGGGTTTGTAGTCCTCGCTGGCGTACAGAGAGACTCCGGATGCGACGACACCGGAGGCAAATATGAGATCGAGAACTCCGAACATAGTGTAGAGATGGATAACTGAGGAGAGGAACGCCATGAACCTTGGTCAGGTCGAGCTAGGCGTGTGCGGCCGGATGTGTAGAGATTGCTTCCCTTGGACTGCTGGAGCGGATCGTCGCAATGAAGTCCTAGTGGTAGTTAGCGGCGACAACACAGGCGTTGTAGACCGCGGGATGGTCAGAAGTCGTTGGTGCCGTAGGCGTTGCCACCTACATCCACCCCAAATGTGCCGCCACCAACCATTGGTAGTCCGTTGGCTGGATTGAACGCATAGCTTTCATGGGGAGGCGGGCTGTACTCGGAGCTGTCGTAGCCGCGGTCGTGGAAGTGATCCACCGCGACAGCGGAAGCCGTTCCAACCCCAGCGACGGTTCCAGCCGCTGCCTGAACGGATTCGCCTGAACAGCGGAAACGCTGCGGGCTCCCACTGGCTTTGTATCGTAGCCGCACAGCCTCTTTGTCTTCCAGGTACTTGCGGTGAGCCATGTACGCTTCGACCTCACAGTACCCCCAAGCAATACATTCAATAAGATGTGGCGTGATCTTGTGCAGAGGCAATCCAAGAGCCTTGCTCATGGCTTTGGTTCGGTGATATCGACCGAGATCTATGTTCCATTCCTCTCTCCTCTTCATGTCTATGGCTCGCTTCAGCAGGCTGTACTGAAGCCTCCAAAGGAAGACTGCCAGAGGAATGGTCGCTACTAGCGTATGCAAGCCCCAGTGCCCCCAGCTATAGCCGACGACGGCAAACGGAAGCACGAACGTCAGAAGCTGCCGATCACGCTCAAACGGCACATGACCAATCGGGTTGATCGGGATCGGATACTGCTTCCACACCTCCATGGGGGGCCCCCAAGATTTCTTGAATACGCGCTCGTAGGCACTCCATGTGCTGTCGTAGCCCGCCTTTTCCGCCAGTTCGCGGCATCGTTCTCTGTCGGAGACGTCGTGGAATTCTTCTTGGGTGCTCATCGCTTGATCATCCAAGCGAGCACCAGCCACCCGGGAATAAGGAAGCGGCCGTAGTACCAGACGATCCCGCTCCCCTGCTCGAAAGACTCTGTCGTCATCGCCGGGAAGAAGAAGAACCCCCAAAGTGCCGTGAGGACTACCAATGGAATCCAGCCATTGCAATCAGCGAGATACCACCCCAACGCTTCTGCGAGTTTCTTGTTCGTCTCTTCAAACGTCGCGCGTCGTCGAAGCCGAGCCACAACGTGTTTATTTGGATCCCTCATAGGATGTCGATGCTACGTATTTCGTAGGGACTAGGCAAGCTCATCCTACGATCCTCGTAGGGTGCCACCTGCGACCAAGCCACCCACCACGACGATCGGGCGCCGACTGCGCGAGATGCGGTTGCGCAATGGGTTGACACAGGAGAAACTGGGCGTGGCGATTGGCCTTGATGAGGGCACAGCGACTGTTCGCATCGGGCGCTACGAGACAGGCGTGCATGAGCCTTCGGTTGCCGTCCTGGACCGCCTCTCACGGGTGCTGAGCGCGCCCACGCCTTACTTCTACTGCGACGACGATGTCATGGCAGAAGCCATCTACATAATGGGCTGGATGACGGCCTCCACCCTGGCTGAAGCCAAGCACCAACTGGAGAGCCTCCTCGTCGCGCAGTCGGATCGCCTGGGCTAGCGGGATGCATGTGATCGCGCCTTGCTGTGTGTGGCGCGCGGATACCTCAGATGTCCTCGTCCAGAAACGCCGCGCGCTTCTTGCTCCGCTCGCCTTTTCGCTTGACCTCGAAAATCCCATCCTCCTGGGAAATAATCCAACCCAGCAGTTCTGCAATCTGATTCATCCCCGCGGCAACCGCGGTACGGCGCGTACGAAGGGTTGACCCTTCCGCAATGCTTCCGCCGTATACGTACGTCAGCAGTTTCTCCATGCCTACCCGCTTCTCCTCGCCACCACGAATCCAGCTCAGCTTCATGTGGAGTAGCCGCGCGACGTCTGTCTTCAACTTGCGCGCTTCATCTAGATCAAAACGGTAGTAGTTCCCGGCTGCACCGAGCACGGCATGGGAAAGCAGTGGGTTGAGCAAGACGGACAGCGAGCCAGGCAGCGAAACAGAGTGATTAAGCTCGAGCAGAGGTGAACCAGGATGCTCAATGACTTGCCCTCTCTCCTCCCATGAAAGCATGACCGTGACGGTCTGGAAGCGATCGATCGCGGCACGGATAGTAATGTCTGCCCCGCCGCCTGTTGCTTCATACCCCAGCTCTCGGGCCAACTGGTTATACCCGACAGTCACAGGGACTTTTCGTGACAGAAGGGTTTGAGCTTTTTCTTTGGGAGCCAGCATCGACGCATCCATGTCAAAACTATTGTTTTGCCTTCCCGCGAAGGCGAGTAGGCCAAGCAGCACTCGGAGATCATCGACGCCCAATGACTCCTGTCCCATAAACCGATACCGTAGCCCAGCTGAGATGAATGTCACGTCCAGTGGCTCACCGCGATAGCCCCGTCGCACACTCCTGAACAACCCAGGGGTTCGGAAAAGGAAGTCTGGGAGCTTGGCAAACATGAGGGCAGGCTTGATCCGCGGCGAGGTTTTCCTTTTCTTTTCGGCCTTTGCCAATGTGGCGGTCTCGGGATTCGTGGATCGGTCGCTGGGAAATTCGTTCAAGGCATTGCTTTCGGGTTTGTATGGTGTGTATAGACGATTTGCTTCAAGCAGGCGTGCGGAACTGGGTCTACAAGGAGGAAAAATTTAAGCTTTATCGCAAACACCATCAAAGCCGGAACGCCGACGGCCGCATGCCGAAACACAAACGTCCGCGAGCCGTATCCCGGACAAAAAGAAGCCATATCGACGACGGTGCAAGCCTTTTCTCCGCGGCACCCCTTAAAAAAATTCCAGAAAATAGGCAGCGTTTTCTCTTATCCCGTCTTCGATCCACGAAGAACGAGGATTGATTAAGGAGAAGCTGATGAAATCCTACGAGCTCTCATCAGTGCGAACGGCTGCAAAGCGCCCAGGCTATGAGAATTACGCGCTTCAGTCTCTATCGTTCTCGAGCGCGGATACCTTTTGCTGGCTTACCAGGAGGGTTGTCATTTACACCCCGATAAGCTGCATTCAGGAGACAGCTGACAAGGGCGCAGCAGAGTCAAGCACCCGATCGCGCGTTGATCTTGCATCTGCGCGATGAGCAAGCAGTGTGACGTTCGGTCATCCAAGGCACGACTCTCGGTTCACCACAACAATGCGTTTAGCGTTTTGCTCTCGGCCCCTGGTGAGCCGGCGTGCTCGCCCCCACCGAGAGAGCCTGTCGCCATGCGCGAGCGGTCGACTCGCTGGATCACAAGGGGACAAGCAAAGCCAACTGATCATCACGCGACTTTCGGTTCCGACGTCTCGATCTGCTTGAAAGAGTTCAGGTACCCCAGCAGAGGGAGCCGTACAGCCTACAGGTCTCGCTGCCACTAGGGGATAACAATCACTTGCTGGCTTTGAAGAGTGTGGACATCGAGCCAGAAGAAATATTCGAATCTCCCTGGAAATGGACGCCGAAAGGTTTCCGCCTAGACACGGACAACACCAGCTCGCCCGGGTCTGCGTAAAGGCGCGTTTCGCCCATCCCATTGCGGAGACTCGCCCTACTTCTCAGCCTCCTCGCGCCGGCTCACCTCACGCTGAACAATCTTCCGAGCGCGGCTGCGCTCTGCCTCCGTAAGCCTATGTATCCGGCGATCACCCCAGGCTCAGGGCTGCCGATGGCAGGCAACGACACGTTCGGCGTCGATGTGGGCGGCCACACATACCGTTCTGGCTTCTAAAGACTCGGCAAGGGCCGCAAAGCGCCAGCTTGCGAAGGGGTCGTAGCGGTCAGCCTCCACCGTGAGTTCAATGGCGAGGACGGATGCGGAACGCCTCAGATTTCTCGTTTTTGCATCCTCGCTAAATCGCTGATTCACATAGAGATATACCCCCCAGCGCGTCATTCGAGTTTCGTTGGGTGCGTCACTGATCTTTAGTTTTTTTCCGAATCTGCGTCACTGAACTTTAGTTCGTGGTCAAGGTGAGCGCAGTGGGACGAGTGAGCGAGGTTCGTGAAGGACGGGACGGGATGCTGCTTCCGGGAGGCAGCTGTGTGCCCAAAGCAGGCATTGCTAGCGCCAGCCTCAGATGAAACGGCCCCTATATTTCCATGATTGTTGAAATATGAAATACTTCTCTGTATGGACGAATCCGAAGTCGTTGACTCCCTCGCCGCACTCGCACACCCGCTGCGCTTGCGCATTTTTCGCGCGCTCGTGGTCGTTGGCCCGGAGGGGCTGACACCTGGTGTCATGGCAGAAGCCCTGGAGACACCAGGCACCACGCTTTCGTTCCATCTCAAGGAACTGACCCGCTCCGGGCTGGTGACGCAGGAACGGTCGAGTC
>JAAIGE0101263496.1_pt1 | contig 10942 bp, 9 predicted proteins | sample 6487951 | NCBI WGS metagenome assembly JAAIGE01 (sample SAMN13974128, study PRJNA590717) | phyllosphere metagenome | biome: tomato field; feature: multiple bacterial spot infested tomato fields; material: tomato leaves; isolation source: leaves from tomato fields | host: Solanum lycopersicum ... | reverse complement strand
GATCGTCAAGTGATTGCGCGGGTTGCGTTGGAACATGCCAAGGGACGCCCTGTTTTGTTGGGGACGGAAGATGTTGATCGCAGTGAGGTTGTGTCCGCTTTGTTGCGTAAAGCCGGTCTTGCTCATCGTGTTTTAAACGCCCGTCAAAATGCAGAAGAAGCCAGTATCATTGCCCAAGCAGGCCGTTTTGGTGCTATCACGATTGCCACCAACATGGCGGGCCGTGGAACGGATATCAAACTTGGTGGCGATGTGAAGAGGTTGATGGAATACGCGCGTCGAGAAAAGGAAGCCTTGGGCGAAGACTTTACGCTTGAAGATCAAAAGGCTATTGAAGATGCGGTCAAGACCGAAGCGCAAGCGGTTCGAGATGTGGGTGGATTGTTGGTTTTAGCGACGGGTCGTCATGAAAGTCGTCGCGTAGATGATCAGCTTCGTGGCCGGACAGGGCGTCAAGGTGATCCAGGGGGATCTGTCTTTTTTGTGTCCATGGAAGACCCGTTGATGAAAGCTTTTGGCGGTGATAGAATGGCCAAAATGCTGTCCATGGCCGGCATGAAAGAAGGCGAAGCCATTGTAAGCTCTATGGTTGCAAAGTCTTTGGAAAAAGCGCAAAAACGAGCCGAAGCTTTGGCTTTTGATGCACGTAAGCATGTGTTAAAATATGATGACGTACAAAACGCTCAGCGCAAAAATTTCCAAGAACGACGCAATGAGGTTTTGCAAGGCTACGTTGATCCCAACGATCTAGAAGATATGCTGAAAGAGATTTTGGGGCCGATTTTGCAACGATATGCCCCAGAACAGGCGTATGCAGAGCAGTGGGACGTCGTTGGTTTAGAGCATGATATCAAAGCCTTTTTAGGGTTGGACTTTCCTTATGCACAGTGGGTTGTGGAGGAAGGGGTTGATAGCATCATCTTACATGAGCGGATCGAAACAGCAGCTTTGGAGCATGTGCGCGCGCAGGCCAAAATGTTTGGTGCTGAGGCTTGGCATCAAGCGTATCGAAATGTTTTGCTGTCTACGATGGATGAACAATGGTTGGAGCATGTAGATGCCTTAACCCATCTTCGGCAAGGCATTGGCTTGCGCGCGTATGGGCAGCGAGATCCTTTGCGAGAATGGCAAATTGAGGCGTATGGTTTGTATAAGCGTTTATGGTCTATGATTTATGAACGGTGCGTGCAATCTATGGTAAAAGTTCAGATGCTCGCTCCTCAGGAGATGCCAGAGTTTGATCCTCCTTTTTACCCTATGCCTGCTCGACGAAATGACCCCTGCCCTTGTGGATCTGGCCTTCGTTGGAAGCACTGCCACGGTCGCGCTTGATCGTAGAAAATGCCCCTAAAAAGGGGCATTTTCTACTTTAAGTCGAGGATCATATCCAGACACACAACTCTTGCTTGTCTAAAAAATGATACCATTTCTTTGAATATCTTCTTCCGAAGTGTTTGTCAAAGGATGTGTTGCCGTGAATTTTACGATGACTTCTGATCAGCTTGCCGCTGCAACGGAAAAATTGTGGAAAATGTATTATGCAGCGTTTGGTCATGCCCCACAGCATGTCGATCTTTTGGCATCGTTGCAGTCTTTTTACAGCGGAATGTCGTTTGAAAATATTGCGCAAAGCTTTTTACAAAACTCTGCTCTGTCCATATCGCCCAATGGATTTTGGCATACGTTCCATGAGAACAGTTTAACGGCAAAATCGTTGGACCTGTTGCGGGCTGGCACGCCGTTAACCCCCGTTCAAGCGCTGCTCGATCGCAGTGAGCAGGCTTTGGTTGAGCAGGCGTTTTCCAAAAATTTGCAAGGTCTGTCTGCCACTGAGTGGAGCTTGGCGCTGGATGCGCGTGTTGCGCCTGTGGAGCAAGCATCGCCCGTCTTTTTGGGGGCGCACCCTGCTGTGCCAGACATCACATTTAAAGGCCATACTTTGACGCTTGCGCCCATGTATGGAGATTTATCCCTGGTTTCAGACGGTGGATTTACCTATACACCTGCTCGGGATTTTACGGGCGCTACGTCCTTTTTGTATCGTCAAGATCAAGGCACGGAAGGCAGTTTCGTATCGGTCAGTATCGTTATTATTCCCGGCAACGCAACGCCTGTGGCTTTAAATGATGCGTATATCCTAGACCAAAACAGCCTGTTGTCGCGCACCGCGCTTCAAGGCGTGTTGAGCAACGATCAGGATGCTGATGCAGACGCTTTAACCGCTTCTTTGGTTCAAGGCCCGGCCCATGGCACGGTGTCTTTCCAAGCAGATGGATCTTTTACCTATATTGCACAGACCCACTATCACGGGCAAGATTCTTTTACGTATAAAGTTTCGGACGGATATGCTGAGGGGAATATCGCAACGGTTACATTGACGATCGTCCCTGTCCATGACGTGCCTGTGGGGATGCCGGATATGTATGTTGTGTCAGAAGATCAAAGTCTTTTGATATCGGCCGAACAGGGAGTTTTGGCCAATGATACCGATGTTGATTCTTTAACCGCTTCTTTGGTGCAAGGGCCTACACATGGGGCGTTGATCTTGCAGGCAGATGGATCTTTTCAATATACCCCTCATCAAGATTATGCAGGCCATGATCGTTTTGTATATCGTGCGTTTGATGGTAAGGTCTATTCTTCACCCGTTGAAGTGATCTTGACAGTGAATCCCGTCAATGATGCTCCTGTGGCTGTAAGCGATATGTATCTTGCACAAAAAAATCAAGGTCTTGTTGTTTCTGCTTCCCAAGGTGTCTTGGCTAATGATACAGATGTAGATAAAGATTCTTTGACGGCTTCTCTGATGACAGGTCCTGCGCATGGAACTTTGGTGTTGCATGCCAATGGATCCTTTCAATATACGCCCACTGCCGCCTATGTGGGAGAGGATCGTTTTGTGTATCGTGCGTTTGACGGTCAAGCCTATTCTGCCCCTGTAGAAGTGGTATTGACGGTTCAACCCGTCAATGACGCGCCCGTGGCGACCACAGACACGTATATCTTGAAAGAAGATCAAGGTCTCTTTGTGTCGGCTTTAGAAGGTGTATTGGCCAATGACACAGATGCCGACTCCGATCGTTTGTCGGCGGCTTTGGTGGAAGGTCCTGCTCATGGGACTTTGATCTTGCATACCGATGGATCTTTTCAATATACTCCCAACCAAGAGTATGCAGGACAAGACCGCTTTGTGTATCGCGCCTTTGATGGGCAAGCGTATTCTGCGCCGGTGGAAGTGATGCTGACGGTTCAACCTGTTAATGACGCACCAGTGGCGATGGCAGATACATATGTTTTTTCAGAAGACCAGCCGTTTATGGCGTCTCGTTTGCAAGGCGTGTTGAACAATGATCTTGATGCGGACGGAGATACTTTGACGTCTGTATTAGTGGAAGGCCCTGCGCACGGCGTCTTGAATCTTCAATCTGACGGAAGCTTTACTTACACGCCTGTTGGGAACTATCACGGGACCGATAGTTTTGTGTATAAAGCTTTTGATGGCCAAACATATAGTGCGCCTGTGGTTGTATCTTTGGTGGTCCACAGGGTCAATGATGCTCCCATGGGCGTCGCTGACAGCTATACCATGCAACAATCTGGCGTCTTGGAGGTGGGGATCTCAAGGAGTGTTTTGATCAATGATACAGATGCCGATCATGATGCCCTGACCGCTGTTTTACATGAAGGACCAGCCCATGGTATTTTAGTGTTGCAAAGCAATGGATCTTTTTCTTACACGCCAAATTCTATGTTCGCCGGTCAAGATTCTTTTGCGTATCGTGTTTTTGACGGCACCACGTATTCAGATCCGGTGGTAGTCTCTTTGACGGTCGAAGCCACTCCTCCGACATCTTTGGTTGATCACTACACGTTAAACGAAGATCATGTATTGCATATCCCTGTTGAGCAAGGTGTCTTGGCCAATGATCTCAATGGCACCTATTTGCAGGTAGAATTGATGCAAGGTCCTTTGCATGGTGTTTTGGTGTTAGATGCCAATGGCTCGTTCTCCTATACGCCCCATGCTGATTTTTCAGGCGAAGATACGTTTTCCTATCGTGCCTTTGATGGCACGCTGTTTGGGGAAGAAACCGTGGTGTCTTTGACGGTTCAGCCTCAACAAGATGCTCCGGTGTCGCTCGATGAAATGTATATTTTAGACGAAGATAGTGTGTTAAGAGTGTCTTCTTTGGAAGGCGTCTTGAGCAACGATTCAGACGTAGATGGTGATGTGTTAACGGCTACCTTGGTGTCTGGGCCCGCTTTTGGGATTTTGACGCTTCAAGCGGATGGAAGCTTTGTGTATCAGCCACAAAAAGATTTTAATGGTTTTGATACGTTTGTGTATAAAGCTTTTGATGGTCATCAATATGGGCCAGAAACCACCGTGTCTTTGATGGTAGCTCCGGTAAATGACGATCCTGTGGCAAAGGACATTCATCAAACGATGGCCTTGTCTGAAACAGTGACAGGATCGATCATGGATGAAGTCTCGGATATTGACGGGGACGTTCCTTTTATTGCTTCTGTTTCTGGAGATGCATCTGGGCAGGTGTATGGCCAGTATGGAATTCTTTCTTGGAACGTATTAGGAGAATATACCTATAAAGTGTCTTCTTTGGCGGCTCGTCATGCCGATCTTGCACCGCTTTCCGCCGCTCAAACGTTGCAAGAGAATTTTGACATTTTGGTTTCTGATGGTCAAGGAGGGTTTGCCACCTCTAAACTTTCATTTTCTTTGAAAGGCCAAAATGATGCGCCTGTAGCTTTCGGTGATCATTATACGGTGGCAAAAAATACGCCCCTTCACGTAGCCTCCCACCTTGGCGTGCTCGCTAATGACACAGATCCTGAAGGAGATTTGCTGACGGCGTATCTTGCGAGTGGACCAAGCCATGGAAGCTTGACATTGCAAGCGGACGGATCTTTTGTCTATACGTCTCATACTGGGTTCAGAGGGGCTGATAGCTTTTCTTATTATGCCCATGATGGTGCTTTACAAAGTGATCTGCAAACCGTGTCGCTATGGGTGGATGGCGTCAATGCTGCACCAGTGGCAGTGGGTGATAGTCTTACAGGTCTGCAAGATCAGCCTTTGAGGTTTTCAGCTTTAGATCTTTTGACGAACGACTATGATGAAGACGCCGACAGCCTTACAATTTCCATTGAATCAGGTCCTTCGCATGGAACGCTTACCAAAGGGGCGGATGGCGTTTATACCTATCTTGGAGACAGGTGGTATTCTGGCCGAGACACTTTTACCTATAAAGTCTATGACGGCGACTTATATAGCAACACCGTAAGCGTTTCTGTTCAGATTGATCCGACCTATATGCGGCCTATTGGGGTAGATGATACTTATACGCTGTTGGAAGATAGCACGCTTACAGCCGCTATCTCTGATAGTGTGCTGAAAAACGACTATCATCCTAATGGACAGGCGATTACGGCGTCTTTGGTGGATTCTACGCTGCATGGAGTGTTGGAGTTTAAGGAAGATGGAACGTTTGTATACACACCAGATGCAGATTTCTTTGGATTGGATAGCTTTACCTACCGGGCATTTGATGGAGTTACGTTTGGAGACATGACCACGGTTTCGTTGAATGTAGAAAATGTTGATGATCCCGTAACCCCTGTGGCGGATTTTTATCATATTGCTAAAAACAGCACTTTGGTGGTGGATGCTTTTCATGGCTTGTTGGCCAATGACCTCATCCCAGACGGGGGTGGATATGTCTTTGGAAACAGCAATGACGGAGGGTATGGCTTTGAGGATTTGATCGTTTTTGATGATGGGTCGTTGATCTTCACTCCTAAAAGTGGTTTTGAAGGCGTGCTTGGCTTCCAATACGCGGTCGCGGATATGGACAATGATTATAACGTAGGATATTTTGAAATTACCGTTGGAAATCCGTGGGGGGTCTGATCTTTACGCCTTTGAATCGGCCCCTTAGGGGGCCGTTTTTATTTTATGTCTGTTGCATCTTTTTTTGGAGACGGCGCATTCTATCCCTTGTCATCTTTAAAAAAACAGCATATGTCAAAACTGTTTGGGGGAAACCATGAAACCTTATATTGGCTGTATTTTGGGCGCTTTGATGTTGGTGGGGTGCGCAAAAGCCCCACAAAATACCACGCAGATCGATGTGGTGCCCGTTATTGGAACGCCCGTGGTGGTCGTCCCCACCATGAGAAGTGTGCTGGTGCCTTCGACCCCTACGGTCCTGACCGGTGCTACGGCTGTTGTGGTACCAACCCAAGGAGGTATTCAGTTGCCTGGATTGTCGTATGAACAAGTTCATGCGCCTGTGCGTCTGGATCCCCGGACAACTCCGCTATACACCGCGCCATAAAGGAACTTCTCATGAAACTGTCTTATACAAGCGTCTTGCTGTTTAGCCTTTCGCTGACGGCTTGTAGCTATCAAGTGGTGGTGCCAGGCCCTGCTCTGGTGGGTGCCCCGGTGGTGGGTGTTCCGGTTTCCACAACGGCTGTTGTGCATCCCGTTCGCATTCCTACGGTTGCCTACATCCAAGTCCTTCCAACGCCTGCTTTGCAGCCTACCTATTTTCCAGTGTATGTAGAAGGCCAAGTGGTTCCGTCCATTCGGACGCCTTCTGCTATGGATTCGCGCGATTTTACGATCTATTTCCGGCATGACAGCTCTACCTTGGACGGAAGTGCTTCTCAAACATTGCGAGAAGCCATGGCTTTGTTGAAAGAAGGCCACGGCGTCCGTGTTCAAATTTATGGACATACCGATCGTTCTGGCAGCGCTTCCTATAATCAAGAGCTTTCGGAACGTCGTGCTATGGCCGTAAGAGATGCCATGGTCAGGCTTGGAGCGCCTGCGGGCGCTGTAACGTTTCATGCGTTAGGAGAAGCGGCTCCGGTTGTTCCTACGCGTGATGGCGTACGGCATCGAGCAAATCGCCGCGTAGATATGCATATTGAATAATCTAAATCGGCCAAATAGGCCGATTTTTTGCTCTTTAAGGATCCATCACATGCTTCACCGTCGCGCTTTTTTGCTTTCTTTGCCTGCCATTTCCATGATCTCCCAAACAGCGTTTGCCCAAAACATCCCGGCGCCGGTTGAAAGGTTGCAACGTGCTTTTGAGCAAATGGTGCAACCACAATGGCGTCCGCCAGCCTTGCGCGTTGAAGAAATGATACAAGCAGCCAAGGGGGAGATGCAAAAAGCTTCCATTGTGTTGGATCGAGGTCAGACGTTGGTTTGGGTTGATCGTAGGCCTTTAGTGCAAGAGATTGCTATCTTATATGCGGATCCAACGGGTCCATGGCACTTGATTGGAGCGTCTAAAACCTCCACCGGCCAGCCACAACGTCGGGGTCATTTTATTTCTCCTACGGGGGTTTTTGACCATAATGGAGACATTTTGGGATGGCGCGCAGAAGGTACGCGCAATGGAAATGGTATTCGGGGATATGGAGCAAAAGGTCGTCGGATTTGGGATTTCGGATGGCGTCCTGCTCAGGCGGGATGGAAAACGCAATCCGATATTCGAGATATTCGGTTTTTGATGCATGCGACCGATCCAGATCGGCTGGAAGCCCGATTGGGACATCCAGCCTCTGAGGGATGTATTCGAGTTTCCGGAGCTTTTAATCATTTTGTTGATTTTTACGGTCTTTTGGATCGTGCAGCTGAGGAAAAGGCCAAAAGCGATCCAAGGTTTGCCGCTTTGTTGTTGAGAGATCGACAAGCTTCTGAAGTGGCTGGACAATATTTGGTGGTATCAGATCCCTCCGCGTCTTAAGCCTTCCATCCCCAAGGAAAAATCTGAGGATTCCACCGTGCAACGACGGGATGGTTTATGGGAGGTGCTGGACTAAAGGCTTGATCATGGACGTGATCTGGCAGCAAAATGCCATCAAGATGATCGATTTCGTGTTGTAAGCATCGTGCGGCAAATCCTTTAAAGGTTTTTTCATGCCATCGTTTGTTGGGCGTTTGCCATTGAAGATGAAGGTGGGTCGGCCGCATGACGGCCCAGCTTTGTTTAGGCAAAGACAAGCAACCCTCTGTTTGAGTGCTGCGGCTTTGAGAGACCCACTGTATGACAGGGTTTATGATAAGCTTGTAGTTAGAATTTAACCCCAATGACACCCAGTCTAAAGCGATCATGCGGTAAGGGATACCGATTTGTGGAGCTGCAAGTCCCACCGCTTTATGCCACAGACAACTGTTCTCTAAAACTTCTGACCAGGTGTCCATCGTTTCCCATTCTTTTGGCCCAATCTTTAAAGCTTTTTGTCGCAATCGTGGATCAGGCCAAAGCAAGATGGGTCTTACGCTATCGCTGAGCACGTCTTGTGGCATATCGCACGTCGGCCGCAGGAACAAAAACCGTTTCTTGTCTATTCTTAGAAGCGCGCAAGGTCAGGGTAATCCCTTCTTGTTTTGCCACTTCTAAAGCTGTTGTAGACAGCCGAATGGGCAAACGTTCTGCTTTACGACCACAATCGGGTCTTGCGCCGCACCCTAAAACGCGCGGTGCAGAAGCATGCTCTACCATGACCCCTTGGGGTGTCTCTTCGACACGATATTGGCGGGCGCCCTCATCTAGGTAGCTCAACTCTAAAAATCCAGAGGCGCCTTGTGAAGAGGCAGATTTTAAATCTAAAAATACCTCAGATGGATATCGAACAACCCCCGTCTCGGCTTCAACAGAGGCTTGTTGGGCACACGCCATCAGCAAGAAAGGGACTAAAAGCAGAAAACGTCGCATGATGATTCTCCTTGCTCCGTAAATAGGGTGATTTTTTTCAAAACCTACTCACGATAGCGCAGTGTGATCACAACACTGGGATATTGCCATTGAACATCAAGCGATAAAGGTTCTCCTGAGGGAGAAAGAGCATAGACCTTTCTCCAAAGGCGCTTTGCCGCTTCCAAGCACATATGTTCTACCAGCCCTTGCCTGGAAGGCCCCAACTCTGAAAGTTGAGCAATAGGCTCTCGAATTTGAGCCTGCCATTGGGTGGGTGGATTGGTAGGATCAAAGATATCCTGCGGATTGGCAGTCCATTGACCATTGGCTTTTAAAAAAACGCCGCCCACAGGCCCCTCTTGAGGCGCTGATTGAAAGATTTGAGCTATAGAAGATCGAATAGGGGCCAAATTAGGGGATGGCACATCGCGCATGGCTTAAGATCCTTTTGAAAAGAACGCAGATCGTGCGCGTAAGATCCAGTTAGGCCAAAAATTTTCTAAAGGTGGTGGCTGTGTCGCCAAAGCTGGCCCTTGAATCGTATGAAATCTTAATCGATGTTGGTGTATTTCTGCGACACTTAAGCGCCCGGTTTTATATGCTTTTGTGTCTAAACAAATTCGATCATGGGTGTGTTCGATAAAAGGCTTTGGCGTATGGCCATGTACCACCATCTTTTCTGAGGGACACCCATCCCAAGAAGATGTTTTCATCCACAAAGGATGGACTGCGCGATGAAGCGGAAGATAGGGCTCCCATACAGAAAAAGCTTCAGTGAGAGGAAGACCTGCATGCACAAAGTGCCAGGCTTGGTCTTGATACACCATGGGGGTGTTAAATCTTTTTAAAAGATGATAAAAGCGTGCGTGTAAGACCGGTTTTGCTGTTTTAAAAGACACTGTTGGTAAAAGACCACATTCTTTCAAAAGACTGCGCCCAGAGGTTGCTACCCATTTTTGATAATAAGGATGCGTCAGATCGGTGTTGAGTAAAACCCATAACATATGCTCATGATTGCCAGGCAAGACGTGATGTTGGGTCGAGATCAAGGGAGTATATAAAGCTCTGCTGAGAGTTTTATAACTGTGAGGACCCTTTCCTATGAGATCCCCTAGATAAATCACCAAAGGGTGGTGGTGAGCGATGGAGGGCCTCAGACAATGATTATAGTAAAATTGAAAAGCCTCCAATAAATCTTCTCGACCATGTAAATCGCCAACGGCCAGGGTCGGTTTGGAAATTGGATAAGGATGTGGCTTCCAAGGAGAGGTGGAAAAGGTTATGCTCATGGGGCCCAAGGAATGGGCTGCGTTGTTTTTGCAATATACAGAGGATGTCCTGGTGCGCCGCTTTTGGTGGTTTTTAAACAAAAAACATTATATGGCTTTAGCAAAGCAGCAACCTCTGATCCACGCCCTTGCAAAGATTTTGGGGGCACGCCAAAGGCGACGATCGTGATGCCGGCTTTGTTGACTTGTTGAAGAATCTCTTCATCATTGCCGCGACCTACAGGATTTTCTGTTTCCAACAGCATCTCTGGAAAAGTCGCCCGATAGGCAAAAATGTTACAAACTACCAGGGCTTGATAGCCCCAATCCTTGGCAAATCCATAACACCGCCTCACGGTTGGGTCATCTGCATGTTCATCCGCTGTGGAAGGGTTCATCATCAAAAACAGGCACGCTCCTCCACTGCCAAAGTCTTTTTGGTCCCATCGCCTTTCCAAAGAAAAACGATATCGCCCGCACGTAGAAAAACGCGCCTGGCTTCGTATGCGATGGTCTTGAAGCTTAAGACGCACTTTTCCTTTTGGATCGTGCGCATCTTGAACCAAGGCGGGGAAGAGAGGAAGAGTGTGCATGTTCGGAAAATGGGGTCGTTTTCCATGTTTTCAATATGAAAGCGCTTGGTTCTCTCCTACAGCCCCTTGTAAAGTCTAGACCATTGGCCCAAATTTTTGATCAACAGGAGTGCGCACATGACCAGGGTCCCTTCATCGGAAGTTTTGCAAGATATCACCAAAGCTCTGGCCCAACAGGCGCATCTAAAGCCTCCAAAGATTTGTATCCTCCCCGTTCGGTCCAAAATGGCCGCTGTGGTTTCTTTGCCGATCTCGAGCGTGATGTTTTTAAGTGAAGGATTGCTGGATCATCTGTTGGAAGATGAAATCGAAGCGGTTATTGCCCATGAAATAGCCCATTTAT
>JAAIGE0100069139.1_pt1 | contig 10942 bp, 10 predicted proteins | sample 6487951 | NCBI WGS metagenome assembly JAAIGE01 (sample SAMN13974128, study PRJNA590717) | phyllosphere metagenome | biome: tomato field; feature: multiple bacterial spot infested tomato fields; material: tomato leaves; isolation source: leaves from tomato fields | host: Solanum lycopersicum ... | reverse complement strand
GGCGACGAGGTATCGCCGTTCTACGACCCGATGCTGGCCAAGCTGATCGCCTGGGGCGAAAACCGCGAGGAAGCGCGGCAGCGGCTGCTGGCCATGTTGGCCGAGACGCTGGTGGGGGGCTTCAAGACCAACCTGGCGTTTCTGCAACGCATTCTTGCTCATCCGGCGTTCGCCGCTGCCGAGCTGGACACCGGCTTCATCGAACGGCATCAGGCGCAGTTACTGCCGCCAATGCAGGAGCTGCCGGACGCCTTCTGGCAACAGGCGGGTGCTGCCTTGCTGGCCACCGATGCCGACCGCCAGCGAGCCGACGATCCCCATTCGCCCTGGGCTGCCCGCAACGCCTGGCGCAGCGCCTTGCCAGCGAGCACGCCAATGACCCTGACCTGCGGCGACGTTACCCGTCGCGTGCACGTCGAGCCGGTAACCGCCGCGCCGAAAAGCGCGGTGCGTGAAGGCGATACGCTTTACCTGCGCTGGGGCGTGGAGTGGCTGGCGGTTCGTCGGTTCGATCCGCTTGCCGCCGCCGCGGCCAGCACGGCCCATCAGGGCGGACTCACCGCGCCCATGAACGGCAGCATCGTGCGCGTACTGGTTGCGCCCGGCCAACCCGTCGAGGCGGGCGTTGCGCTGGTGGTTCTGGAGGCCATGAAGATGGAGCACAGCATTCGCGCGCCCCAGGCCGGCACCATCAAAGCCGTTTACTGCGCCGAGGGCGAGCTGATCGCCGAGGGATCGGTGCTGGTCGAACTGGAGGCGCAGCCATGAGCCTGCCCCGGCGTGTTCGCCTGGTGGAAGTCGGCCCCCGTGATGGCTTGCAGAACGAGAAGCAGCCGATCAGCGTGGCCGACAAGGTGCGCCTGGTCGATGACCTGAGCGCCGCCGGGCTTGGCTATATAGAGGTCGGCAGTTTCGTGTCGCCCAAATGGGTGCCGCAGATGGCCGGCAGCGCCGAGGTGTTCGGTGGCATCGCTCAGCGCCCCGGCGTTACCTACGCGGCGCTGACGCCCAACCTGCAGGGCCTGCAGGCGGCGCTGCAGGCCGGCGTGCGCGAGGTGGCGGTGTTCGCCGCGGCGTCCGAGGCCTTCTCGCAGCGCAACATCAATTGTTCCATCGCCGAGAGCCTGAAGCGCTTCGCACCGCTGATGGACACGGCTCGGCAGCATGGCGTGCAGGTGCGCGGCTATGTGTCCTGCGTGCTCGGTTGCCCGTACGAGGGCGCCATCGCCGCCGAACAGGTGGCGGCGGTAGCGGGCGAGTTGCAGGCCATGGGCTGTTACGAGGTGTCCCTGGGCGACACCATCGGCGTGGGCACTGCGGCTGGCGTGCGGCGGTTGTTCGAGGTGGTGGGCCGGCGAGTGCCGCGTGATCGCCTGGCCGGGCATTTTCACGACACCTACGGGCAGGCCTTGGTCAACATCTATGCGAGCCTCCTGGAAGGCATCGCGGTATTCGACGCGTCGGTGGCCGGGCTTGGCGGCTGCCCCTATGCCGAGGGGGCGACCGGCAACGTGGCCAGCGAGGACGTGATCTATCTGCTGCAGGGGCTCGGCATCGAGACCGGGGTGGATTTGCCGCGGCTGATCGAGGCGGGGCAGCGCATCAGCCGCGTGCTCGGCCGTGAGTCCGCCTCACGGGTCGCCCGGGCGCGTCTCCAGGCAGGCCGTCAGTGAACTTCTGCGAGCAGGAAAACTCTTACCGGCTAGTCAGTTACGTCGCTGTTTCGCCAGATCGGCGCGGCGTGCTGAACGATCAGGTTGGCTTCGATGCCACCGCTCGCCACTTCTCGCAGAGCGCGTGTGATCTGCCTGGATAAATCCAGGCGCCGCGGCTTGCGTTGACACACTCACACACCCTAAGCTCGCGCCTTCACTCGATAGCCCTAGGGCGCAGCGGACAAGGAATCAGCATGAAACAGCATCGTTTGGCAGCAGCGATCGCCCTGGTGGGCCTGGTGCTCGCCGGTTGTGATTCGCAAACCAGCGACGTAAAACTGGAAACTCCGGCGCAGAAGGCGTCCTACGGTATCGGTCTGAACATGGGCAAGAGCCTGGCTCAGGAAGGTATGGACGACCTGGATCCGAACGCCGTCGCCCAAGGCATCGAAGACGCCATCGGCAAGAAAGAGCAGCGCCTGAAGGACGAAGAGCTGATCGAGGCCTTCGCCTCTCTGCAGAAGCGTGCCGAAGAGCGCATGACCAAGATGAACGAAGAAGCTGCCGCAGCTGGCAAGAAATTCCTCGAAGAGAACGGCAAGCGTGACGGCGTCACCACCACCGCTTCGGGCCTGCAGTACGAAGTGGTCAAGAAGGCCGATGGCGCTCAGCCCAAGGCTGATGACGTGGTCACCGTTCACTACGAAGGCAAGCTCACCGACGGCACCGTGTTCGACAGCTCCATCGAGCGTGGCACCCCGATCGACCTGCCGGTTGGCGGCGTGATCCCGGGTTGGGTCGAAGGCCTGCAACTGATGCACGTTGGCGAGAAGGTCAAGCTGTATATCCCGGCCGAACTGGCCTACGGCGCCCAGAGCCCGAGCCCGGCCATTCCGGCCAACTCGGTACTGGTGTTCGACCTCGAGCTGCTGGGCATCAAGGACCAGAACGCTCAGGAGCAAGCTGCTCCGCAAGCACCTGAGGCCGCTCCGGCCCAGTAAGCGTCAGCTGCTTGAAACAACGCCCCGCCTGTCGGGGCGTTGTCGTTTCTGGGCGGGTTCCTAATCGCAAAAAGCAGGAATTACAAGCCTTGACAGTGCGGTTATGCACACTGTGACAAAGCTTCTTATTCAGTTGGTCAGGTTTTAAAGAAATCTTTTGATTTTTTTAACTAGTTGATTTAGCAAGGTTTTATCGGCTGGATAAAAAATGTCCGATCTGTGGCGAGGCCGCATGACAGGGGGCTTTGGTAAGCTAATCCCATAACTGTTCACAAGGTTATCCACAGCTATGGTGGATAACCGCAGACAGCCCAGCAGCAGTGCGGGCTGACGAGGAGTGGTCATGAAAGCACCGTGGAATTTTGCCCGTTACCTGCCCATCGCCCAGCGCTTCCTCAAGCGGGGTCGTCTGCCGGCATTGCTGCTCGCCGTGACCCGCAAGAGCGGGGGCGGGGCGCGCAGCCTCTCATCGCTGAAAGGCGACCTGAGCTTGCTGCAGGAACTGTGCGTGGCCTGGTGGCGCGGTAGCTACCGGGCGATCAACCCCCAGGCGCTGGTGGCGATCGTGGCCGGCCTGATCTACTTCGTGTCGCCACTCGACGCCATTCCCGATTTCATTCCGGGCCTCGGTCTGATCGACGACCTGGCGGTACTGGCCTGGGTGATGAAAACCTGGGGCGGTGAGCTGGACGCGTTCCGCACCTGGCGCGACGCCCAGGATCGGGAAACCCGCGAGGCCATCGCCAAGCTGCCGGTGGCCGAGCGGGTAACCTGAGCGAAACGGGTCATCAGGCGCTGAAGCCACCGTCCAGGGTCAGCGCAGCGCCGGTTACCAGGCCCGCCTCGCTGCCTGCAAGCCACGCCACCATGCCGGCGATCTCGTCGCTGCGGGCATGGCGCTTGATCGCCATGAAGCTGTGCATCAATTCGTTCAGCGGGCCGTCGGCGGGGTTCATGTCGGTGTCGGTCGGGCCCGGCTGCACCACGTTCACGGTGATGCCGCGAGGCCCGAAGTCGCGAGCCAGACCCTTGGCCATGCCGGTCAGCGCGGCCTTGCTGGCGGCGTAAGCGGCGACGCCCTGCATGGGCGCGCGGTCGGCGATGTTCGAACCGATGAAGATGATCCGCCCGCCGTCCGGCATTTGTCGTGCAGCGCTGATGGCGGCGTGGTACGGCGCCTGGATGTTGATGGCGAACAGCCGGTCGATGGCGTCGGCATCCAGTTCCAGCGGGTCGCCGGCGATGAAGATGCCGGCGTTGACCACCAGCACGTCGATGGCGCCGAGGTTTTCGATGCCTGCGATCAGGGCCTGGCGGTCGGCGCTGTCGAGCTGCACGGCGGTGCTGCCCGTTTCCGCGGCGAGCTGCAGGGCCGGCGCTGCCGAACTGGCGTAAGTGAAGGTGACCTGTGCGCCATCACGGGCGAAGCGGCGCACCAGGGCGGCGCCGATACCGCGGCTGCCGCCGAGGACGAGAACGGATTGGCGATTCGAGTGGGACATGGGGTGAGCTCCTTCAAGCAGGTTGGGTTCAATGACCAGCGACGAGCATGTCGCTGCGACGCTGGCCGGAGGGGAAACCGTGCTGGCTGGCCGCCGAGGCGATCCACAGGGCGATCAACAGCAATGCGAGCATGCTCCAGGGGAATGCGCCGACGCCGAACTGGCCGAGCAGCAGGCCGCCGCTGAGGCCTGCTGCGGCAATCGCGCTGTTCCAGATCACCACGTTCATCGACATCGCCACGTCGGCGCCTGGGCCGGCGGCATCGGCCAGGGCGGTTTGCAACAGCGTTGCGGCACCGCCGAAGGTCAGCCCCCAGACGAACACGCCGGCATACAGCACGGTGGCCGACTGGGCATACAGGCCGAACAGCAGGGCGACCAGGGCGAAGGTGGCAAGGCTGGTGATCACCGCCTGGCGCAGATGGCGGTCGACCAGCCGACCGGTGATCCAGATGCCGATCAGCGCGGCGACGCCGAATGCCAGCAGCACCTTATCGACCTGGCTGCCCAGCCCCGCTGGGGCGATGAAGGGCGCGATGTAGGTGTAGAGCATGTTGTGAGCGAGCATCCAGGTCAGCACCACGGCCAGCACCGGTCGCACGCCTGGAGTCAGCAGTACTGCCCGCAGAGGCACACGCTGGGTACGCGCCTGGCCGGGGTAGTCCGGCACCTTGGCCAGCACCCAGACGATCAGCCCGATGCTCAGCAGCGACATCAATCCGAATGCGGTGCGCCAACCCACCACGCCGCCGAGCCAGGTGCCGATGGGCACGCCGAGGGACAGCGCGATGGGCGTGCCGACCATGGCCAGCGCCAGCGCGCGCCCCTGTTGATGCGCGGCGACCATGCGTCGGGCATAGCCGGCGATCAGGCTCCAGGCCAGGCCCGCCGCCATGCCGGCGAAGAAGCGGGCGACCAGGGTCAGCACGTAGTTCGACGACCAGGCCGTGATCGAGTTGAACAGCAGAAAGCCGACGATTGCCAGCAGCAGCACGTTGCGCCGCCGCCAACCCTGGGTGGCTATGGTCAGCGGAATCGCCGCCAGCAGCGAGCCCAGGGCATAGAGGGTCACCAACTGGCCGGCCAGGGCGGGAGATACGCCCAGGCCAGCGCTGATCTGCGGCAGCAGGCCCGCCGGCAGGGTTTCGGTGAGGATGCAGATCAAGCCGGTCATCGCCAGTGCAAGTAGCGCGGACACGGGCAGGGCGTCGGGTTTCGTGGAATCGGTCATGGGAGAGTGCTCATTTATGTATCGACCGGTACAAATGTAGGCGTATCGGCTCCATGTGGTCAATGACTTTTGTATCGACTAGTATTTATGTCGTCAGGCAGGAGGAACTACATGGCACAGATGGGGCGCCCACGCACATTCGATCGGCAGGCGGCACTGGTACAGGCGATGCACCTGTTCTGGGAGCACGGCTACGAAGCCACGTCCTTGAGTCAGCTGAAGGCTGGCATCGCTGGCGGCATTTCCGCGCCCAGCTTCTACGCCGCGTTCGGTTCCAAGGAGGCCCTCTACAAGGAGGCGATGGCGCTGTACCTGCAAACCCATGGCAGGGTTACCGAAAGCCTGTTCGACAGCGCGCTGCCGGCTCGCGAGGCCATTGAGCTGGCGCTGCGGCGTTCGGCCAGGATGCAGTGCGAGACCGGGCATCCTCGCGGCTGCATGGTGGCGCTCGGGGTGATTGGCGTGTGTACGCCGCAGGAGGGGGCGACGCTGCCGGGTGAAAACCGCCAGCGTACGCGAGAAGGGCTGAGTGATTGCATCACACGGGCCATCGCCGCGGGCGAGCTGGCCGGCGATACCGATGTCGCGGCGCTGACCTCGGTGTTCGACAGTTTTCTGCTGGGGCTCTCGACCCTGGCCCGCGATGGGGGCGAGCACGCCGCGCTGGATGCAGCGGTCACCCAGGTCATGAAAGTCTGGGACGGGTGCCGCGCGTAGCGGCCTGGGCCGCACGCGCCTGATGCAGAGCCGGGGGAATTAGTCGCGCTCGAGCAGCAGCGCCACACCCTGGCCGCCGCCGATGCACAGGGTCGCCAGGCCCTTTTTGGCATCGCGCTTGAGCATTTCGTGGAGCAGTGTGACCAGCACCCGGCAGCCGGATGCGCCAATCGGGTGACCGAGGGCGATGGCGCCGCCGTTGACGTTGACCTTCCCGGCATCCCAGCCCAGTTCCTTGCCGACCGACAGGGCCTGGGCGGCGAAGGCTTCGTTGGCTTCGATCAGGTCCAGCTGATCCAGCGTCCAGCCGGCTTTCTCCAGGCTGCGGCGGGTGGCCGATACCGGGCCGATGCCCATGATCGCCGGGTCGACGCCGGCATTGGCATAAGCCTTGATCCGTGCCAGTACCGGCAGGCCGAGCGCCTTGGCCTTGTTCGCGCTCATCAGCAGCACCGCCGCGGCGCCGTCATTGAGGCTCGAGGCGTTGCCGGCGGTCACGCTGCCGTCCTTCTTGAATGCGGGCTTGAGCTTGCCCAGGGTTTCGGCGGTGGTGCCGGCGCGTGGCTGCTCATCGGTGGCGAAGGCCAGGGGCTCGCCCTTGCGCTGGGGAATCAGGATCGGGGTGATCTCGTCGGCGAAGCGCCCGGCCTCGATGGCGGCGATGGCCTTCTGCTGCGACGCAGCGGCGAACGCGTCCTGCTCCTCGCGGCTGATGGCGTATTTGTCCACCAGGTTCTCGGCAGTGATGCCCATGTGGTAGTCGTTGAAGGCATCCCACAGGCCGTCGCTGATCATCGTGTCGACCAGTTGCCCGTGGCCCATGCGCAACCCGGTGCGGGCCTTGGGCAACACGTAGGGTGCCAGGCTCATGTTTTCCATGCCGCCAGCGATGATCACCTCGGCATCACCGCAGCGGATCGCCTGGGCACCCAGGTGCAGGGCCTTGAGGCCGGAGCCGCAGACCTTGTTGAGGGTCAGCGCCGATACCGCGTGGGGCAGGCCAGCCTTGATGGCCGCCTGGCGCGCGGTGTTCTGCCCGGCGCCGGCAGTCAGCACATGGCCAAGGATCACTTCGTCGACCTGCGCGCCGTCCAGGCCGGTCTGCTCGAGCAGTCGGCGGATCACCACGGCGCCCAGGTCGGTGGCTGGCACATCGGCCAACGCCCCCTGAAAGCTGCCGATGGCGGTACGGGTGGCTGCGACGATGACGACTTCCTGCATGACGTTCTCCTGACCAGATGGGCGGATGTTTTTATTGGCTAGTACGATCCTGACGCCACCTCTGCCGCCATGCAAGTCCAGGCTTTTCGATTGATTGCATCGATAATGGCGTATGCCGGGCAGCCAGGCTGCGTGCTAGATTCCGGGCGTCTTCAACCCCACCAGGAGCATTCCCATGCCTGAATCCCGTGCAACCGTCACCACCGAACAGGGCCAGCGCTGCCTGACCCGCCTGTGCCGGCACTGGAGCCACAAGTTCCAGGTGAGCTTCGACGAGCAGCGCGGCGAGATCGTCTTCGACCCGGCTCGCCTCACCCTGACCCGTTTCGAGGGTGGCCTGATGGCGGTCATCGAGGCACCGGATACCGACACGCTCGATCGCCTCGAACCGGTAGTGGCCGACCACATGCAGCGCATGGTGGCCGACGAAACCCTGCAGATCGACTGGCAGCGCTGAGCGCCCTGACGCCTTACTCCCGAGAGCGGCGAACGTGCTGGTAGACTAGGCGGCTTTGAACGCCATCCTGGATCGTCAATGGATCGTCCCGTCTTTCGTCGCACCTTCCTTCACCCGCGGTTCTGGCCGCTGTGGGCCGGGCTCGGCCTGCTGTGGCTGACCGTGCAGCTGCCCTACGGCGCGCTGCTGCGTCTGGGCCGTGGCCTGGGCTGGTTGATGTATCACGCGGCCGGCTCGCGTCGGCGCATCGCCACGCGCAACCTGGAACTGTGCTTCCCGCACATGCCGGCAGACAAACGCGAGCGTCTGCTGAAGGAGAATTTCGCCTCCACCGGCATCGCCTTCTTCGAGATGGCCATGAGCTGGTGGTGGCCGCGCCACAAGCTGGCGCGCCTGGCCCACATCGAGGGCATCGAGCACCTGCAGCAGGCCCAGGCGCAAGGGCAGGGCGTGATTCTCATGGCCGTGCACTTCACCACCCTGGAAATCGGCGCCGCCTTGCTCGGCCAGGTGCACACCATCGACGGCATGTACCGTGAACATGGCAACCCGGTGTTCGATTTCGTGCAGCGCCGCGGCCGCGAACGCCATAACCTGGACGCCACCGCCATCGAACGCGAGGATGTGCGGGCGATGATCAAGGTACTGCGCGCCGGCAGGGCGATCTGGTACGCACCGGATCAGGACTACGGCCGCAAGCAGAGCCTGTTCGCGCCGTTGTTCGGTATCCAGGCGGCGACCGTCACGGCCACCACCAAGTTCGCGCGCCTCGGCCGTGCCATCGTGTTGCCGTTCACCCAGATGCGCCTGCCCGATGGCGGCGGCTATCGTTTGACCATTCACCCGCCGCTGAGCGATTTTCCCGGTGAGAACGAAGAGGCCGATTGCCTGCGGGTCAACCAGTGGGTCGAACAGGCCATCGTCACGTGCCCCGAGCAGTACCTGTGGGCGCATCGGCGCTTCAAGACCCGTCCAGAAGGCGAGCCCAAGCTCTACTGACCACTCGAACCGGAATCGACGCAATGAAGCAGGACGCTAGCGGCAACCCGGCCACCACCGGGCTCATCCTTTCCGGCGGTGGCGCACGGGCTGCGTATCAGGTCGGTGTGCTGTCGGCGATCGCCGAGCTGTTGCCCGAGGAGTCGTCGCACAATCCCTTCCCGGTTATCGTCGGCACCTCGGCAGGGGCCATCAATGCCGTCAGCCTGGCCTGCGGGGCGCTGCATTTTCGCGAGGCGGTCAAGCGCCTGAGCAGCGTGTGGCGCAGCTTTCATACCGATCAGGTGTACCGCAGCGACTGGCCCGGCGTGCTGCGCCAGGCCAGCCGCTTCATCGGCCACAGCATGCTCGGCCTCGGCAAGCAGGTGCCGGTGGCGCTGCTCGACAGCTCGCCGCTGGCCAAGCTGCTCGAGCGGGAACTGGATTTTTCCGGCATCGCCGCTGCGGTTCGCCATCGCCAGCTGCGCGCCGTGGCGGTGACCGCCTTCGGTTACGAGTCGGCCCAGGCGGTGACCTTCTACCAGGGCCGCGCGGCCATCGATCCCTGGTTCCGCCATCGTCGGGTCGGCGTGCCAACGCGCCTGGCGTTGCCGCACCTGCTGGCCAGCACGGCGATTCCGCTGATCTTCGAGCCGGTGAAGATCAACCGCGAATACTTTGGCGACGGCGCCGTGCGGCAGATGGCGCCGATCAGCCCGGCCCTGCACCTGGGCGCGACCAAGGTGCTGGTGGTGGGAGTCAGCGGCAATCCGGTCGGCAACCAGGCCGGCGGCGCACCGGTGCCGGTACCGGGCGGCGTGCAGCCGAGCCTGGCGCAGATTGCCGGGCACATGCTCAACAGCACCTTCATCGATAACGTGGAAAGCGATATCGAACTGCTCGAACGCCTCAACCAGCTGGGGCGGCTGGTGCCCGCCGAGCAGCGCAGCCGCACCTACGGGCTCACCCCGGTGGAAGTGCTGGTGATCTCGCCGAGCCAGCCGCTGGACGTGATCGCCGCGCGCCACCGCCGCGAAATGCCGGCGGCGCTGCGTCTGTTCCTCCGCGGCCCCGGCGCGACCCGCGATGGCGGCGGCGGGGTGCTCAGCTACCTGCTGTTCGAGCCGGGTTACTGCAGCGAACTGATCGAGCTGGGCTATCAGGACGCCATCGCCAAGAAAGCGCAGATCCAGGCGTTTCTCGGGCTGGTGCCTGCTGCTACGGGTTGAGCCGTCGAACCTGGGTATCGCTGCGCTCGACCCAGGCTACCTATCTGACCGCACAGGCTTTCAGCCGAAACGCTCCAGCTGCATTTCCTGCAGGCGGCTCAGGGTGCGGCGAAAGGCGAAGGCCAGGTAGCCCTCGGTATACAGCTCATCCAGCGGCACGGCGGCTTCCACGTACAGCGGCACGCGACGGTCGTAGCACTCGTCCACCAGGGCGATGAAGCGGCGCACGGCATTGTCGTGAATCGACAGGGCCGGCAGCTGGCGGTCACCGGCTGCCACCCGTTCGGCGGCGTCTTCGGTGCCGCGGGCGATCTTCGCCGGGCGCTGCTGGGCGCTGAGGGCCGGTACGTCGCCCAGCAGGATGGCCTTGAAACGATCACAGAGCAGGACGAAATCCCCGGTCGCCAGCGGTTGCTCGCAAAGCTGGTCGAAGCCGCCGTGCAGCACCCGTTCGCTGTGGTCGTGCACGGTGATCCGACGATGGCCGACCTGCAGCGGCTCGCGGCTGACCGGCTCGCCCTGGCGCAGTGCCGCCAGTAGCGCGGGCAGGGCGCTCGGCTGGCCGGCTTGGCGAACCCAATAGCGCTGGTGGCGCTGGCCGGGGTGCTGGCGATGATCCTGGCTGCCGTCCACCGCCACCACCTGCATGTGCTGCATCAGGGCGTCGATGGCCGGCAGGAAGCGCTCGCGGTTATGGCCGCCAGCGTACAGCTGCTCCGGCGGCTGGTTGGAAGTGGCGACCAGCACCACGCCCTCGTCGAACAGGCAACGAAACAGCCGCCCCAGCAGCATGGCGTCGCCGATGTCGCTGACGAACAGTTCGTCGAAGCACAGCACGCGGATCTCCGCCGCCAGTTCCCGGGCCAGCACCTGCAGGGGCTCGGCGGTGCCGGTCAGCTCGAACAGGCGGCGGTGCACCCAGCCCATGAAGTGATGGAAGTGCTGACGCCG
>JAAIGE0101038009.1_pt1 | contig 10948 bp, 12 predicted proteins | sample 6487951 | NCBI WGS metagenome assembly JAAIGE01 (sample SAMN13974128, study PRJNA590717) | phyllosphere metagenome | biome: tomato field; feature: multiple bacterial spot infested tomato fields; material: tomato leaves; isolation source: leaves from tomato fields | host: Solanum lycopersicum ... | reverse complement strand
CTCGATATCTCCGCTCATGCTCGAAGCCATCTTTGCATGCTCGACTATGATGCTCGGCGATGTTGAAGAAGGCAACAAATGGCTTGCGCTTGCTTCTAGTCAGTTCTGAAGTCCAATTCTTTACTGTTTTCTTACTGACGGTTCGTAGAACACGAAGAGAGCTTTAAAGATGTATCGCGATTGAGCACCATGCAGGGCATGGTCCTTTTACTAAAGGCTCGGGAAGGCTCGCCGAAGCGTGGCTACTTCTGGCGTTCTTGGATGGCAGTTGTGAGCCTCACAGCAATGGCGAAAGATCTAGAATTGCACGAACATTATGATACTCACCAAATGGGTAAATCGTGTGGCTCTACAGCTCATGATTGTGTCGCGAAAACCCGGGTCTGGCAGATGTGTATGGTATATGAGGCTATGATTGGTGGTCCCCAAGGTAAGCGCGGCCACAGCATGATCAAAGCGAGTACTCATTGGATGACAGGACGTTACGACTACAGTGTTGACCTGGACACCGTGGACTTCGACATGCCAAGACCAATTGCTGGTCAAGATCCTACAGAGTTTCAGATCGCACGCCAGTTCATCCAGTACATTCGAATTGCCAAGAATGTATACCTCTCGGCTCTGTTGTTTGGAAAGCTGCGAAAGAAGACAGCAGACTGGGCATTGGAACCCTCGTTCGTTGCCCATAATGCCGATTTCTCCCTTTGGCAGCGCGAACTACCCGAAGATCTCCAGATCTCGTATCCACCAGACAATTCACCTCCCTGGATTCCATCACATTATCTTGCAAATCTGCACAGCTATCAAGCTCTTGCCATCGTTATGCAATTCAGACCCCAGGTCAATGCTATCGCTGAGTCATATGATGGAATCTGGAAGCAGCACATGATGACCTGCTATTCCGCTGCAAAGACAATGTGCAAGTTGCAGGAGGCAATCTTGAAGACATATGGCATGCCTGGGCTGTTGTGCATGTTGCGAGGCATGAGCTTCACAATCTACGCAGTCCTAACATGCACCATGCTGCACCTCGTAAGTCAACCGACGATATCCGTTCCGCATCGGCTAATAGTCCAGGTTGCAATTACTTGTCCTGACCCAGATATCAACCGAGATGCACGAGATTTCTTTGTGCGGCATATGCGTGTTCTCGAAGCCTGCGCACCATCTTGGCCAATGCCTGAGATGCAAGTTCAAGTGAATAGCTTACGCCAAGCTTTCTCTGCGGACATCACAAAGCCATTCGAGCTCAAGGCCACTTTCCCATTTGGAAGTCCTCAGGTCGCTCCTCAATCAAGTCCATTAAGCAACCAAGGCACCTACCGACCTCGTCATCCGAGCCATCCTTCGCCAATGGAACAACCAGGTCAGATCAACTATCATGCCCACCCCATCACTCCACCAATATCGGCGTCAGACCTCGGTTCGAAGACTGACTCTCCTGTAGCTCAGTCTCTGGTCATGATGGCATCGGGTCAGCGTGCGCCGCAAACGAATGCGGGAATGCAGATGCAGGACAACGTCCAATGGAACCCGCAGCGCATCTTTGAGTAAGTCGATGTGACAACGCGACCCTCCCTTATTCATACTAACAGCTTGTAGTCAATGGAATGTAGCCTTTGGTACGCCTCCCCCTACCGCGTCCTCCTCGTCATCCCCGCCGCTAAGACCCCCACCCTCAGGCACGAACTACGACATACGTCCCCAGGACTCGAATTCACCAAACTATCAACTGTCGAGCGTGTCTCCACAGCAAAGTGGCATTCAAGGGACTTCAGGCCATCTGCCACCATCTTCGAGCTATGCAGCCACGAACCCATCCTACGTTACTCCAACTATGTGGCAAGAAGTTGTTGCTAGCTCTTTCCAACCAGGTGTCAAGCGAGGATGGGACCAGGGAAGCTCGTCTATGGTCGATCAGTCCATGTACAAACGAGCGCGATGAGGAATGGTCAAAACGCAGAGCGTAATCTGATGAGTAAAGCTGGATCAACGTCTTACGGCCCATGGTCGCGAAGAGTCATCCAACAAACGGGCTCGGCCTCGCTTCCATGGACCTATCACCTTTTGCCAATCCAAAGTACCGGCCAAGTTGTGGTCGATGCACCGACGAGTGCTCTTTGCCATCGTAAAGTTCCAGGTATACCACAGTCTGAGACGCCAAGCTGTCAGCGACAAGGATATCGCTGAATTACCACATTCTCGGACATAGAGTGTCGAGGGGCATGCGCGGCCACAATACGGCGTTTTGCATATATTGCAGGAAAGCACTTTGTGTGGATGCGCCAATGCGGGACGGTTGAGCATTATGAACGCTTTCGAAATTAGCGCAACTGTACAGTATCGATAATTCGCCTTGCAACACAGACAGGGAACGATGAATATGACGGACAAACGGGACAAGGGTAAATACCATCTGGAATGGTCGCCACTGTACAATGTAATGCACGGCTACTTCTGGTCAAAGACTCGCGGCCTTATTCTCAGTTGACCTTCCTTTTCCGTACATGGCGTCACTCGATCGATCTACAAAGCAGCGGCCGCCTCCGGCTGCTGCGTTGATACCTGACAATCAGCAGAAACACAATCCTCTGAGGTATGACCTCATTCAAAGTTGTCTTGTGCAAATTGGTCAACAAAACCTTACTGAAGGGATGGAGAAGTGGTCAAGTAGAGAGATGAGGACACCACGGCTAGATCGGCTGGCAAGTAGATTGATTGATGTATCCTGCAACGTTACATATACGTGTTGAGGTCACCATTTCATAACTCCATATCCACAGCAAGTTCTTCAAGATGCAAGAAAATTTATCATCTGGCAGTGAGCCGTTCACCCTACCAAACGACCCTGAATACATTGCGGTATTACGTGCACTCGCAAGCCACTCGTATCACCGCATCTCGATCAGCCTTGATCTACAATGTTGAATGAGGGCATGTCACCAACAGTCTAGTCACTCACCGATATCACGCCAATAGAAACCGCGCACGTGGGATCTTGAAGCACACGCCTGGACGGTCTTCCCCTCCCTAGCCCTTGTCACGTTCAGCGGCAGGCCGCACAGAGCAACGAGGGACCGCCCGTGTCCTTGACGAACAGCCGATGGCTTCCAGAAAACCTGCCAGGTACCCGCATGGTATGACTTGCACACACCCTGCAATCACAACCAAGGGACCACATAAGCCAAGCGGGCTGCAATCCGTCTGTCCACTACCTCCTTCAATACAACTGATTCAAGGTGCAGTCCGTGCTCAAGGCACTATCGAGGGTGTTTCTGACATGTAAAGTTCCCGAGGCACAGCTAGACATCTTGATTGGCTCGCCAAAGGGATTTGCACGTGAAATCATGCACGGGCGCGCTACAGGCTTCGCGGCAGCGCTCTGGCATTTTTTCGTGCGTGTAGAAGAGCCGCTTGTCCGCCTTAGGCCTGACATGGGCTCAGGAGTGCAGGATGCGTCACTGCACAGGTTGCAGTGCGCAGCAGTGCTTGAGAGTGGCAACAGAGCAGGCTATCGACCCTCGAATCATGTGCTCTATGCACGACTTTACTATGTAAGTCGTCCAGGGCACACCTTCTGTATCGAGATCTTCCTTCTCGTAAGCTGCATAAGTTGGACCGGTCGTGTAAGGCTAGTTAGTCCAGCCTTGCATATCAGCGACAACCGCCCGGTAATATCGACCCCATCAAAAAAACGAGCACGGTATCATACCCTGCGTTACCGTAGCCGTTCCCTGTCTCACATCATGCGAACAGACACACAACCAGGCCGCACATTCTTTCCAGACTTCCTCAACTTCCACGACTCGCCGAGTCATGCAGCCGCAATAGAACAGAGTCCATTTCCCCCGAAATGCGGGTACCGTTCACCTTTTTAACCACGCTGCGTGTAGACTAGGCTGGTTTCAACTTCACGTGCACCATAAAGCACGGTCTGATCCTTCTAGAATCCTAGAATCCCAGGACCCGAGTGTGTCAAGTGGGCCGTATGGAGATGACGAAGCAATGCAACAAAGCGTTGGTAAAGGATTCGCTAAAGAGTCGATCTTGCAACTGCGGGTGTCCCTGTCTCCACGTTTCATTGCCATTGTGGATGCTCAATGGACCAGTGGCTTTGTTGGAATGAAGATGTGCAACCGTATGCAGCGGCCCTCTTGACCTGGTTTCGCCCACCAAACGCCGTTTCCCGACCCCATGAGATATCAACGACCTGTTAATGTTTCTCAATTAGACGAGCCACATAGACATAACGCAAGTCAGAGCATTATGACCAAGTTTCGTAATCCATCAACAACAACATGAAAACCCTCACCCACTCAAGCTTAGTACAGTATCATTTCTTCAATCCTTTTTTCGAGTCTTCCTCACTCTCAAGCAACACGCGACAGCATCCGATCGCCCACACTCCAATTCCCAACTCCACGCGATGAAAGGCGAGACACCGGCGAATGCACGTTCTCTACTGTGCGGGTACGTGCCCCCACTTGCCGAGACAGCAAGACCCTTCGTGGACCGATGTGGATTGCCCAGTCGCAGACGCCAATAGCCTGAAACGTATTCTGACTTCAATGTCGAACCATGTGCTCGGCATGCTCGGAATGATGCTCGCGAAGTACGAGTATTAGTGCGAGTGCGAAGAAGGTGGCTTCGGACCGACAGGTTCAGGCGTACTCAGAGCGCCCAACTCATCTTATTCAAGCGATACTTACGGTGGATAACTGGGTATTTCGTAAGAACTGCCGTTGTGCATTACCGTATGAAAGATAACGTGACTTGTCGCACCGATATGCTGTGGTTGGGATCGTAACGGTCGTATCCTCTCTTGCAGAACACGAGTAATTTGAAACTTGTTTCGGTATTGTTATAATTACCCAGACCTTGTACCTGCCAGATGTAGCTTCAGCTTCAGGTAGTTACTCGACGTGAGTGAAGGCGTTTTTGATTCCATCGCCGAGCTCATCCGGAGCTATCAGTTTCGCTCACAGAAAGATACTGAGACATCTCTGGAGGCTTGCGACATATTTCACTCATGAGATGCTGTCTACTATCAACTTCACGCATATTAACGTTTGAGACTTCCGGGTGTTGCCACAAACTCATCATCAGAAGTGTTATGGCTAGAAACGTGCATCGTGCAGCCTGCTAGAAACGCGCGACGAGATTGTATGAGAACGCCTTAACATGTGTAGATTATAGTATATGGGGGCGAAGTTACCTGACATAATGTTGTTGACACCCTTGCCTTCACTCTCAGTGTGTGGTGTGGCTAGATTTAGAGCAGTAGCAGTCGCACACTGCTTGTTTCTCCACAACATCCTCCATTGCCGACTTCTCTCAGTCGTTGCAGCACTCTAGATCTGTTTATTCTACAATGCCGTCCACGTCGTTGCTGCTCAGGCATATAGTGAGCCCTATCGAAAGGCTGCCTGTGGAGCTCCTCGACAACACTATTCTTCACGTCGTTGACAAGTTCTAACACCACTCCTTCTGACCAAAATAAAGCCAGGGAGCTTCATATAAACTTTCGAAATGGATCCTCCGCCAGGACTCACGCTGTTAAGTTTCGGCTGGTTTGTCGTAGGCTCTGTGATGTCTCGTGGAAGGCTCTCGCAGAGGTCTTCGGGGTGGTTGTGTTTGACATCGCATTTCGACAAAGCATGTACAACTTGCAGGCTATCTTGAGACAGCCCAAACCTGGCATCCTGGGTCAAGACAATTAACATCACTTACAACATCGCCTTGGTAGACTGGCCGCGTCAATACAGTTCAACCTCAGAGTTTCCGGACAGCGTCGCGAAGTTCGAACGAGACGAGAGTCTCTGGTACCCAAGTCTGTTCTCTCCCTACTACGCCGATTGCTTGGTAATGGATCGAGAAGCTGATGCATTTGTTGGGTTTCTCACGAGATGAATGCAAAAGCTGCATAACTTGGACCAGATCATTTATTTTTGGGAGAAAATACTGGCACCTCAACGCTTGAAAAGTGTGTTTGGAGCCAATCCATACGCTACCTTCCCTTGGTTCAACGGCATCGTTGTGCACAACAACGAGGGTGCGCGTTCAGGTGTTCACACTCTCATAAACACATTAACGAGTACCGATACACAACCTGGCGTGCTCGACCTAGCCGTAAAGCTCGGCAACGCCCACACTATCTTGATCAATGCAGCACGCGATGATCTCCTGAAAGTCCTTCGAAGAATCGAATCGCTTACGCTAAGAGACAAACACTACCCTACCGGTCAATGCCTTAGTCAACACTCCGAGGGCAAACGTGTTTGCCTCACGAAAGCTTTATTCCCAGGTTTGATATCATTGACTATGAACCACTGCGATCAGAGCCGGATAGCTCCAATCTTCTTCCCACATGAGAGCAAAATGTCAGAGCTCGCTGACATTACCATCACCAATGGCCGTCTAGGAGTGTTCTTAGCACACTACGGGAACCAGATCCAGCGCTTGACTATGGAGAACTCTGATGACGGGCAATCTCGAGAACCTTGTAGAGATGCTACGACACATGGTTCTCGATGTGCTCAGACGTCTTGAAGAGATTGATGGGGCTTGGGGAATGACGACTGTAGACGATACAAAAGACCAGAAACCGCCTGACGCTTCCATCCATCGTTCAGTTAATGGCAGTGGCTAGGAGAGTCATGCTGGAGCTCCCGAGTGGTCAGGTCGCGCAAGGAATTTAATGAACAGTATCCTCGATTGCTGGAAGAGAGCAGATAGATTCCTCGCGTGATTGCGACCTACTTCTCCCAGATGAAGAATTCGTCCTGCTCTTACAGGTACCAGAAAGAAACAAACTGTGCGACTGTGTAAGACACGAGGTATATTCCAACCCCCAGAGAATCCAGTTCGCTCTCCAGCTTATGGTACAAAGTCGCCTGCAATACATGAGACACAATATCCCACCTACATCCCTTTTTTCACTCCAAAGTTATTAGCGAGCAGATATATGGAGGTAGCACAGCAGGAAGAACTGCATGCATTCGATTCGTGCTGAAGCGAATGTTCGCTTGTCACTTGTTCACTTCTATCTCGTTTCCCCACAAAGGCTATTCTTTCGACGTAACCACTTCTTGCTAATTTGTAAACTGTATCAGAGCGTAGTGAGATTACCTTGGTACCTACCCGGGTGCTTTGAGCGTATGGCGTTTGATGTATCGTGCAGTTACTGAATCTACTTCTCCTTTCTAGAACTGATTCTTGCGTTCTCTATTGCCCTTGCTTTGTACGGAGGAACTGCCTTTAACGCCTCCGCCTCTGTTGACCTGCCTGTTCGTGCCTGTTCCCAGCTCAACACAATGTGTACGCAGTATGCATCGTTATTTGGCTACTGGGTCGCAGACTTAGACTCAATATTCTATCGATCCCAAGATGCAGCATTTGCTTGTGTGCCAATAATACCTTCTACCATCTTGCCGATGTCGAAGCTGAAGATTTTGGACGCAAGTACTGCGCTCTATGATTCAGTGGTATGATAAAACGGTTGCAGCTTGTGTGCGGAGACCGTAATGGAAGAGCATTAGAGCCAACGACATCAGCATGCATAAAACCGAGAATATATGGGCTAGAGGTTGTTAATCAGTCCATATAGTGCACAAAGTGAGGTAGTAAGCGACTTGACTGAGTTAGAACTCAATAACATCATCATGCCTAGATCTCCAGTGTCTGGATTATAGTCTGCTTATCATTAGAAAGTAAAAACTCTGCCGTGTTATGCAACTTCATCATCATGGCGCCTTGACAGCCACTAGCACCTTACGATCCGAGCCATCTTCCAGAACCTCCTCGTACACAATTACAGGAATATCGCGTCTATGACGGACCTTCACAGTAATGCGTCTGCGTAACCTCGAAGCGTCGTAAATCAGCTCAGTGAGACGCGTCTGGCGCCCATTCGATTCCCATCGCCAGAAACGGATGCTGAGGTTCTCGAGCTGTGAGTTGGGTTTGTTTGCAAAGGAGGTCCAGAGGTGGTGGATGGAGCAGTGCGCGTGCTTGTTGATGTATGTGTGGAATGGGCGATCGCTCGTTGGAACACGGACGCACAAGTCAATATCGCGCAGGGAAGGGAGAGGTGGAACGAATGAGAATCTACTTGGTCCCTAAGTAAAGTCAGTCATGTTGCTGGCTTGTGCGAGATACTTGAGAAACTACTTACGTCCTGTTCACGGCCTTCGCATTCATCGCACCGATGGTAGCTTCGAATGTCTATGAAAGTCAAGCTTAAGGACTGCAAGTTGGTGAATTTGAAGAGAAACCTGCGCGTGTTGCCGTGGTATATAGGCCCCACAACGTCATGGTGCCGTGCTCGAACGGTCAGATGAAGGAGACTGGGTCCGTGTATGCGCATCAACATTCTAGAAAAATCCGAGCGCATGTCTAAATCGTCTAGATGAAGCACAAGACTCTTCAGTGACATAAGCCCAGACATGAAGGTGGAACATTCCCGCAGGAGGAAGTGCCTTGGATCGTCAGGACTCGACGCGTGTGAGATGCTTAGATGTTCCAGAAGAGTTAGATTCCCAGCGAGCACTGCAAAGAGGCTGATTGGGTTGTTTGAGCTAACAGCAAGGCTCCGAAGCGTACTACAATCCAAGCTTGCGAGCAATAGTTTGCAATGGTCAAGGTCGAAGACATAGTTCTTACTCTGTAGATCAAGCAAATGTAAAGACGGCAACTTGTCACCGGGTTGTAGTGGCAAATGCAGCCTATCCAATGCGGCGTCTTCGAATCTTTGAACATTGACATCACGGTGAGTGTCAAGACAAAGATGCCGGAGACTGCTGAGTTGGAACAGCGCATGCTTGGCAGCACGGTATAAAGAGACGCTGTAGTCGCCAAAACTGTCCTCACAGGGAATTGTGACCTCCAATCGATGAAGTCGCGGAATGCAAAGGAGCGCTTGACTAGACAATCTGACGTTGGCACAGAGCTGTGCGCAAGGAAAGCGTTGATGGAGACAGTCCAGGAGTTTAGACGGTATTGGCGCGTCACAGCTCCAGCTAAAGCTATCGAGCCTCTGAACATGGCGAAGGCACTCCAAAATCAGGGAAGAATTTAGACAAAAGCTGTTCGCGTCGCCCTTGAAGCCAAAGAAATGGAGATTCCGCACATAGTGACACAGCTCATCAGAAGGGTCGGTCAATCGTTCGACCAGGCGATAGGTGATCTGTTCGTGAATTTCGTCATCAATGAGCGAGATGCTTCTGTTAGCTAGGGCATCTGAAAAATGTTTCAGTCTCGACGAGAGAAGTCGGAAGCCTTGAAGGATGGTAGACCGTTCACGTCCCAACTGCTTCATGTTGGTGACCAATCAAAGCGAGTTTTGAAGTGCTTACATAGTCGAGGATCAGAATCAGGGTATCATTGTCAAGGTCCTCGAAGCCAGCCATGGTAAGAGACTGGCAACATTGCAAGGCGGCGATCAGCCTCTAAATACATGCCGAGGTTGCAGTATAAGGCAACAATGAGATGGAACAGAAGGCGTGGTTGCTGCCACTAGTCTGTATCGAGCCTTAGCGGCCGTCCCGGCAAGTTCCACATTCGAAGCTCATCATCGCAGCTCCGTCACATCCCACCGACAGCAACCCCACACACAATGCAGTCGCTTCGCAGGACAGCAGCAGTTGCTGCTCGGACCGGCCGAACCACCCTCCCGCGCCAGACGCGCCGCTACGCTCACGACGAGCACGCCCACGGCCATGCTGCCCCCATCGACGAGCCCATGGGCGTACGTCTACCCACCCATTGTTCTTGCACAACGCGCTCGGGAGCGCTGCGCAACACAGGATGTAAATGAGGGCATGAATGCTAACTCAATTGGGTAGCGTGGTTTCTTCTGGGCTACCATCTGGATCCCCGTTGGTCTGGGTGTTTACTACATGGCAAAGGACTCTGATCAGGAGCGACCCTTCCTCACCCGCCTCATGGACAAGTACGCGGAAGCCGAGCAGAAGCGCACAAAGCAGAACGATCTCCACGTGCGCATGCTCGAGCAGGCTGGCGAGGACCGCGTGCTGTTCATGAACGCCAAGCCCCAGGAATACGTTGATATGAGGTTCCCCGAGTACGTACGACCTGAAGAGCGCCTAAACTCTTATAGAACCACCAGTTATGGACATACAGAAGGAATTTGGATTGCTATGTGAAGGATCAGAGACACGAGCACGACTGACTGACTACACTACAGGATCATGAACAACGGTTCCCCCTACAATGTCCCCGCAGGCAGCCAGGTTCCAATGACCTCGGTGATTGAGAAGTACAAGAAGCTTGCATACGAGGACAATGAGCGCAAGCACGAGGCGCTGGCCAACGACGAGATCAAGGGCGAGCAGCCCTTCAACAAGAACCACCTGAGGAAGTCGCCTTACACAGTTTAAGCGCGGACAATGAAAAGCGCAGCCTGTATATACTGAGGAATGATATCCGTTTCGTTTGTTATTAAAGTGACTGTCTGATCATCGCAGTGCATTTCAGCTTATTCTCCGCATCAGCGCCCTTTCCTGCGTCAACCCAATCCCCCCTCGACAAGACAGTCCTATACTTCGCTATTCAGACTCCCTTCCTTCCCCCTTCCATTAGTTTTGAGCTCCTCATGCACCAACCCATTTTCAAGTCCCTATCCCAGCCACCATCCATACACTCAGCGGCGCCCACCCCTTGGAACACGAACCACCTGCTCTCCCACCACATACACATCAACCGGCTCAGACTCATTCATCACCTTGGGTGCAGAAAGCTTCTTCGCTGCTATTGGACAGCGCGGCGCGCAGACCTGAGTGATTTGATGGGGGGTTTCTGCGCTTGTGCCTTTCCTAAGGCGAGCGAGTCGAGGGAGCCGGTTGAGGGTGTGCGTTGCATGTGTCGTTGTTGTTCTTGGAGTAGAGAGTTGGTGTGAAAGAGAGGGATGTGTGTGTGTGTGTGTGTGTGT
>JAAIGE0100312601.1_pt1 | contig 10952 bp, 9 predicted proteins | sample 6487951 | NCBI WGS metagenome assembly JAAIGE01 (sample SAMN13974128, study PRJNA590717) | phyllosphere metagenome | biome: tomato field; feature: multiple bacterial spot infested tomato fields; material: tomato leaves; isolation source: leaves from tomato fields | host: Solanum lycopersicum ... | reverse complement strand
GATTCGACTGCGTCACGCCCGACCGCGCCGCCAGCTCGAGCTGCGTCAACCCCGCATCCTTCCGAGCAGCGGTGATGAGCTCGGGAGCGCGGAGCACATCGAATCGAGACACCCTTCGAATATCTCAGCGTTGATATCGAAGGGGAAGAGCGCACAGGCTTTCCCGCCGCTTATGCGACGGTGTTCATGACGCCCGCCGCCAGCGGCGCGGCGACGGCGACGATGATGGCCGCGACGCCCATCCGCCGCCCCCGGTCGCGGATGATCGGGTCGAGCGCCACGATGATCGCCCCGATCACGAAGCCGACCCCAGCCGCCAGCCCGAAGGTCGAGAGGAGCACCGCCACTCCCCCGGCCCCGCCGCCGCCCGTGGCGGTCTGCGCGAGCTCGGACTCCCCGGCGATGGTGCTGCCCATGAGCGCCAGCACGATGAAGCCGGCGATCGCCAGACCGAGCGCGACGCGGGGACGGATGTACGTGCGGGGCTTCGACTCGGTCATCGGCTCCAGGGTAACGAGCCTTGACCGAGCGCTCCGACTCTGCGAGCGTCGAGGGATGCTCATCGCCGCCGCTGTCGTGCTCGTCATCGGCATGTGCCTGACCGGATGGGCGTGGTCGCGCGTCGCGCGGAAGGTCGGGGCGCAGCGGCTGTCGTGGACGGGCATCTACCCGCCGCGGACCGGACGGCGACTCAGGGTGGCCCTGGGCCTCGGCACGGGCATGACGATCTGGGGCGGGATGACGCTCGTTCTCGAGTCCGCGCTGTCGATCTGGTTCGTCTGGGTCGTGCTACCCGCGATGCTGCTGCCGTGGATCGCCGTGACGGTGCGGCACAACCGGTCGGTCAGCGCCTGACCTACAGGGCCCGTTCGTAGTGCCGGAAGGCGCTGTCGGCTACGAAGCCCTCGGACTCGTACAGCGCCTGCGCCCGCTCGTTCTCGTGCTGCGTCGCCAGGCTCACCGCGACGGCGCCCGCCTCACGCGCCGCCTCGACGACCGCGCGCAGCAGCGCACGACCGGTGCCGCTCCCCCGCGCCTCGGGCGCGACGAAGAGGTCGTTCAGCACCCAGGTGCGCGCGAGCCGCGTCGACGAGAACGACGGATACACCTGCGCGAACCCGCCGGCCTCGGCGAGGAAGATGATCGACTCGCCGCGCTCCAGGCGCTCGGCGAGGAAGGCGCGCGCGGCGCCGGGCGCGTGCTCGCGGCCGTAGAAGCGGAGGTAGCCCTCGAAGAGCGGGGTGAGGGTGGAGAGGTCGGCGGGGGTGGCGCGGCGGGTGTTGGGCATGGGTCGATTGTGGCGTCGACCTATAGCGCTGCGCCAACGCGCCGAGCACCACGAGCATTCGGCCCTCAGTTCTTGTTGAGCCCGAAGGTGCGTGTCGCGAGCGCCATCTTGAAGTGGCTCTCCGCCGCATAGACCACGTGGCCCGGCGTCGCTGGGTCGAACACGCGCAGCAGCGAGTACTGGAACTGTGACGGGTCCAGGTTTCTCAGCTCGACATTCCCGCCGTGCCCGTTGGTCGCGTAGATGTTCCAGCGCTGGCGGATGCTCTCCGCACCGTCCGCCTTGCCGACGTACTGACGCCCGTCGCGCAGGTCGGTGATGAGGTAGATGCCGATCACCGACGACAGCGCTGTGCGCCACGCGCCGTAGCGGTGCTCGCGCATGACTGCCTGCAACTGCGGGTAGTCGAGCAGAAGCTTGCCGAAGCCGGGGAAGGGCACGGGCTCCGCGTCGGCGATGCTCTCGACCGGATAGGCCGAGGCCGTGATCGCTCGCATCCACCAGCTGCGTGGCGCTTTCCAGCCGATCAGGAGGCGGTCGCGCAGGTCGGCGAGATGCTCGGACTCGACCAGATCGAAGGTTCTGCGCAGCCCGTCGTTGGCGATCTCGCCCCGGTTCTCGACGACCGACCAGAGGCGCGCGTGCGTTCCGCCCTCACGGATGAAGACGATCCAGAACCGCGGCGGGTTGCGCGGGAAACGGGCCGCCGGCTCGGCCGATTGATCCCGGGTATAGGCGAGTACCTCATCGTCCGTGGAGTTCGCGTGGATGCCCAGCTGGCCGGCATCCAGGTGCGCGAGCACGAAGCTGTGCCGGATCACCAGGGCGTCACCGAGGTCGATGCCGGCGTCCTGCAGGATCGGGGCGAGCGTTAGGGGCATCAGGGGCCTTTCTCCAGTGTTCGGGCGCTGCAGACAGGCGCGCGCACGTCGCCGAACGGTCGAGCGCCGGCTGGTCGATGTCGATGTTCGGGTTCCGATCGCGGAAGCGTCCCGCCGATCCGACGTTACGGGACATGACCTCGCCCTGCGTCCGCAGCACGACGTACGCCCCGGCACCCGAGGCACCCATGCGAGGTCGAGCCCGTCGAGGCGACGCTCCGGCTCAAATCCCGGTTCGTGCCATGCGATCGAGGGCTCAGTGTCGCCGCTCATCGCAACGAGGTCATCGATGAGCGGCGACATCGGCACGGTTCAGCGCGCCGTGTACCCCGCGTCGACGTGCAGCGTCGTGCCGGTCACATACGACGACTGCTCGGACGCGAGCCAGAGCGACGCCTGCGCGACCTCGCGGCCCTCGCCGAAGCGGTTCAGCAGCGAGAAGTGGGGCGCCATGGTGTCCTTGTCGGTGCCGATCTCCTCGAAGGCGGCGGCCAGCATCGGGGTGTCGATGGCACCGGGCGCGACGGAGTTGGCGAATCTGCTGCGGTCCGAACTCGAGGGCAGCGACCTTGGTCATCCCGACGACGCCGTGCTTGGCGGCGACGTAGGCGATGTTGTTGGGCTGCGGACGGAAGCCCGACAACGACCAGATGTTGACGATCGAGCCGCCGTCGCCCTGCGCAACCAGCTGGCGCAGCTCGTACTTCGTGCAGAGCGCGGCGTCCTTGAGGTCAACGCCCATGAGGCGGTCCCAGTAGGCCTCGTCGAACTCGGTGACGGGCGCGTTGTCGGACTTGAGCGCGGCGTCATTGACGGCACGCCCGCCTCGAGGCCGGCACGCCGCTCGGCGAGGCCTGGGCCCTCGGCGACCAGGACGTCGCCGAGCACGTGCACGCCTGGCAGCGCATCTACGGCGCCGGCGTCACCGGCCCGCAGGACCACCTCTCCCCCAGCCTCGCCCACATGCTCAGCGACTCCTTCGAGGAGGGGGCGGTGGAGATCCTCCAGGCCCACACCTCGCTGGACGAGACGGATGCGCTCATCACGGCGCGCTTCGTCGGCCACGGCATCGTGGGGGCGATCGAGGCTTGGCTGCTCACCTCGGAGCGGGATCCCGAGGTGCTGGCGACGGGGATCCTGCGGAGTGTTCCGGGGTGGGTTTCGGGGGCCGAATAGGAGGTCCTCCGCGGACCGGCGCGAGCCGTACGCTGAAGCCAGCACCCGACACGAGTTGTAAAGCGAGAGCATGACCATCGAGAGCGCCGCCGGCACGAACCTCAGTGCCTTCATCTGGAACATCGCGAACCTGCTTCGCGGCACGTATAAGCAGGCGGACTACGGAAAGGTGATCCTGCCATTCACGGTGCTCCGTCGACTCGATGCTGCGCTCGAGGCGACAAAAGCGGATGTGCTTGCGCAGTTCGACAAGCTCGGGGCCGAGAGTCCGCTGTTGCCGCACGTGCTTCCCCGGACTTCTGGCTACGGCTTCTACAACGTATCGAAGTACACGCTCGACAGCCTTGCCGGCGACGCCGCGAATGTCCGAGCCAACCTCGACGACTACGTACGCGGCTTCAGCCCGAACGTGCGCGACATTTTCGATCGCTACGACTTCGCCGCCCAACTGCTGAAGCTCGAAGAGAACGACCTGCTTTACCTGGTGCTACGAGAGTTCGCGAAGGTCGATCTACACCCGGATCGTGTGAGTAATACGCAGATGGGATCGGTGTTCGAGGAGTTGATCCGCCGCTTCGCCGAGACGAGCAACGAGACCGCGGGTGAGCACTTCACCCCGCGGGAGGTCGTGCGCCTGATCGTCAGTCTGCTCTTCACCGAGCACCCCGACGCCGACCCGAAGCGTTCGCTACACGTACCCGGCGCCGTACGCACAGTCTACGACCCCACCGCGGGCACCGGCGGCATGCTGTCGGTGTCAGACGACTACGTGCGCGAGCACTTCCCCCAGGCATCCCTGCGCCTCCACGGGCAGGAGCTCAACGCGGAGTCGTTCGCGATCGCGAAGGCCGACATGGTGATCAAGGGCCAGTCGATCGACGACATCGTCTGGGGCGACACCCTCACCGCCGACGGGCATTTCGGCTCCACGTTCGATTTCGGCATCTCGAACCCACCGTTCGGCGTGGAGTGGAAGAAACAGCAGAAGGTCGTTACCGACGAACACACGCAGCGCGGGTTCGAAGGGCGGTTCGGGCCGGGGCTGCCTCGGGTATCGGATGGATCGCTACTGTTCCTGATGCACCTGGTGAAGAAGATGCGCGCGGCGAAAGACGGCGGCGGACGCGTGGGCATCGTGCTCAACGGGTCGCCGCTGTTCACGGGAGGCGCGGGGTCGGGCGAGTCGAACATCCGCAAGTATCTGTTCGAGAACGACCTGGTCGACGCGATCATCGGCCTGCCGACCGACCTGTTCTATAACACCGGCATCGCCACCTACATCTGGATTCTCGACAACGACAAGCCGGCGAGCCGCAAGGGCCGCGTGCAGCTGATCGATGCCACCGCGCAGTGGGTGAAGATGCGCAAGTCACTCGGCTCGAAGCGCCGCGAGATGAGCGCGGAGCAGATTGCAAAGGTGGTGCGCGTCTACGGCGAGAACGAGGCGACGGATGCCTCCAAGATCTTCCGCACCGTCGACTTCGGCTACACCACCATCACGGTCGAGCGCCCGCTGCAGCTGAACTGGTCACTCAGCGTCGACCGCATCACCCGCGCCGCCGAGCAGAAGGCGATCGCGAAGCTCGGCTTCGACTGGACCGAGTTTGCGGCGCTCGCTGGATCGGATGAGGCGCTCTCCGAGCCGTCCACGGATGCCGCCGCCTTCACCAAGACCGTCAAGCGCCTGCTTTCCGAGGCAGGCCTGTCGCTGACGGCACCGCAGCTGAAGACCTTCGTGGCGGGCTTGAGCGAGCGTGACGAGTCGGCGCCGATCGTGACGGATGCCAAGGGCAACCCGATCGCCGACACCGACCTGCGCGACACCGAGAACGTGCCGCTGACGGATGACATCGACGCCTACATCGCCCGCGAGATCGAGCCGCACGTTGAACAGTTCTGGGTCGACCGCGCGAAAGACAAGATCGGCTACGAAATCCCGTTCACGCGGCACTTCTACGAGTACGTGCCGCCGCGGTCGCTCGAGGAGATCGATGCCGATCTGAACGTGCTGATCGAGGAGATCAACGTGCTGCTGGCGGAGGTGGAGAAACGGTGAGGAAACGATCCGCAGTAGAAATCCGCCCGTCGGAGGTTGAATGGATCGGGGCCATAGCTTCCCATTGGAGGGTGATGCCGGCGAAGGCGCTCTTCGCTAGCCGAATGGAATCGAGCCAGCCCGCGGACGTGCATCTCACTCCGTCGCAAGCGCTCGGTGTGCTTCCTCAGGTCGACTATATGGAGCGCACCGGCAATAAGGTCGTCCTGCAACTCGCAGAGTCAGCGGCCATGAAGCACGTCGAGCCGCGAGATTTTATCAGCCACCTTCGAAGCTTCCAGGGAGGGCTCGAGTACTCGAGTTACCGCGGCAAAGTCAGTTCCGCATACTCAGTGTTCCGACCCCGGGCTGATGTTGACGACCACTACTACGCCTATGTTTTTAAGTCGCGTCGTTATGTTCAGGCGCTTCAATCCACGACTGGGCAGCTCCGAGACGGACAATCGATTCGGTTCGGCCAGTTCGCGTCTATTCCTCTTCCCTTGCCGCCGCTTGAGGAGCAGCAGCAGATTGCGGCGTACCTGGATCGGGAGACGGGCCAGATCGACGAGCTGATCGCCAAGCAGGAGCAACTCCTCACCACCCTCGCCGAACGCCGCCAGGCGGTGGTCGAATGGGCGACAAGCGCCGATGGGACGGGAGCCAACGAGGTCCCTCTCCGCCGGCTGGTGAAGAAGGTGGATCAAGGCGTCAGCCCCGACGCGGAAGCTGCGCTCGCTGTAGGCGACACATGGGGTGTCGTGAAGTCTGGCTGCGTTAACGGGGGTGTGTTCAACGATGAGCAGCACAAACGTCTTGATGGAGACTTCGTCGTTGACGAGGCGATGCAGATCAGGCGCGGGGACTTTGTTGTCAGCCGGGCAAGCGGAAGCGTGAAACTCGTCGGTTCCGCCGCCATCGTCCGTGACATCCGCTATCGATTGATCCTGTCTGACAAGACGTACCGGTTCACGTTCGTCGCGGGCACTGATCCCGAGTTCATCGAGTGGTCGTTCCAGTCGACCCGATATCGACAGCAAGTGATCGCAGCACTGACCGGCGCGGGTGGCCTCGCGAACAACATCTCGCTCGCCGCTCTTCGGGCGATCAGATTGGCTGTGCCTGCGGTCGAACGGCAGCGTGAGATCGCGGCGGACCTCGCGAGCAAGGTCGCCGCCATCGACACCCTCTCGAACAAAGCCACTCAGATGATCGCCCTCCTCCGCGAACGCCGCCAGGCGCTCATCTCCGCAGCGGTGACCGGCAAGATCGACGTCAGGAGCGCGTGATGGCCATACACAACGAGTTGCCGTTCGAGGTCGAGATCGCGCAGCACCTGCACGAGCACGGCTGGCTCCACGAGCAGGGCGACAATACGAAGTACGACAGGCGGCGCGCCCTTTTTCCCGACGACGTGCTCGGCTGGCTGCGCGACACCCAGCCCGACACACTCGACAAGGCGCTGGCGCAATACGGCGAGCGGAAGCTGCTCGATCGCCTCGTGGCATCCCTCGACACCGACCTGCACTCCGGCGGCGGAACCCTCGCCGTGCTGCGCCGCGGCTTCACCGCCGTGCCGCACAAGTTCCGTATGGCGCAGTTCAAGCCCGCCGACGACCTCAACCCCACGACGAACGCCGACTATGCGAAAATGCGCGTCCGCGTCATCCGACAGGTCTACTACTCCGCGCAGAACCAGAACAGCATCGATCTGGTGTTGTTCGTCAACGGGCTGCCCGTCGCCACGCTCGAGCTCAAGACCGACTTCACGCAGTCGGTGCACGACGCCGTCGAGCAGTACAAGAAGGATCGACTGCCGAAGGGCGAGCCACTGTTGACTTTCGGCAAGCGAGCGCTCGTCCATTTCGCCGTCTCGAATCGCGAAGTGCAGATGACCACGAAGCTCGATGGAGCCGGCACCCGTTTCCTGCCCTTCAATCGCGGACACGACGACGGTGCCGGAAACCCGCCCGTGGCCGACGGGTCATCGACCACTTATCTGTGGGTCACGGTGCTGCAGCGGGACAATTGGCTCGACATTCTCGGACGGTTCTTGCACCTCGAGGTCTCGAAGAATATCGACCCAGTCACGAACCTGCAGATCAAGCGCGAGAGCCTCCTCTTCCCGCGGTATCACCAGTGGGAGTCGGTCACGCAGCTCGTGCGCGCGGCGCGTCGCGAGGGTGCTGGTCATCGTTACCTAATCCAGCACTCCGCCGGTTCCGGCAAGACGAACTCGATCGCGTGGACGGCGCACCAACTTTCGACGTTGCATCAGCCATCCGGCGAGAAGGTCTTCGACTCGGTCATCGTCGTCACCGACCGCACCGTGCTCGACAGCCAGCTGCAGTCAGCGATCAAGCAGATCGACGCGAAGAGCGGCGTCGTCGTCGGCATCGAATCGATGAGCGAGTCGAAATCCAAGCAGCTGGCTGCCGCCGTCGCGAGCAAGGCGCCGATCATCGTCGTGACCATTCAGACCTTTGGTTTTGTGGCCAAGGAGCTCAGCGAGTTCGCCGGGGGACGCTTCGCCATCATCGCGGATGAGGCGCACTCGTCGCAGACCGGCACCACCGCCAACAAGATCAAGGAGGTGCTGAGCGCCGAGGGACTGGCCGATCTGAACGACGGTGGCGAAATCGACACCGAGGATATCCTCGCTGCGCACATGGCGACCCGAGCGAGCGCGGCGAACATCTCCTATTTCGCGTACACGGCAACCCCGAAGTCCAAGACGCTTGAACTCTTCGGCCGCAAGGATGAGGACGGCATTCCGCAGCCTTTCCACCTCTACACGATGAAGCAAGCGATCCAAGAGGGATACATCCTCGACGTCTTACAGAACTATACGCCGTACAAGGTGGCCTTCAAGCTGGCACATGACGGCCAGGAGTATGACTCCGAGGCCCCGCTCGTGGAACAGAACAAGGCCGTCAAAGAGCTCATGCACTTCGTGCACCTGCACGACTACAACATCACCCAGAAGGTCGCGCTCATCGTCGAGCATTTCCTGTCAACTGTGAGCTGGCGCCTCGGAGGCAAGGCGAAAGCGATGGTCGTGACCGGTTCGCGCAAGCAGGCCGTGCGGTATAAGCGCGCCTTCGACGACTACGTGCAGCGCACCGGTCGCAGCGCAGAGATCCGCGCGCTTGTGGCGTTCTCTGGGCAGGTCATCGATCCGGAGAGCGGGAGCGAGCCGCTCACCGAAATCAACATGAACGACGGCCTCAAGGGGCGCACGCTGCCCGAGGCGTTCAAGACGGACCGCTACCAGGTGATGCTGGTAGCCAACAAATTCCAGACCGGCTTCGACCAGCCTCTGCTCGTGGCGATGTATGTGGACAAGAAGCTCTCCGGAGTTACCGCCGTGCAGACGCTGTCCCGGCTCAACCGTACCGCGACGGGCAAGGACTTCACCTGCGTCATCGACTTCGTGAACAAGCCCGAAGAGATCCTTGCCGCATTCGAACCGTACTATCGCAATGCCCGACTGAGCGACGTCTCCGACCCGCACGTCGTCGTCGACCTCCGCAACAAACTCGAGACCGCCGGCATCTGGCAGCAGCACGAGGTTGAAGCGGCGGCGACAGCGATGATCCGTCAAAGCGGCAACAACGTCTTCTTCTCTGCGATCGAGCCCGGTCGCAGCAGGTTCATCACCAGGTACATCGCCGCTGTGGAGGCCCACGACGGCGAGGAAGTTGATCGGCTCGAGATCTTCCGCGCCGACCTCACCTCGTATGTCAATGCGTACGACTTCCTTTCGCAAGTCTTCGATTACGGCGATACCGACTACGAGCGCCTCGCCATCTACGGGCGCGGGCTCGCTCGGCTCATTCGGGAAGAGACGATCCGCACCCCGATCGACCTCAGCGGAGTCGAGCTCGTGTCGTACTCGATCAAGCCGAAAGACGAGGCAGAGCTGCAGCTCACGGGTGAATCGGAGCTGCCCCCGGCAAAACTCGGCAACACCGCACTGGCTGACGACCCCAAGCTCACCGCGCTGTGGGAGGCAGTCGAGCAGTTGAACGCCTTGTTCGACGAGGACTGGGGCACCGACGTGGACGCCCACTCGTTCCTGCAGCACGTTACTGGCAAGGTCGGCGAAGACGAGCAGATCGTCGCGCAACGCGCCGCCAATTCAGAAGAGCAGTTCCTCGCGAGCCCTAACCTGAAGCAGGCCGTGGTAACGGGGCTCGTACAGTCACAAGAGAACGCTGGCGGCATGGCCAACGAACTCTTCGCCGACGAGCAGAAGCTCGCGCGTTTCGTCGAGATCATCGGGCGGTTCTTGTTCAGCGGGAAGGATGCGGCATGAGGGCTGATGCTCGCGGGCTTCGAATGACTCGCGCCTGATGGACTTCGCGCTCAACGTGATCGGTGCCGTCGGTCCAGTGTTCATCGCCATCGTGGCCGGAGTCTTCGCGCTCAACGAGCGGCGCCGCACGGCTCGCGCCGCATATGCCGAACTACACACGGACTTGACCACTGGCGAAGTGGCAAGCGCGCGACCATGTCGCACGCGCTGTTTACGCCCGCAAACGTCGAGCCCGCGAGGACGAAAAAGCTGCGCTCATTCGGGCTTACTTTGGCCTGTACTGGGCGGTCGAGCGAGCCCACAACACGATGCAGGTGCATAGCTTCTGGGCAACCCGTTGGACTCGGAGGAGCGCAGGTAGTTTGCCGCCAGCAGGTGGGCGAGGCTCGGAACGCGATACGCAAGATTTCCTGACTTGGAATCTCGACGAGATTGTTGGGAACTTGATCGAGTTTCGGCGCATGTATCGGGAAGCTCTCGATCTGCGGGACAAAGACGCCTGGACGTCGCTGTCCTCGCGCCTCGCGAGGTTCCAACCCACGGTTCATAACGCCAATGCATCGGCCTTCGTGGCTCAATCGCCGGGCGCTAGCTGACCTCGCAATCGAGCCACGCCTCCCCCACCACAGCCACCCCGTACTCCCGCGCTTTGCGCGCCTTGCCCGAGAGCGAGTCCGGGTCGGCCGCCACGAGCAGCTTCGTCTTCTTCGTGATCGCCGACTTCGGCACGAACCCGCGGGCCACCAGCTCCGCCTCGATCTCGGAGCGCGGCCGCGTCATCTCGCCGGTGAGCACGATTTGGTCGCCAGGCTCGAGCGCGAAGGCGGCGACCGCGACCGGCGCCTCGATAGCAGGGGCGACGAGCGCGGCAGCGAGCCGTGCATCGGGGATCCGCAGCAGCGCCGCCACCGCGGTGAGGTCCGCGAGCTCCGCATCCGTGAGCACCGCGTCCGCCCAGGCGATCGCCGTCAGGGCCGTGAAGTAGTCGTCGTGCAGGCGCGCGGCGGTGTCGCGGCTGATGCCGAGTGATTCCGCGGTCGCGACCAGTGCATCCGCTTCGCTGATGGAGAGGTGGCGGTCGATGAGGCAGCGGTCGAGCAGGGCGAGGTAGTCCTGGTGCTCGGCGGGGCCGGCGTGCTCGGGCAGCTTGACGGTGATGCGCTCGAGGAAGTCGGCGGGCTCGTCCGTGCTCACGTCGTCGCGGCTGAACCAGGCGAGGCGCGGGGCGTCGTGCGGCGTCCAGGGCTGCGCCTC
>JAAIGE0100043123.1_pt1 | contig 10953 bp, 10 predicted proteins | sample 6487951 | NCBI WGS metagenome assembly JAAIGE01 (sample SAMN13974128, study PRJNA590717) | phyllosphere metagenome | biome: tomato field; feature: multiple bacterial spot infested tomato fields; material: tomato leaves; isolation source: leaves from tomato fields | host: Solanum lycopersicum ... | reverse complement strand
CGGCAAGGTGCCGGGCGACCGTATCAGCCGCCCCTACTTCCGCGCCCTCAATCGCCTGAGCGCCGCCTTCGCCATGCTCGCCGACCTCAGCATGATGCTGCTGGGCGGTGAGCTGAAGCGCCGCGAGCGTCTGTCGGCGCGGCTGGGCGACGTGCTCAGCCATCTGTATCTGGCCTCGGCGGCGCTCAAGCGCTACCACGATCAGGATTACCCCGAGCACGTGCGCCCGCTGCTGCACTGGGCATTGGAAGAAAGCTTGGGCAAGGCCGAAACCGCCATCGACGAGCTGCTCAGCAACTTCCCCAATCGCCTGCTGGGCAGCGCCCTGCGCGTATTGGTATTCCCGTTCGGTCGCCGCCACCAGGGCCCGGACGATCAGCTCGACGCGCAAGTCGCCGCGATCATCGGCCAGAATGCTGGCGATCCGGCGCTCGAGGCCGTGCTCGAAGGCTGCTTCCGCCCCACCTCGACCGAGGATCCGGTCGGTGCCCTGCAACACGCCTTCAACCTGCTGCAGGAAGCTGCGCCGCTACAGAAGAAACTGCACAAGGCCGTCAAGGCCGGGCAAGTGCGCGAAACGCCCGGGCAGAACGAGATCGAGACGGCGGTCGCCGCCGGCGTGCTCAGCGCCGAGGAAGGCCAGCAACTGCAGCGCGCCGAGCAGGCCCGCCGCGTGGTTATCGACGTCGACGACTTCAGCAAGGAGGAGCTGCTGCCCAGCGAAGGCAAGGTGAGGTAATCGCAAGGCAGAGACGACAGCGGGCGCCATGGACCTTATACTCCGGCGCCCGTTTTACTTTCAGGATCACCCGGACATGGCCAATCCCCATCTCGACCATCACATCGTCCTGCTCAACCACCTGCGCACCATCCTGGTCGCATTGGGTGAAGCCGAGCAGATCCTCGATGCCAGCCATGCCAACTTTCTCGAGCGCTACGACGAACTGCTCGCCGAGTTGCCGGTGGACATGGAGCGCAGCCTGTACCTGGGCCAGGAACTGATCAGCCAGATCTTCCAGCGCTACCCGCAGATCGCCCACCTGGTGCCGCGCGACCTGCTGTGGTTCTTCGGCGGCGATTGCCTGCACTTCATGCCGGACGAAGAGATCGACCTGTACCAGCAACTCGACGAGCGCCGCTTCTACGCCGAAGAGAACGACGAGCCGTTCGACTGGAACCAGGAAAAGCAGCTGCTGGCCATGCCGGCACCGACCAGCCGCCACTGACGAAAAAGCCCGCCAGCAGTAGTGATGCTGGCGGGCTTTCGTTCAGCGCCGAAACGCAGATACGAAAACGCCGCTCGATTGAGCGGCGTTTTCGTTTATATGGAGCGGGAAACGAGACTCGAACTCGCGACCCCGACCTTGGCAAGGTCGTGCTCTACCAACTGAGCTATTCCCGCATTTACAACGAATTGGCGTCCCCTAGGGGACTCGAACCCCTGTTACCGCCGTGAAAGGGCGGTGTCCTAGGCCACTAGACGAAGGGGACCTGGAACTTCTTACAACGATTCAGCTGCCACGCTGAACCTGAAATCTGGAGCGGGAAACGAGACTCGAACTCGCGACCCCGACCTTGGCAAGGTCGTGCTCTACCAACTGAGCTATTCCCGCAATCTTTACTGCTCCACTTCTTCTGGAAGTGGCGTCCCCTAGGGGACTCGAACCCCTGTTACCGCCGTGAAAGGGCGGTGTCCTAGGCCACTAGACGAAGGGGACATTGCCCGGAATTTCCGGCTTCCCCGCCGTGCTTTTCAGCATTACCGTGGAAGTGGCGCGCATTCTATGGAGCCTTTCAACACTCGTCAACAGCTCATATAAAAATTTTTAAAATCAACGACTTCAATCTGATTCCAGGACCATCGGCAGCGTGCCTGCCGAGCAGGCCTGCTTTAATGCGACAAGCGAAACGCGCAGGCCGCGCGCAAACCGCGCAATGATGGCAGAACGCGAGTAAGATGACTGACATCGACAGGCAGCGCCACCTTGCGGGTCGCTGCGCCCTGCCCCGACGGCTTTGAAGAGGTTTAGACGATGTCCTCGCTCGTGATCACCATGGCGATAATCGGCGGTATCACGCTGTTGGTGCTGCTGGCCTATCTGAATCAGCTGGCCGAAAACAACAAGCGCAAGAAGGCGCGCCTGAAAGCCGACCTGGCCGAACGCTACCGGCGCATCGCCGATCTCAACGAACAGTTCGCCGGCCAGTTCATGACGCCCGAGCTCAAGCTGCTGCTGTGCAGACTGCAGTTGCAGTTCGCCGAACGCATCCTGGAAGTCGACAAACAGGACAGCGCCTACGCGACCATGGTCGAGGAACTGCGCAAGCTGATCGCCATGGGCCCGGACATTCCAGTGCGCAACGCGCCCTATCACGTGACCGATGACGCCAAGGCCACCCAGGTTCGCGCCCAGCTGGAAGCGCTCCACGGCCAGGTCGGCAAACTCGCGCAGAGCGGTCAGCTACCTGTCGACGAAGCCAAGAAGTGGGCCAAGGAAATTCGCCATATGCTGGTGCAGCTGTATGTAGACCTGTACGGCAACCAGGCCAAGCAGGCGCTGCAGCAGCAACAGAACGGGCATGCCCGACTGGCCCTGGAGCGAGGCGTGCAATTCCTGCAGAAGCAGGCCGATGCTGCCCGCTACCAGGCGACCCTGGCGCAGTTCCAGAAGCAGCTGGAGCGCGTCAATGCGATGCTGGTCAGCTCCCAGGCGCCTAGCGGCGATGCGAACAGTGAGCTGACCGAAGGGCTGAAGTCGATGGAAGACGACGGCGACTGGAAGAAGAAGGCGCTGTACGACTGAGAGGCCTGCGCCTCTCAGGCCTCACTGCTCTCTTAGCAATCACTGGCACGCAGCAGCACCGCGGCCAGCCCTTCGATACCACGCTGATCCGCCTCGGTGAAACGCCCCGTTCGCGGGCTATCCAGATCCAGCACGCCGATCAGCCGGCCGTCCTTGAGCAACGGCACCACAAGCTCGCTGTTGGACGCGCTGTCGCAGGCGATATGGCCGGGGAACGCGTGCACGTCCTCGACCCGTTGGGTTTGCCGCGATGCCGCCGCAGCGCCACACACGCCGCGCCCGAAGGCGATGCGCACGCAAGCCACCTTGCCCTGGAACGGGCCGAGCACCAGCTCATCGTCCTTGACCAGGTAGAAACCGGCCCAGTTGAGGCCCTCCAGCTCGTGATAGACGAAAGCACTGAACTGCGCCGCGTTGGCGATGAAATCCCGCTCGCCGGACAGCAAGGCTTCCAGCTGGGCGGTCAGCAGTGCGTAGCCGTCCAGGCCGGAACCGGTTTGACTCAAGTCGATCATTGCGATGTCTCCAGTAGCTGCAGCCCGACCCACTGGCGGGCGAACTGATAGGCGCAACGGCCATTGCGATTGCCGCGCCCGGTGGCCCAGCGCACGGCGAGTATTTCCAGCTCCTCGCTCCACTGCCATTGCAGGCCGGCCTGCTCGGCCTGAACCTCGATCCAGTGGCGCACCACGTCGAGGTAATGCTGCTGGGTGAAGGGATAGAAGGAAAGCCACAGGCCGAAGCGGTCCGACAGCGCGATCTTGTCCTCGACGGCCTCGTTCGGGTGCAGCTCGCCATCGACCATCTTGGTGTTGGCGTTGTCGCTCTCGCGTTCCGGCACCAGGTGCCGACGGTTGGACGTGGCGTACAGCAGTACGTTTTCCGGCGAACGCTCCAGCGAACCGTCGAGCACGCTCTTGAGTACCCGGTAATCGCCCTCGCCCGCCTCGAACGACAGGTCGTCGCAGAACAGGATGAAGCGCTGCGGCAACTTCATCAGTTGCTCGACCACCCGCGGCAGATCGGCCAGGTGATCACGCTCGATCTCGATCAAACGCAGCCCGGCACCGGCATGCTCGGCCAGCAGCGCACGAACCAGGGAAGACTTGCCGGTGCCGCGCGCGCCCCACAACAGCGCGTGGTTGGCCGGCATGCCCTGCACGAACTGCCGGGTGTTGCGCGCCAGCTGTTCGCGCTGGGTATCGACGCCGATCAGGTCGCTGAGATTCATGTCCAGGCTCACCTTGAGCGCCTGCAGGTAGCCCGAGCGGCCTTCACGCTGCCAGCGCGCGGCCAGGGTATCGGTCCAGTCCAGCGGCTCGCGAACAGCCGGCAACAGCGGCTCGATACGGGTCAGCACGCTTTCGGCGCGAGCCAGAAAATCGGTAATACGGGAATCCACGCAGTAGCTCCTCGGATATTCAGTCTGTGAGGCAGGTGTGCCGAAAAACAGGCCAGATCGACTATGCTTGGGCAGCGATCGGAACGAGACAGCGCCCCCATATGGAAATACCACTCAGACAGCGACTGTCATTCAAGCAGGCCGGCCTCACCGTTCTCGTCGCGTTCATTCTGGGCGCATTGCTCAGCCTGGTGCAGATCGGCGTCGATTATGCCAGCGAAGACGCCGCCATCAACCGCGAGATTCGTGCGCTGATGGAGATCAGCCACAACCCTGCCGCGCGGATCGCCTACAACATCGATGCCGAGCTCGCCCAGGAGCTGGTCGTCGGCCTGCGCCGCTCCCCCGCGGTGATCGGTGCGCGCATCGTCGACAGCAACGGCGAGGTATTGGCCAGCGCCACCCAGCCGTCCATGCAGAGTCGCTACCGGCTGTTCAGCGACTTCCTGTTCGGCAGCAGTCGCCATTTCGAGACCCGCTTGTCGGTCGATCATGCGCCCGACGAACAGCTCGGCATGCTGCAACTCGACATCGACACCTACGCCTTCGGCAGCAACTTTCTCAAGCGCTCGGTGCTGACCATGGTCAACGGTTTCACCCGCAGCCTGCTGCTGTCGGTGATTCTGCTGGTGCTCTTTTACTTCATGCTCACCAAGCCGCTCACCCAGGTGATCCAGGCGCTGGCCGGCCGTGACCTGCGCACCCCCGACCGCACGCCGCTGCCCTGCCCGCCCGGTCATGAGCGCGACGAGATCGGCGTACTGGTCAAGGTCGCCAACCGCCAGTTCGCCAGCATCGCCACCGAGATCGAGCAAAGACGCACCGCCGAAGACCGCCTCACCGACTACCTGGGCGAACTGGAAGCCATCGTCTCGGCCCGCACCGTCGAGCTGAAGGCCGCCAACAGCCGCCTCAGCCGCTCCAACGACGAACTGGAGCAGGCCCGCCGTGACGCCCTGGCCATGGCCCAGGCGCGCTCGATCTTCCTGGCCAACATGAGCCACGAGATCCGCACCCCGCTCAACGGCCTGCTGGGCATGCTCGCCCTGTCCCTCGAAGGGCCGCTGAACAGCGAGCAGCGCCAGCAACTGTCCATCGCCCACGACTCCGGCAAGGTACTGGTCGACCTGCTCAACGACATTCTCGACCTGTCGAAATTCGAGGCCGGCCAGCTGGAACTGGAGCGTATCGCCTTCGACCTCGGCGCGCTGGTGGAAGGCACCGCCAGCCTGCTGTCGCAAAACGCCCAGGCCGGCGTGGAGCTGACCTGCCTGATCGATCCCCGGCTACCAGCCCAGATGCTCGGCGACCCGACGCGGGTCCGGCAGATCGTCAGCAACCTGCTGTCCAATGCCCTGAAATTCACCCGTGAGGGCCGTGTCGACATTCGCATCGGCGCCGAGGGCGAACGCGTCCGCATCGAGGTGTGTGACACCGGCATCGGCATTGCCGAGGATGCCCAGGCGCGTATCTTCCAGCCGTTCACCCAGGCCGGCGCCAACATCACCCGGCAGTTCGGCGGCACCGGGCTCGGCCTGGCGCTCACGCGCCGTCTCTGCGAGGCGATGGACGGCACGCTGGAGCTGCAGTCCACGCCGGGTAGCGGCAGCCGCTTCAGCGCCATTTTGCCACTGCCCAGCCTGGAAGCAGCGCCGCCTGCGCCGCAGCTGAGCGGACGCGTACTGGCGATCTGTGGCGCCGAAACCGGCCTGGCCGAGCTGCTACCGCTGCTGATCGACAACTGGGGCCTGGGCTACCGCCGCCTCGACAGTGCCGGAGACGTCGAGGTGCTCGACGCCGACGTGCTGATCAGCGATTGCCCCACCTGCATGAAAAAGCTGCGCGAGCAAACGGCGGTGCCGATCATTCTGGTCACCGCCTACGGCAGCTTCCTCGATAGCGAGCAGGCCGCCGCCCTCGCGCCGCTGGAACAGGTCGCCAGGCCGCTGACCCGACAGCACCTGCTGCAAGCGCTGAATCACGCACTGCTGCGTCCGTCCGACGACCTCGCCGGTGCTGCCATGCCAGTCGCCACCGACCGCAAAGCGGCCCGCGTGCTGCTGGTCGAGGACAATCCGGTCAACCAGTTGGTTGCCAAGGGCATGCTGGCCAAACAGGGGCTCGACGTGGTACTGGCCAACAATGGCCAGCAGGCCCTGGACAGGCTGCAGGAAGAAGCCTTCGAGCTGGTGCTGATGGACTGCAACATGCCGGTCATGGATGGCTACGAGGCCAGCCGCCGTATTCGGCAAAACCCGACCTGGCAGCACCTGCCGATCATCGCGCTGACCGCCAATGCCCTGTCGGACGAGCGCGAGCGCTGCCTGGCCGCGGGCATGAACGATTACCTGGCCAAGCCCTTCCGCCGTGAAGAACTGCTCGCCCTGCTCGACCAGTGGCTGCCCGCCTGAACGGCGAGCAGCCTTCTGCTAGTCGGGCAAACGTTCGCCCAGGCGCTGCAACAGTGCGTCGAGCTGGCTGCGCAAGGGTTCCAACTGCCTGGTATCGACGCCGTGCTCGCACAGCAGCTGCTGCTTCAGAACCGGCACACGACTGCGTAGCACGCGCCCCTGCTCGCTGAGGTACAGGTGCATTTCGCGCTCGTCCGCGGCGCTGCGCCGACGCTCCACCAGCCCTGCCGATTGCAGCCGCTTGAGCAGCGGCGTCAGGGTGCCGGAATCCAGCAACAGGCGCTCGCCCAGGGCCTTGACCGTCGGCTGCGCGGGCGCCGACTCGTCCCACTCCCACAGCACCAGCATCACCAGGTATTGCGGATAGGTCAGTTGCAGGCCATCGAGCATCGGCTTGTAGGCACGCACCACCTGGCGGGACGCCGCGTAGAGCTTGAAGCACAGTTGACGGTCGAGCTTGAGGTCATCCATTGGTGAGCGCGTCGATCGCCGCCTGCAGCGCTTCAGGTTTGGTGGTCGGCGCGTAGCGCGTGACCTCACGACCGTCGCCGCTGACCAGGAACTTGGTGAAATTCCATTTGATCCGCTGCGTGCCGAGCAAACCCGGCGCCTCGCGCTTGAGCTGCACGAACAGCGGATGCGCCGCCGGGCCGTTGACCTCCACCTTGCGAAACAGCGGAAAGCTCACCCCGAAATTCAGTTCGCAGAAGCTGGAGATGGCCTGCTCGTCACCCGGCTCCTGCTTGCCGAACTGGTTGCAGGGAAAGCCCAGCACTACCAGGCCCTTGTCGCGATACTGCTTCCAGAGCGCTTCGAGCCCCTGGTATTGCGGGGTAAAACCACACTGGCTGGCGGTGTTGACCACCAGAATGGCCTTGGCGCCGAAATCGCCCAGGCGTTTCTGTTCGCCCGTAATGGTGGTGCAGGGGATGGCCAGCAGGTCTTGGCTCATGGCGTCAGCGCTCTTCGGATTGGATGGAGCGAAAAGAATAGCCAGCAATTGAATTGCACACAATTCAATTCATCAAAAAACAGGCCCGCCATCAGCGAGCCTGATGGCGACCCGGTTGTTTACGCCTCGTGGGGCACGTGCTTGAGCGATACCGAGTTGATGCAGTAACGCAGCCCGGTCGGCCGCGGGCCATCGGGAAATACATGCCCCAGGTGCGCATCACAGTTGCTGCAGCGCACTTCGATGCGGTGCATGCCGTGGCTGAAGTCGTCCAGCTCGGTGATCACCTGATCGTCGAGCGGCTGGAAATAACTCGGCCAGCCGCAACCGGAGTCGAACTTGGCGTCCGAGTCGAACAGCGGCGTGCCGCAGCACACGCATTCATAGACACCCGGCACCTTGCTGTCGTGGTACTCACCGGTGAACGGCCGTTCGGTGCCGCCCAGGCGGCAGACGTTGAACTGCGCGTCCGTCAGCTCCTCGCGCCAGGTTTCCAGTGGTTTTTCGAGCTTGCTCACAGGCCGTCCTCCTCGGGATAAAAAAGCCCTATCTGTATCTTTGCCCGACTCAGGCTGACACGTATGATTCGACACCTCAACCCGCCACGGCTCGCCGCCGCCTCGGCCCATTAGAGGCCGCCTTTCTTCGATTCGGGATTCTTCACCATGCAGGTCAGCAAATCCAACAAGCTCGCCAACGTCTGCTACGACATTCGCGGCCCGGTGCTCAAGCACGCCAAGCGTCTGGAAGAGGAAGGCCAGCGCATCCTCAAGCTGAACATCGGCAACCCCGCGCCATTCGGTTTCGAAGCCCCCGAGGAAATTCTCCAGGACGTGATTCGCAACCTGCCCACGGCGCAAGGCTACAGCGATTCCAAGGGCCTGTTCAGCGCCCGCAAGGCGGTGATGCAGTACTGCCAGCAGAAGCAGATCGAAGGCGTCGGCATCGAGGACATCTACCTGGGCAACGGCGTGTCCGAGCTGATCGTCATGGCCATGCAGGCGCTGCTCAACAACGGTGACGAAGTGCTGATCCCGGCGCCCGACTACCCGCTGTGGACCGCCGCCGTGGCGCTCTCCGGCGGCAAGCCGGTGCATTACCTGTGCGACGAGCAGGCCGGCTGGTTCCCGGATATCGCCGACATGCGCGCCAAGATCACCCCGAACACCAAGGCGCTGGTGCTGATCAACCCGAACAACCCCACCGGCGCCGTGTACTCGCGCGAAGTGCTGCTGGATATCGTCGAACTGGCCCGCCAGCACAACCTGGTGATCTTCTCCGACGAGATCTACGACAAGATTCTTTATGACGAAGCCCAGCACATCTCCACTGCATCCCTGGCGCCGGACGTGCTGTGCCTGACTTTCAACGGCCTGTCCAAATCCTACCGCGTGGCCGGTTTCCGCTCTGGCTGGGTGATCATTTCCGGCCCCAAGCACAACGCGAAAAGCTACATTGAGGGTCTCGACATCCTGGCCAACATGCGCCTGTGTGCCAACGTGCCGAGCCAGCACGCGATCCAGACCGCACTGGGTGGCTACCAGAGCATCAACGATCTGGTGCTGCCGCAAGGCCGCCTGCTGGAACAGCGTAACCGCACCTGGGAGCTGCTCAACGACATCCCCGGCGTCAGCTGCGTCAAGCCCATGGGCGCGCTGTATGCGTTCCCGAAGATCGATCCCAAGGTCTGCCCGATCCACAACGACGAGAAATTCGTTCTCGACCTGCTGCTCTCCGAAAAACTGCTGGTCGTTCAGGGCACCGCCTTCAACTGGCCGTGGCCGGATCACTTCCGCGTGGTCACTCTGCCCCGCGTCGACGATCTGGAACAGGCGATCGGCCGCATCGGCAGCTTCCTCAAGACCTATCGCCAGTAACCCCTGCCATCGCGGATGCCCGCCGGGCATCCGCCTCCCTCGCCTCCAGAGCACGCCCCATGGACCTGCAGATAGACGACTTCTACAAGGACGCCGCCAGCGGCTTGCTGATGCTCTATCAGGCCTTTCCGCGCAAGGTCTCGCTGTATGTGGAAGACCTGATCGGCCGCGAGGAACCGGATGAGTTCGGCCTGCCGAGCAAACGTCATCAGGCGTGCCTGGGTGCGCTGCTGTGGCTGGCTGAGGAAGGTTACCTGCGCTACGAGTCCACCATCGGCTACGACGCGCTCGACCAGGCGGTGCTCAGCGAAAAAGGCTTCCTGCGTCTGTCGCGGGGCATTCCCCGGGCGATCACCGAGGGCGAAGCACTGCCGCCCGCGGTGGATCGGGTGCAGGCGACCCTGGCCTTCCAATTGCGTGAAGCGCTCGCCCAGCAACATGGTGAACGGATTGCGCGACTGACTCGCCAACTGTTCGAACAGCGCGCTGCCCAGCCATACTGAGCAAGATCAACCTGCCGAAGGCGTCGCGATCGCGACGGATTTTCTCCGTGGCGATTGAAATAAACGCGAAAATGCCCATCTAAGCATTGGCGCCCACACGCGGCCGCTTCACGCCGCCGGGCCGGGCGACACAGTTTGAAATAGTGACTCGGTTGAATCACCACAAGGCGAGCCCTTATATAGCCGCCGTATCGAGCCTGTCTTTCCCGTGAGGAGTCGTTTCACACCATGATGCGCATTATGTTGTTCCTGGCTACCAACTTGGCGGTACTGGTTATCGCCAGCATCACCCTCAAACTGCTGGGGGTTGATCGCTTCACCGGCCAGAACCACGGCAGCCTGCTGATCTTCTGCGCCGTCTTTGGTTTTGCCGGCTCGCTGGTCTCGCTCTTCCTGTCCAAGTGGATGGCGAAGATGAGCACCGGCACCGAAATCATCACCCAGCCGCGTACCCGCCATGAGCAGTGGCTGCTGCAGACCGTCGAAGAACTGTCGCGCGATGCCGGCATCAAGATGCCCGAAGTGGGCATCTTCCCCGCATACGAATCCAACGCCTTCGCCACCGGCTGGAACAAGAACGACGCGCTGGTCGCCGTCAGCCAGGGCCTGCTCGAGCGCTTCTCCCCCGATGAAGTGCGCGCCGTGCTGGCCCACGAGATCGGCCACGTGGCCAATGGCGACATGGTCACCCTGGCGCTGATTCAAGGCGTGGTGAACACCTTCGTGATGTTCTTCGCGCGCATCTTCGGCAACTTCGTCGACAAGGCGATCCTCAAGAACGAAGACGGCCACGGCATCGGTTACTTCGTGGCGACCATCTTCGCCGAGCTGGTGCTGGGTATCCTGGCCAGCATCATCGTCATGTGGTTCTCGCGCAAACGTGAATACAAGGCCGACGAAGCCGGCGCCCGGCTGGCCGGCAAGGGCGCGATGATCGCCGCACTGCAGCGCCTGCGTGCCGAACAGGGCGTACCGGTGCAGATGCCCGACAGCCTGACCGCCTT
>JAAIGE0100668474.1_pt1 | contig 10956 bp, 7 predicted proteins | sample 6487951 | NCBI WGS metagenome assembly JAAIGE01 (sample SAMN13974128, study PRJNA590717) | phyllosphere metagenome | biome: tomato field; feature: multiple bacterial spot infested tomato fields; material: tomato leaves; isolation source: leaves from tomato fields | host: Solanum lycopersicum ... | reverse complement strand
GCCTGCAGTTGACGCACACGTTTCCGAGGCCGATGAAAGCTCCGAGAACGTTACCACTACCGGCAAACCGATAGCTGTTCGCGAACGGATGCGAAGCGAACTGGCTCGGTCACACAGCAAACGCTGCGCCGCAACCTTGAAGACCGAGGTTGTGTGGCATGTCGCTGACAACGTCAGCGGGCATGCACGCAGGGTCGTGCTTGCTTTGCTAAAGCGCCATCGCCAATCGGTATCGGCGAGCGACCGGTTTTTTGATACGAAAAGCCCCCGCATGCGGGGGCTGGAAGATAGGTGATCAAGGAGTGCCTATGAGACGTGGCACGTTCTGAAGGGAAAGGTGGGTTGATGTTGCCGAAAGCTCCATATCGTCGTTACTGGTCAAAATGCGTTCAAATACATCACCGTTCGGGTCGAAGTGTTCTGCGAAGTCGTCGCCCCCGAGCTCGGTGCGAGCCAGGTTCCACCAACTGTCGAAGGGATCAATATCAGGGTTGCAGCCAATCGCGTAAGCAATCAATTTTTGACGACCATTGGGCCGTCTTTCACCATGCTCAGCCAACCAGTACACACCATGATCTTTCACCAGAATGACGCGGCACTTGTTAGCTACCGCTTCGGCGAAAACTAGACGCAGCTCGTCGCCATTGAATCTAAGAGAAATATGAATGATCTCCTGTGAAATGGATGAAATTCTCCATGCCGTAAAGCTGGAAGTTAAAACGAATCACTGGTGAACAGATTTGGGTCCGTGTAGGCACTGCACGTGGATACGACGCCAACTGCCATCGTCGATCAATTTTTCCAATACGCTTCCAAGATCGTCGAAGAAAACTTCCTCAACGCGGTGGATGGATTTACCGTCGCGCTGCAGTTCAACCACGTACTGGTCAGCCCCCCGGTCATACGACACGATGACTTGGCCCGAGAATTTCGCAGAGGCAACCGTGAAGCCGATGGCTGGAGGTGTCTTGATGATGTCAGCCGGCAACGGATCGACCCATTTAAAGTCTCTGGCGCCTGCATCAACCAGCAGGTGAGTGATGCGCCGGAAGCCGTCAGGTGCGGGTAACTGCTCAAGTTGATTGATAAGTTCTTTCAGTTCAAAGCAACGAGGTTCAGGCACCGGCAGCTTGGCTGGCGCGTCACCCAGTACGAAAGTCTGCACCGTATACGAATGCCCTTCGGCAGTTCGCTCGCTACGCTCTTCGGGTGTGTCCGCTCGCAGCCCATCAAAGCGACGCCTGGCATAGGGAGCAATCTGCACCTTGGCCCCTTTTTCAGGCACCTCGGTGACAAGCGTTCGGTCAAGCACAGCGAACGCCGAGCGCCCGGTCTTGACGACGATAGCTTCGTCGGTAGTCGCAATTACTTTCCCCTCAAAGGGCCTCGGATCGATGTGGAAGCCCAGTGTGGAGACCTTTGGCTCACCATCGAAGATGTTGTAGTTGATAACGCGTGCGTTAGAAGGCACATGATCGCGAACCAGGTCTGGCATCTGGGCACGAATGGCTTGTTTGTCCATGGGAGATTCCTTGAAGAAATTCAAGGGGCTCCCGCCCGCAAGGGAGGGAGACCCCTTGCAGGTTGAGAAAAGGCGCAGTGTCACGCCGAGACATATGTAACCAGTGTGGCGGGCACACCGTAGCCTTGAAGGTCTAGGCTACCTGGGCATGTTGCTGAACTCGTCAGCGGAACATGGCGCTCAGCTTGGCGCGTCGACTGTGTAACGTCGCGCACAAAGGGATACTGGTGAAAGCCCGATTGATACGTGAGAAAAATGAAGAAAGAGCCCCCGAAGGAGCCCCTTAGAGATATCTCAATCCACAATGACGGGTAATCCGGCAAGCAGTGGTGCGTCGGGATCAAAGACCAAGAACCGGGTATCCGCGCGGCTAGCCAAGTGCAGAACTTCCAGTAACAGTTCCGGTACACCTGCTGACTGCTGCTCCTGAAAAAGCTCTACAGAGCTGCGGCCATCGATGAGCTCCAGGTTGCGGTCTGTCCACGGCGTGGATACCAGTTTCACACCGATGCAGTGACCATCGGGGATTCGAAAAACCTCAAATAACAGACCTAGCGGAGTCGGCGAATCGGCCAATTCTTCGAGGTACTGATTTGCTTCCTCAGTAAGATGGCTTTTACTGATTTCCCATGCCCGGCTGTAATGCCCCATTTCAAACTTAAGGCGCTGGATGACGGCACAAGCGTCGGTCCACGAATACGTGTCACCGATATGGATCGGCTGGCCGCCCTCCTCGCACATGACGGCATAGATCACTGCGCGGACGATGCCACTGCTCGAATGACCTGAGGCGATCTCGTTTGGGATATCCTGACCATCGATCACTAACCCGAGAGAGAGGCGGCGCCGGTGCCAAGATGTGCATGTTGGGTCCGCCCTGCGAGAGCATTGTCGTTCCGACTGATGCGCGATCCATTGCGCTTTGCTGATACAGGATCGGCGGAAAAACTGTAATGGATCTGTGGATCTCTTGTCTTTCCTCAGCGGCGGCCAAGTTCGCAAAGACAGAAGCAATTGCCAATGCGACTGCTATTCCGAATATCCGTTTCATAGCGGTTTCTTGGTAGGCGCAGCAGGTTGCTGCGAAGCAATAATACTTTGGCAGGTAATGTGCGACCCGCAGCAGCTGTCGGAATTCGTATACAAATTGACTTCAGATCCTATGCACCATCCAGGCTGATGGCGATCAATGGCCGCCCTCCGCAAGATGCGGTCTGACGCCGATACTAACAGTAGTGGATACGCCCGCGGGTCGTTCGGCATTGGCGCGAAGCGAGCGGGCCGTAGGGTGTACCTGCGGCCTTCTTGATCGACACGCATGTCGTTGATCGACCGGACCGTCGATCCTGCCAAAATCGGGGCTGTATTGCCTGTCGTAGAGAATGCAACATGCCGGGGGAACGTATACTCCGGCCACTTCCCCTGGGTCTGGCCGACACTTGCAGTACCGGCTGCGCCGCGCTCAAAATACGGTCGCAGGGAAGAACGCACACCTTACATGCCCGGAGGCAGCCACATGGCCAGCACCACCGAGATCGCAGCACTGTTGTCTGCCACCGATGCACAGGGCCGGGTCGATCCGATGGCCTACAAAGCGCAACGTTTGATCCTGCCGCACCAAGGCCTGGGGAGCGTGGATGCTGCTGCGCTGGTGCATGCTCTGCCGGCCTCGCCGGGATTCGCCACCTTCGACCGTAACGCCTTCTTTTCCGCCATCGACCAGCGTTTGGAGACGCCGCAGGAACGGCAGCGCTTTGCCGATGCGCTGGACCAGGCCAACCTCAGCGATAGCTGGCTCGAGCGGCTGGGCGAGCGGGCCTTTGAGGCCGGTGGGCAGGCCTATGACGTTACGCGCAACACGGCGAGCCGGGCCGGCGCCCAGGTCAGCGATGGCCTGGCCACTGCGCAGCGCACCGCCCGCCACACGGCCGCCGATCCCGGCGCCTCGCCCGCGTTGCGCGCTGCAGCGAGTGTCGGCAGCAACGTGATTGGTGAGGCTCAGCAAGGCTACGGTTTCGTCACAGGCGGTGCCACGCACGCCCTATCCACGCTCAGCGATACCGTCGATCTGGCGCGCATGGGTGTGCACTTGGCGTCCGATCCCAACTACCGCGACGTGGTGGTCGGCATGGTCCGCATCTATGCCGCCGAGGTCGCCGCCGACCCGCACAAGCCGATCGACCAGGTCCGCAGCGCCGCCACGCAGGCGTGGCAGCATTGGGAACAGGGGTTGGCGCAGGCGCAACGCCATGGGCGCGAGCGCGAATACATCGGCAGCGCGGCCGGTGCGGCCGGAGTGGAGATCCTGGCCACCCTGGTGCCGGCAAGCAAAGTGAGCAAGCTCGGCAAGGCCGAGCAGATCATGGAGGACATCGCCCCCCGCGCCGCCGCCGAGGCCCGCGAAGGCCTGGCCGATGCCGCGCGTGCCGAACGCGCTGGTGCGCGCGCCCACGACGGCGCTGAGCATGCGCCCGAGCGCCATGCGGGCTTGCCCGGCCGCGCTCGCGCCTACGCCGAGGGGCTGGAGGAAGTCGGCCAGGCCGCCCGGCGTGGTGGTGAGGCCGGCGAAGGGGCGCAGCAGATGCTGTTCGGGCTGGTCGGCCAGGCCCACCAGGATGGCCACCTGGACGATCTGGTCCGCGCCGCGCGCGCCACCGACAACGTCGAAGGCCTGCTGCGCAGCGGCCAACTGGAACCGCACGAACTCACCGCCATCCTCAAGCGCACGCCGGGTGTCTTTGACGGCAGGATCGATTTCCCGACAGCCCTAGACCAAAGTACGCAGGGCGTGGACCTGACCCGGCTGACCACCCGCCAGCTCGGCGACATCGGCGAAGCCATCCAGACCCATGACCTGGTAAAGCAGGGATATAGCGACATCGTCCCGATCAAGAACCACTCCGGTTACAGCATCGATCTGGTCGGCCGCAACCCTGACGGTGATCTGGAGTTCTTCGAGAGCAAGACCTCGGCCAAGTGGCTTGAGCGGGCGATTGGCGCCCAAGGTCACTGGGATCCGAAGAACACGATACTTGGGCTGAAGGCGATCGCTCAGGATAACAGCAGGGAAATCGGCCCGGAGGCCGAGAACATCAACGCCACGTGGGTGCGGCTCAATCTGAGCCGGAGCCCGGACGCGCCGCACTTGCAGATCGAACGCAAGATAGATCCATGGGTCAAGCCCGCAGCGCCGAAACAGTCGATGCAGACTCCTGGCGATACCGACCACCCAGACCACGCCGCATTTGACACGATGCTGCGCAAGGTGCAGGGCGACGGCCGTTGGAACGTTGCGGAAAGCCACAATATCGCCGCGAGCCTGCTGAAGGAATACAAGGCCGATCCGCTGTGTAAGACCCTGGATTCGGTGCGCATCGGCGGCAGCGCCGATACGCCATACATCTTCGCGGTCAGTTCGCCGCACGGCGACAAAGCCCCGCATTTCCACGTCCGTGCGGAGGCCGAGCAAGCCGCGCAGCGTCCGGCGGCCGAGAGCTTCGCTCAGGTCCAGCAGCTCAACCAGCAACAAGAGCTGGCACAGGAAACGGGGCAACAGAACATAGCTCAGCGCGGCCCGAGGATGAGTTGATGGCAAACGACAAGAGCGACCAACACCTGCCCACGTGGCATCCTTCGTTGAAGAAGACCTTCAAGCGGTGTGATCGCTGGATCGAGCGCGCCAGCCGGGACAATGAACCACAGCGATATTTCGACAACATAGAGAACTATCTTGCGGCCTCCGGCCCCGTGTCGGGCAAACTTTGGATGGAACTAACTTGGGCTGGCCATGTGTATGCCGTCCAAGCCTGCGCCCTCAGCGGCCAAGGCCGCTTAGACGAACTCGCCCAGCCGCTACGCTGGGCGGTGGCGATGCGCTCAATCGCATTTCGCTTCGAGGCCGCCGTGACCCTGGCCTGGACCACTGAGCGGCAACCGCTGCTACCGTTCTGGACCAGCGCGAAGGTGGCCGCCACCGCAATGCTCTCGCAGTGGGAGGCCACCGAGGCTGGTGCCCGCTTCCTGGTCCAGGTCGCGCAAAAGGACCAGGCCCTGAAGCCCGATGAGTGGCGTCGCGAGGGGTGGGGCAAAGGCACTAACGACGCCTTCCTGATTTTCCTGTTCGCACAGGCTTTCGGCATTTCGACCCATTACCGGCCTGTGCACCTGCTGATCCCAGAATACCAGGCCGTGCTCGAACACTGGCGCAGCACCGACGCAGCGGCTTTCCAGGCGGCCATGCAGGCCGCGGCCGACTGGCATATCGCCCGCAGCAAAGATGGCACCGAGCGCAATACCTACGAGTTCGAGAAGGACATCGATCGCGTCTACCCAGCCGAACTGCTCGCCGTGCAGGCCCTGCGCCAGCGCGACGGCCTGCCGCATTTCGACACCGGCCATCTGCTGATTGACACGCCCTGGGCTATCCTGCGCAACCTGACCGAGTGTGCGTCGCATCCGCTCGCCGTGACGGTGGAGGAGCGGGTGCGCAGGGACTATCCGGATTTCCGTTGAGGCGAATACCTTAGACACAATGGGGCGATAGGCCAGTACCGATTCCCCATGGCCGCCGGCGTGGGCTGGTGCGGCGCTGCCGCCATGTTCAGCTGACCTCGGTCAGCAACATGCCAAGGTAGCCATGATCTTCGAGGCTACGGCGCGGTTTCGGCCGCGTGATCAGACCATTTCGCATCCGGCATCCCAGTGCGAACAATCGCCGAGCCATCGGCGGTGATGCCAATTTAGTCACGGCAAATATCACGATTCATCAACCCTCGCGGGGGCCTTCACACCTCCCTGTCAGGGTCGGTGTGTCTCCGCATTCTTTTTCAGGAGATCCCTAAACGGTTGCCCCGCTTCCAAAGCTGTTTGCGTGCTTAGGCATAGGCAACAGAGCATAAAGCCTCCGAACAGAGACCATCGCCCCGTCCAGCCTAAAAGCCTAAAGCCTAGAGCCAAGAGCCAAGAGCCAAGAGCCAAGAGCCAAGAGCCAAGAGCCAAGACTTTGGCTTTTGCTCAGTTTTAGGCAGTAGTCATTCACATCAAGTTCTTCGAACATGTGACACCTCCATATATATAAGGGGGACATCCATAACTCCCCTGCAATTGTCTATAGCTGGTTCAGCGCCATGCGTAGGGTCGATTGGCTATAGGCTTTGGGCTAGTTAACTCCGACAAGCGCTATGTGGCGCATGTAATTGATAAATGGAAATCATAGTTTGATCGGCATTCGCGCAACTGAGGCCTATTGTTTTTAGCTAAAAGATTCTGACGCAATTAAGGAAATGAACAAGGTGCTGGAGGTATAGACCTCCAGCGCAGGACAGAGAAACCACCTGTGGGCTGTCGCATGGACTGGCTGTCGTCAAAGCCGCCGCTGCATCAGCTATCGCACCCGACCCGTTTCGTGGCGGGAGTCGGTATCGTCTGGCACACATCCGCGCACAAAAGGCGCCCGTTGTTTCACCGGCGGGCACCGGCATAGAACACCGTCGTCCCCGAAGGGTCTCCTGGCCTCTTGCACGCAAGAGGCCAGGAGACCCTTCGGATCACAGACTGCAATCACCGATCAAGAGGCCACAGAAAGCGGTCTGACATGAAAATACCTTCATCCCTCCAGCGGCTGGAACCGCTGGACGCATGCCGTTGCAGAAGGTGGAGGCATGTTGGGGTTGCCCCACTAGGTGCGGGGCCACGCCTGGCAACCGCTGGAAAGCGCGGTCGTGGCAGGATGTTTGCGGCGTCAGTGCGCCTTGGGCGCGCTGCGCCGCTTACGTGGGGAACCACGTTTTGCACCGGGTGACTCGACAGACAACGTACCCTTACACTCCGGATACCGGCTACATGACCAGAAGACACCAGTCTTCCCAGTGCGCTGGCGCGTCGTAGCACCGCACAGAGGGCAAGCCGGACCTTGGGGGACCCGAATAGACAATGTAGTTCCTCGGTACTGCTGCACCAGCTGAGCGACCCAGGCCGACTGCTTCTCGATGAAAGTGTCCAACGTCAGTTGGCCGGTCTCGATCATGTCGAGCGCCTGCTCCCAGACTGCTGTCGTGCCAGGATCAGCGATGGCAGCTGGTACTGCGTCAATTAACGTGAATGCGGCTTCTGACGCGCGAACGGATCTACCTCGCTTCACTAGGTAACTGCGCTTTAGCAACCCATTGACGATACTTGCGCGTGTGGCTTCGGTGCCAATGCCAACAGTGTCTTTGAGCTTTTGTTTCAGACGCGGATCCGAGACCAGCTTCGCAACTCCCTTCATCGCTTTGACCAATTCTCCCTGGGTGTATGGCCGTGGCGGCAGCGTCTTGAGAGCTTTGCACTCAGCGCCTGTGACCTGACAACTTAGCCCTGCGCGCAGTGGAGGCAGGATTTGGCTGCGGGAAGAGGTATCGTCTTCCGCCTCTTCAGGATCCGCTTTCGGCTCAGCTAGAACCAGATGCCAGCCTCTAACAACGATTTGCTTGCCTACGGCTCGAAGAATCAGGCCTCCACATGACAGCATGGCCGTCGTGCGGTCGAATTCGTGGTGTGGCAAAAACTGCGCGAGGTAGTGGGCACGTATCAGCCCATAGACTGCCAGCTCTTTCTCGCTCATGGCCGACAAGTCCGTCGGCTCAAGTGTCGGAATGATGCCGTGATGCGCAGTAACCTTGCCGTCATTCCATGCACGAGACCTTTGCGTGCGATCAAGCTGATCAACTACGGACTTAAGAGTGGGATCAGATTTGAGCAAGCTGTCCAAGACCGTGGATATCTCGGTGAACATGTTTTCAGGAAGATAGCCGGAGTCTGAGCGTGGATAGGTCGTGGCTTTATGTGTTTCATAAAGCGACTGTGCAATGTCTAGCGTTTCCTGCACATCTAGACCAAATTGCTTCGAGCACACTTCCTGCAAAGTGCTCAGATCGAACGGTAAAGGTGGGCCTTCACGGACTCGCTCGGTCTCCACCGCCTGGACCTGAACTGCGCCGGCGGCACGAATTCGTTCAGTTGCTTGGCGGGCAATGCTCTCTTGTAGGCATCGGCCAGCATCGTCCGTAGCGGACTGCGGAGGAAGCCAAATTGCGAAAAATTGGTGGGCCTCACTGGATAGTCCAACTTCCACTGTCCAGTATGGAACAGAAACGAAATGAGCAATTTCCCGGTCTCGATCAACGACCAGCCGCAATGTGGGAGTCTGAACACGTCCGACGGAAAGCACGCCTTCATAGCCAGCCTGCCTACCTAACACGGTGAACAGGCGGCTGAGGTTCATGCCAATCAGCCAATCTGCACGCGAGCGTGCCAAGGCTGAGAAGTACATTGGAAGCGTCTCGCTTGAAGGCTTGAGCGCACCCAGCGCCTTGCGGATAGATGCGTCATTTAAGGCGGACAGCCAGAGGCGCTGGATCTTCCCGCGATAACCGCACAGCTCAATGATTTCGCGGGCGATCAATTCGCCTTCACGGTCGGCATCGGTTGCGATGACTAGTTCGGTTGCCTTGCCAAGCAGTTGCTTGACGACTTTGAATTGCGAAGCGGTTTTGGGTTTGACCTCAACACGCCATCGCTCAGGAGCAATAGGTAGCTGCTCTAAGGACCAATGCTTGAACTGCTCACCGTAGGCTTCGGGTGGAGCGGCTTCTACGAGATGTCCGATGCACCAAGTGACTGTGACACCTGAACCAGTGAAGCACCCATTGCCACGCTGTGTCGCGCCCAGGATTCGTCCTATATCTTTACCCTGAGAGGGCTTCTCGCAAAGAAATAGCCGCATACCGCTCTACCCGAATGACGTTGCTGAAGTTCATGTGCAACAGCATGTCGGGACGGATTTAAACGGACAGCAAAGAAGCAGAAATTCAGTATGACCAACTTGTTGAGTCGCGCTCCCCGCGGACTTGCCTCACGCGGTTTTGAATGCAATATCGATATTTTTTAGCTCAACAGCTGGCGTCCTGGTCAATCAATGACGCCGACTAGTGATACGTTGCTTTGCATTGGCGCTAACTTGCAAGCTGATATGTTTCTGATCACGCGCGGCGCGTATCAGAATTTCAGTCCAGTTCGGCGGTTCGGCCGTGACGACTGCATCGGCCATCAAAGCATTCTGATAGTCAATGAAAGCCATACTCTCATCCGGGATTGCTCCGGCGACCACAGGGTCGTCGCTGACATCTTCGATGGTCGGTGACAGGCCGCGCTTCGAGCGGCTGTCGCTCGCACGGTTCACAAGATAGCGTTCGCGCCATGCTTCACCCTGCGCGCGCTTCCCCTCTGCCTCCATGCTTTCTGTGTACTTCATTAGCCACATGTGCATGTAGCGCTGCCGTTGTTCGCTGTGCAGCAGCACAAGATCGTGAAAGCGTTGGTAGAACGCTTCATCATGACCACAATCCAGGCTATCGCCCTCATGAGCAATCTCGTGCTCAATCAGTGAAAAAATGTACGCTGCTGTTCTGACCGGGGATGATTTGAGCCGCTTCACGATGGTGACATCGACGGCGATGTAGCTACTGCCGTCGGTCCATGCCTCGGCAACGTTGGATTGACCAAGCAGAATGTGAAGTGATTTGCCCTCACGGACTTGGCCGCCGTAAACAGGCCGGCCCCCCGTGCACAGGGCGACATAGTGGTGCATGCACCAGCGCAACGCAGTCCATGCACGACGTGTCTCACGATCAAGCGCATCTTTCTCCGTAAGGATGCGCGTCCGCTCCACGAACGCTTCTCGCAATGTCGAAAATGCAAGCAGTTGCGGGATATAGAGAGCGTTTATTCCCCAGTACTGAGCGCCGTTCAGTTCAATGTCCTGCCTAAGATTGTCGTGGATACGAGCGATACAGTCAGCAAACTCTTGGGCGCTATAGCACCCGAAACGATCAAGGGTGACGGGATGCACGATCACGGCAATTCCTTCACGAGCGATAGCTTCCCCCTTTGGCACGTCGAAACCGTTTTCAACAACTGCAAACCTGCCGCCATGACGCTTGCCATGGCTGTAGCGGCATTTGCGCAAGAAATCCTCCATTGAAATGTGCCGCTTGCCAGGAAGAAGCGTCACGACTTCTTCCTTGGAATAGGTTTGCACAATGCCAGCGTCACCAGAAAGGAGTGTCCGAGCAGACTTCTCACGGCGCGCCTCTGTCTTGCGATGATTGCCGAGGCGAGAGGCAATCTGATCAGCCATCTGACCGAACTGCTTGGCAATAGCCTTCCATACCGGGCAAGTCTTGCGCAGGATTTCTGTGCGGGAAACATTCAATCCAATAGCTTTCTTAGACACGATGAGACCACCTGCGCCCCATAAATGTCCCGAGTCGTGGCGCACCAGTACGCCCTGGTTGTAGATCGCGACGGCGCCGTCGGCTTTGACCCGGTACCAGGCGAACTCGTCTTCAGCATCCCAGCGTTCGCCCTGAGGGTCGCGGGTGATGCGATTCCCATTG
>JAAIGE0100874794.1_pt1 | contig 10957 bp, 7 predicted proteins | sample 6487951 | NCBI WGS metagenome assembly JAAIGE01 (sample SAMN13974128, study PRJNA590717) | phyllosphere metagenome | biome: tomato field; feature: multiple bacterial spot infested tomato fields; material: tomato leaves; isolation source: leaves from tomato fields | host: Solanum lycopersicum ... | reverse complement strand
GTGTGGTCCGGCTGGGCGGGATAGCCGGGGGCGGGGCGGATGCCCGCATAGGCTTCCCCAACAAGCTCCTCATTGCTGAAGCTCTCGTCGGCTGCATAGCCCCAGAATTCCTTGCGCACGCGCTCATGCATGCGCTCGGCAAAGGCTTCGGCGAAGCGATCTGCCAGAGCCTTGACGAGAATGGAGGAGTAGTCGTCATTGGCGCGCTCGAAGCGTTCGGCAATCGCCACTTCCTCGATGCCCGCCGTGACCACAAAGCCGCCGACATAATCGGTAACGCCGCTATCCTTGGGAGCTACGAAGTCCGAAAGCGCCACATTGGGGCGACCATCTCGCTTGGAAAGCTGCTGGCGAAGCGTGAAGAAGGTTTCGAGTTCCTGTTTCCGGTTCTCGTCAGTGAAGAGACGGATGTCGTCGCCCACAGCATTGGCGGGCCAGAAGCCGATGACGGCGCGAGGGCGGAACCACTTCTCGTCGATGATCTTCTTCAGCATGGCCTGCGCATCCGCATAGAGCTGACGCGCAGCCTCACCCTGCTTCTCATCTTCCAGAATGGCCGGGAAGCGTCCCTTCAACTCCCATGTCTGGAAGAAAGGCGTCCAGTCGATGTAACGGGACAGTTCCTCAAGATCGTAGGTTTCGAAGGTCTTGGTGCCAATGAATTGCGGCTTGACCGGCTGATAGCCCGCCCAATCCACTTTCTGCGCGTTTTCGCGTGCGCGAGACAACGGCAGGCGCTGCTTTTCGCGCTCGTTGCGGGCGTGCGCTTCCGCCACCTTGGCATATTCGGCACGGATGCCATCGACATAAGCGGGCTTCTGTTCCGCAGAGAGCAGCGACGACACGACACCCACGGCGCGCGAGGCGTCGGTCACATAGATCGCTTGCCCCTTCTCGTAACGTGGGCTGATCTTCACCGCCGTATGAACACGGCTGGTCGTCGCGCCACCGATCAGCAGCGGCAGGTCGAGACCCATGCGTTCCATTTCGGCAGCCACATGAACCATCTCATCCAAGGACGGTGTGATGAGACCGGAAAGACCGATGACATCGACCTTCTCGGCAATCGCCGTCTCAAGAATCTTCGTCGTCGGCACCATAACGCCGAGGTCGATGATTTCGTAATTGTTACAGGCCAGCACGACGCCAACAATGTTCTTGCCGATATCGTGCACATCGCCCTTCACGGTCGCCATCAGCACCTTGCCGGCAGCCTTGCGCTCATCGCCGCCATTCTGGCGCTTCTCTTCTTCCATGTATGGCAGAAGAACGGCCACCGCCTGCTTCATCACGCGGGCGGATTTCACCACCTGCGGCAGAAACATCTTGCCCGAACCGAACAGATCCCCCACCACATTCATGCCCGCCATGAGCGGCCCCTCAATGACGTGCAGCGGACGTGCGGCCTGCTGGCGCGCCTCTTCCGTATCGGCATCGATGTAATCGGTGATGCCGTTGACGAGCGCGTGTTCCAGCCGCTTTTCGACAGACCATTCGCGCCATGCCAGATCCTGCACCTTTGCTTCCCGACCCGGACCGCCACGAAATTTTTCCGCCACAGCCAACAGCCGCTCCGTGCCATCTTCGCGACGGTTCAGCACCACGTCTTCGCAGGCTTCGCGTAGTTCGGGATCGATGCTTTCATAGACCGCCAACTGACCGGCATTGACGATGCCCATATCCATGCCGACCTGAATGGCGTGGTAGAGGAACACGGCATGCATCGCCTCACGCACCGGCTCATTGCCGCGGAAGGAGAAGGACAGGTTAGAAACGCCGCCGGAAATATGCACCAGCGGCATGGTTTCGCGGATCGTCTTCGTGGCCTGAATAAAGTCCACGCCGTAATTATTGTGCTCCTCGATCCCCGTCGCCACGGCGAAGATATTCGGGTCGAAGATGATGTCTTCGGGCAGAAGACCTGCCTTCTCGGTCAAAAGCTTGTAGGCGCGGGTGCAGATTTCCACCTTCCGCTCATAAGTGTCGGCCTGCCCCACCTCATCGAAGGCCATGACGACGACGGCGGCGCCGTAATGGCGCACCAAACGCGCCTGTTCCAGAAACTTCTCCTCGCCTTCCTTCAGCGAGATGGAGTTGACCACGGACTTGCCCTGAACGCATTTCAGGCCAGCCTCGATGATCTCCCACTTGGAGCTATCGATCATGACCGGAACGCGGGCGATATCTGGCTCGGCAGCGATGAGGTTGAGAAACTCGACCATGGCCTTCTGGCTGTCGATCAGGCCCTCATCCATGTTGATGTCGATGATCTGCGCACCGTTTTCCACCTGATCGCGGGCAACGGCGAGAGCCGCCGTATAATCACCCGCCGTGATCAGCTTGCGGAACTTGGCGGAGCCGGTGACATTGGTGCGCTCGCCAACGTTGACGAAGGGAATATCCTTGGTCAGCACGAAGGGTTCGAGGCCAGACAACGACATGAAGGACTTATGCTCAGGCACCTTGCGCGGCGCAAAACCCTTCACCGCGTCGGCAATGGCGCGAATATGCTCCGGCGTGGAGCCGCAACAGCCGCCCACTACATTGACCAGTCCTTCACGCGCAAACTCGGCAACCTGCGCCGCCATCATATCCGGCGTTTCATCATACTGGCCGAATTCGTTCGGCAGACCCGCATTCGGATAGGCGCAGATGAAAGTGTCCGCAACGTCGGACAATTCCTGCAAATGCGGACGCATGGCGTTGGCACCCAACGCGCAGTTCAGGCCGATGGTGAAGGGGTTGGCGTGGCGCACGGAATTCCAGAATGCCGATGGCGTCTGGCCGGAAAGCGTGCGGCCGGAAAGATCGGTAATCGTGCCGGAAATCATCACCGGCAGATGAATGCCCTTGGCCGCAAAGCGCTCTTCGCAGGCAAAGATTGCAGCCTTGGCATTCAGCGTATCGAAAATGGTTTCGATAAGAATGAGGTCGGCACCGCCATCGATCAGGCCATCGATCTGCTCGCCATAGGCAGCGCGAAGATCATCGAACGAAACGGAGCGGTAGCCGGGGTTGTTCACATCCGGCGAAATGGACGCGGTGCGGTTGGTCGGACCGATGGCGCCCGCAACGAAACGACGGCGTCCATCCTCGCGCTCTGCGCGCTGTGCGGCGCGGCGCACGACGAAGGCACCCTCGCGGTTCAGATCGTAAACCGCACCTTCCATCTCATAATCCGCCTGCGCAATGCGCGTGGAGGAAAACGTGTTGGTTTCGAGAATATCCGCGCCCGCCATAGCGTAGCGGTAATGAATGTCCTCGATTGCATCCGGCTGGGTCAGGATCAGCAGATCGTTATTGCCCTTCTGGTGACAGGCGCAACCAATGAAGCGATCTCCACGGAAATGGTCTTCGTCAAATCCGAGACTCTGGATCTGCGTGCCCATGGCACCATCGAGAATGAGGATGCGCTCCTGAGCAGCCTGTCTCAGCGCTTTCAGAATTTCCGCGCCGTCTTGTTTGCCGCCCAGAGGGCCAAACAGATTATCCAACATCGGCACTCACTCCTCATTCTTTGCAAATCAGCAAATTTCAAGTCACATAAAGATATCTTTATGTCAACATATGAAACGGTTCAAGCAAACCATTTGCGTCCCGAACCGACGTTACGAAATTTCCGTTATGGATGACACCCTTACGCCCGAAAGATATAGGTAGAATCAAGACCGCATCAAAGGAGGACTGGATGAGCGAGACAGAAAGCACGAAAGCCAACTGGAGTACGCTGCCCTGGCACCGGCAATGGCTGGCAAAGCAGGCAGAAGGCCTGTTTGATTTCTTCCAGTATCGCGCCGTCAATCCCAAGGGTGGTTTTTTCGACCTCGACCGTCAGGGCGCAGCCCTTAACTCCGATAATCCGGTGCGTGGCATCCATACATCCGCGCGCATGGTGCATTGCTTCTCCATCGGCCACCTGCTGGGCCGTCCCGGCTGTGGCGATATCATCGACCACGGCATGACCTATTTGTGGAACAAGCACCGCGATAATGAGCATGGCGGCTATTTCTGGCAGGTGAATGACGACGGCCCGGCAGATGCCACCAAGCAGGGTTACGGCCATGCCTTCGTGCTGTTGGCTGCATCTTCTGCCAAGGTCGTGGGCCATCCGCTGGCCGATGCGATGCTTGCCGACATCACCGAAATCCTCGAGACGAAATTCTGGGAAGAACGGCACGGCGCGATTGCGGAAGAGTTCTACCGCGACTGGTCCACAATCGAGAATTATCGCGGCCAGAACTCCAATATGCACCTGACCGAAGCGCTGATGGCGGCTTTCGAGGTGACGGGTGACAAGACCTATCTGACCAAGGCCGAGCGCATCGCAGACCTCGTCATCCGCCGTGCGGCGGGTGCGCTGGACTTCCGCGTGCCAGAACATTTCGATGAGAACTGGGTGCTGGACAAGGATTATCGCGGCAATGAAATGTTCCGCCCTTCCGGCTCCACGCCCGGCCACTGGCTGGAATGGGCCCGCCTCATCCTCCAGCTCTGGGTGCTTGGCGGCCGCAAGCATGAATGGATGCCGACGGCGGCAAAATCGCTTTTCGTCCAATCCATGGCGCTGGGCTGGGACCGGGATAAGGGCGGGTTCTTTTATACGCTCGATTGGGACAACACGCCCGCCAAGAGGGAGAAGCTGTGGTGGCCGATGAGTGAAGCAGCCGGTGCCGCCCATTTCCTCAACGAGCATCTGCCCGCCGATGAGTTCTATGAAGACAGCTATCGCCGCATCTGGAGCACGATTGCCAACCGTTTCCTCGATCATGAACATGGCGGCTGGCATGAGGAACTGACGGATGATCTCGTGCCTGCAAACACGCTGTTTCCGGGCAAGGGCGATATCTATCACGCTCTGCAGGCATGCCTTATTCCGCTGTTCCCGGCAGATGGCAGCCTGGTGAAAGTCATTGCTGAAAAGGGGGCTCGTTTCTGACGGCCGAGTATGGGATGGAGAAGGGCCGGGCAAGACTTCGCCCGGTCGTGTTTCCATTTTGTTAACTATGTTGGTTAACACTATGTAAAGCACCATGATTTGCTTCGGTGCGTTGCAGAGCATCGGAATTAAAGGCTCTGAAATTTTCGGGGGCCACAATGCCAGTCATCACATTCGCCAATACAAAGGGTGGGGCAGGGAAGACCACAGCCGTTCTGCTGCTCGCCACCGAGCTTGCCCGCACCGGCCATCGCGTCACCGTTCTCGATGCCGATCCACAACTGTGGATTTCGCACTGGTTCGAGCTTTCCGGCTCCGTCCACAATCTTTCGGTCATTTCCAACGTCACTATGGCTTCGCTCGAAGCGCATATCCGTGAGAACAGGGCTTATACGGACTGTTTCATCATTGACCTGCCCGGAACCAAGAGCCCACTTCTGACTATGGCGCTCGGTATTTCCGACCATGTGCTCATCCCTGTTCAAGGCTCGGCCATGGATGCGCGCGGTGCTGCCGAAGTTCTCGATCATCTCGCCTTTCTCCGTGAAAAGATGGGACGCGAAATCGATCACTCCGTGGTGCTGACCCGCGTCAACGCCATGATCAGCACTCGCGCCCTGTTGTTGGTCAAAGGGCTTCTTGCCCAGAGAAATGTACGCGTTTTAACCACTCCAATCGCTGAACGCGCCGCCTTCCGTGACATTTTCGATCATGGCGGCACCATTGCTTCGCTGGACTGTCAAAAGGTCAGCAACGTCGATAAGGCCATGGAAAACGTGCGTCTGTTCGCGGCGGAGGTGTTAAGCCTGATGCCGTCGTGCGCTCTGGCCGAAATCTGCGTCTGTTCAATCGCAAAGCGGCTTAAGCCAGATCGCGCCTTATCAGAGGCGCGATCTTTTTGCTTGATTTGGAAATGATCGTTTCCTATATTCGATCCATGAACGAGATCTCAACGATATCCACTTCAAGCCGTCAACGCGGACGCCCGCGTGAATTCGACGTCGATGCCGCTGTCGATAAGGCAATCGGCGTTTTCGCGGAGCGCGGTTTCCATGCAACCTCGATAGGCGATCTAACCGAGGCGATGGAACTGACGCAGGGTAGCCTTTATAAGGCCTTCAAGGACAAGAAAGACATCTACATCGCCGCTGTGGAGCGCTACCGGCTGGTGCAGACCAAGCGCTTCGAGGCCAAGGTGGCGGCGGGGCAGAATGGCCGTGAAAAGCTGCTGGAGGCGATGAATTTCTACGCCGACGCTTCTGCCGACCAGTCCGGCAGGCAGGGTTGCCTTGTCGTCGGCGCAGCATCCGATCTGGCTTCACTGGATGAGGATATGTCCCGCGTCGTGCGTAGTGCCATCGACGCGCGCGAGAGGATATTGGCCCGCCTCGTGCGGGAAGGGCAGGCGGATGGATCTGTGACCAGCAAAGGCGATGCCGAGGTGCTGGCGAAAACAGCGCTTTGCCTGTTGTACGGAATGCGGGTTGTCGGGAAAACCGGCCCCTCACGGGAGGAATTGTCGTCGATCGTTGATGCTGCGATGCGCATTTTCGATTGATTTTTTGATTAATTTGGAAATGATTGTTTCCAATTAGGAGTGAAATGATGACCTCGACGGTTGTTGATGCGGACAATCCGCAGGAAGAGACGATTTCTTCCGCTATGATCTTCCTGCTCGCCAGCGCTTGCGGGCTGGTGGCGGCCAATCTTTACTACGCTCAGCCGCTCGCGGGCGTCATCGGTGCTGAACTGGGTCTGTCGCCCGCAGCGACAGGACTGATCGTGACGCTGACACAAATAGGGTATGGTCTCGGCCTTCTTTTCGTCGTGCCGTTGGGCGATCTGGTCGAGAACCGCAGACTGATCGTTGCGACGGTTGGAACTGCCGTTCTGGCTTTGGTTGCTGCTGCACTTGCCCCGCATGCCGCGCCGTTTCTCGTGGCAGTCTTCCTCGTCGGGATCAGTTCTGTTGCGGTGCAGATGATTGTGCCGTTCGCCGCGCATATGACGCCGCATGCCACGCGCGGTCGTGTCGTTGGCAACGTCATGAGCGGTCTGATGGTCGGTATCATGCTGGCGCGGCCGGTTTCCAGCGTGCTTTCGGAATTCGTGTCCTGGCGCGGGGTGTTCGTGCTGTCGGCCGCGGTCATGGTCGTGCTGGCGCTTGTTCTCTATCGTTTTCTACCGCAACGCATGCCGGACGCGAAGCTGCCTTATCGTTCGCTTCTTGCGTCAATGGGTCAGCTGGCTCGCAACACGCCCATACTCCAGCGCCGCTCTGCCTATCAGGCCGCGATGTTCGGCGCTTTCAGCCTGTTCTGGACAACCACTCCGCTTTATCTCAGTGGTCCAGCTTTTCGGTTGACTCAGGGTGAAATCGCGCTCTTTGCATTGGCCGGAGCCGCAGGCGCAGTTGCAGCGCCCATCGCGGGTCGGATGGCAGACCGTGGCTGGACATGGGGTGCGACGCTGTTTGCCCTGGTAACGGCAGCTACATCCTTCCTCATCACGCACATCGCATCTGAGGGCACGCATCTTTCGCTGGCGCTGCTCGTCATTGCCGCAATCACGTTGGACTTCGCCGTCACTACCAACCTCGTTCTTGGCCAGCGCGCGATCTTCTCCCTCGGCGCGGAATTCCGCAGCCGCCTCAATGGCGTCTTCATGGCCACCTTCTTCATGGGCGGCGCGTTGGGGTCAGCGCTTGGTGGCTGGGCCTATGCTTCCGGCCAGTGGATGGCTGCTTCGTGGCTCGGCTTTGCTCTTCCGGTCATGGCGCTCGTTTTCTTTCTGACGGAAGGACGAAGGGAGACGCGGGCTTTGAAGCTGGGGTGACGATTTCACGGGGGCTGTTAACTGTACTGCTCCGGGCTTGACCTGGGCATCTAGCAAACCCCAAATTGAATGGGTTTAAATCCTCGGGACAGGCCCGAGGATGACGTCGACAAGGCGTGAACAGCCTTACTCCGCAAACTCCACGACAACACCCGGGCGAACCATCTTCGCAAGTTCCGTCGCATCCCAGTTGGTCAGGCGGATACAGCCGTGGCTATTGGTCTTGCCGATCTTGGAAGGTTCCGGTGTGCCGTGGATACCATAGGTCGGCTTCGAAAGGGCGATCCAGACCGTACCAACAGGGCCATTCGGGCCAGGTGGGATCTGCAGGATCTGGGTGTTCTGGCCCTGCTGGAAGTTGATCTTCGGATTGTAGGTGTAACCCGGATTGAGCGCGATCCGCTCCACAGTGTGCGTTCCGCTTGGCGATGGTGTATCCGAGGAGCCGATGGTCGCCGGGTAGGCCGCAACCAGCGTGCCGCTTTCATCATAGGCGAACACCTGCTTGATCCCCTTATGCGCGACGATGCGCGAGACCTGTCCCTTTTTGACCTCCAGAGGATTGGCAACCTTGATGATGGTACCGGGAACGGAGAAATCGACGCCGGGGTTCAGTTCCTTCAGATAGGTCTCATCCATATGGAAGCGCTCGGCCAATGCCTCGGACGTCGATGTGAAGGACATGGCGGGGAGTTGCGCCTTCTCCGCGTAGTCATCCGGGATCGAAGCCACGTATGGTCCAGCGGCATCGGCAGCAGTAATGGTATAATCCACAATTGCCAGACCGCCGCTGTTGCGAAGGCGCTCCAGAATGTCGTCGGTATTGTTCGGGTCCAGACGCTCACCGGTCATGTCCTGCCAGGCGGCAATCGCCTTGTTGACGTTGTCGCCCATCTTGCCATCGATCACGCCCGGCGAAATGCCTTCGCGATCCAAAAATACTTGAAGCGCCACAATTTCCTGACGCGAACGGTTGACCGGTGCCGTCACCGGCTGGTTGCGCTCGATCAGGTGATCGGGTTGCGGCACGGCAGCCGTGGTGCTTTCACCGGGCATGGGCTGTGTCAACGGGCCGCTTTCCACATCGCCACGGCGGGGTTCTACGGAACCGGTGTAAACATCGCGGTCGCTGCCATCGTTGCGGAAATCACGATAATCCCGGTACTGTCCGCTATTGTTGCCCTGATAGCCGTAATCTTGTTGTCGACGCTGACCCTGACCTTGGCGCTGTCCGGGTGCTGGCGGATAATAGGTTTCGGGCTGATCATAATAGGGGTCGCGGTAAGGGTCGCGCGCCGCCTCCCGGCGCTGCTGCTGCGCGCCTCCTGGCATTTCGGTGGCTACGAGGTTGCCGTAACGGTCGTAATAGACGGTTCGTCCCATGCGGTCGCGGCTGATGACGATATCGCCGCGTTCCGGCATGTAATCCAGCACTCGGCCATCCGGCGTCACGAGAACAGACTGTTCCTGATAGCCGTAACGAGACTGCGCGCTGGCGTCTGCCGGTGCGAGAACTGGCGTCATCGCAACTGCGAGGCCAAACGCTGTATTAAAAAAAAGTTTCACGACTCTGCGATCCCTTGGGTATTTCCCCAGTAAACACACGTTAATCTTGACCCTATTGTGAAAAAGGTGAATTCGCGGTTAATGCAATATTAATTTCTTGATCTCGCGATAGCGTTTGCGTGATCGCTGTTTCTACGAAGCAACAGGAGAACCCATGCGGGAGTTCAAAGCCGGAAAGTCGCCAACCATATTGCTTGACGAGACATCCGTATTCGACATCGGTGCCTGCATCGTTGACGGCATCAATATTGCACCGGAACGCGCCATTCCTGATGATGGCGATCCGCGTATCGACCACTCGCTCGAAGGCTTCCTCTTTACATGCGGGCCGGATCACATTCGCCATCCCGAAGCTATCGAAGGTGACACTTCCGGCCGAAAATACCCTCTCCATGGGTCTTTCTCCTCCCATCCCGCCGAAATAACCGCCTGGGATGTTTCAGAAGAGAATGCATTGGCGGTGGCGCGGGTTCCGGTCACGCTTGCGGATGGTGGTACAGCGCTCTTGGAACGTGAATGGCGAATCGACGGCGAGAGTGGCGACATTAGCCTTGAAGACCGTGTGACGAACACGAGCGATACGGCCCGCCCAACCTTCCTCATGTATCACATGAATGTTGCAGCGAAGCTGTTCGATGACGCCGTGCGGCTGGAAAGCAGCTATTTCAATGGTGGCGGATTTGGCTGGCGTTTTGGCGAAGAGCCAGGCGGCGTGTTCTGTGTGTCTGCACAAGCCGCCGATGGCTGGGCTGAACTGAAGCTGGGTCCGATCGCCGCTATCGGCGGACGCACTTTGAAGGTAGCTTTTCGGAATGATACACTGCCTTATCTGCAGATGTGGCGAAACCAGAACGACCCTGCCAACGTCCTTGGCATAGAACCCGTCTCGCATCGGTGGGTCGGTCGCGAGGAACTGAGGCAGGCGGGCGAGTTCAATATACTGGAACCGGGGCAAAGCCGAGACTACGCCCTGCGCTTTTCTATTCTCTGAACGGCACTCTAATTGGAATTTCGTGTCATTGACGCACCCGGTTTAACGCCTTACACCGGGTGCCGAATGTGAGGCTTGTGGCAGGTTTTCTGCCGGGCATCGTCACCATCGGAGGGCAGAAGATGGATATCAGACGTATCGATGACGATTACTCCGTAAGCGGGCAAATCAGCGTTGCCGATCTTGATGAGGTCAAGGCGCTCGGCTTCAAGTCGATTGTGTGCCACCGTCCGGATGACGAAGAAGAGGGCCAGCCCCGATTTGCCGATATCGCGGAACGTGCGGAAGAGCTTGGCATCACCATCATGCATGTGCCGGTCGGCCGCTTTGGCGTCGATCCGGATGCCGTCAACGGTATGGTGGATGCGCTGGATGATTTGCAGCGTCCCATGCTCGGCTATTGCCGCTCCGGCGCACGCTCGACAGCCATCTACGAAAAGACGCAACATCTGCGCGGTTGATCCGCGCCAGTTTTATCTAAGCCTACAAACAGGAGTTTACCCATGAGCATCAAGCGTATCGAGCCCGGCAAGCGTATGAGTGCAGCCGTCGTTCACGGCAACACCGTCTACCTCGCAGGCCAGGTTGGCGAAGGTGCATCCGTGACCGAGCAGTCCAAATCTGCCCTC
>JAAIGE0100327301.1_pt1 | contig 10964 bp, 14 predicted proteins | sample 6487951 | NCBI WGS metagenome assembly JAAIGE01 (sample SAMN13974128, study PRJNA590717) | phyllosphere metagenome | biome: tomato field; feature: multiple bacterial spot infested tomato fields; material: tomato leaves; isolation source: leaves from tomato fields | host: Solanum lycopersicum ... | reverse complement strand
GGGCGGCGACGTCGGTGGCGACGAGGACGAGGGCCTCGCCGGAGGAGAACTTGGCGAGGTTGCGCTCCCGGGCGCCCTGCGACAGGTTGCCCTGCAGGTCGACGGCCGGGATGCCCTGGCTCGTGAGCTGCTTGGCAAGACGCTTCGCGTGGTGCTTCGTGCGCATGAACATGATGCGACGACCGGAGCCCGAGGCCAGCGTCCGGACGAGGTCCTTCTTGGCGTCGGCGTCGGCGACCTCGAACAGGTGGTGCGTCATCGCCTCGACCGGGCTGGTCTCGTCGTCGACGGAGTGCATCACCGGGCTGTGCAGGAACTTCTTGACGAGCTTGTCCACGCCGTTGTCGAGCGTCGCCGAGAACAGCAGGCGCTGTCCCTGGGCGGGGGTGGCCTGCATGATCTTCGTCACGCCGGGCAGGAAGCCCATGTCGGCCATGTGGTCGGCCTCGTCGAGGACGGTGACCTCGATGCCGTCCAGGTGCACGTGGCCCTGCTGCATGAGGTCGGCGAGGCGGCCCGGGCAGGCGACGACCACGTCGACGCCACCGCGGAGCGCGTCGACCTGGCGGCCCTGGCCGACGCCGCCGAAGATCGTCGTGGTGTTCAGGCCCATCGACTTCGCCAGGGGCGCGAGCGTCGCGTCGATCTGCGTCGCGAGCTCGCGCGTCGGGGCGAGCACGAGGGCGCGGGGTCGACCGGCACGGCGCTTGCGCGGGTCGGCGGCCAGGCGCGCGGCGAGCGGGATCGCGAACGCGATGGTCTTGCCGGAGCCGGTGCGGCCGCGACCGAGCACGTCCTTGCCCTGCAGCGAGTCGGGGAGCGTGTCGACCTGGATCGGGAACGCGGTCTCCTTGCCCTGCTGGACGAGGACGTCGACCATCGGGGCGGGGACACCGAGGTCGGCGAACCGGACGGAGGAGGGGGATGCGGTCATGGTGACCTTTCCGGTCGGCGTGGGCCGGCCGTGGGCGCGCTCGGGAGTCCGGCGCGCGGGCGGGAACCCGCGCCAGCGGTGCTGACGCGGTCGCCGCAGCAGAGAGCCTTGAGGCACCATCGGGTGGTGCGCGATCATCGACCGGATGACGGTCGGGAGTCGGGGGCGTCCGTACGACGCACGAGGCGATCGGCGCCTCGAGTGTCCCCAGCATAGCGGGTGCGCGCCCGCGCGGGCAGGGGCCGTTCGCCGAGGGCTGTCGTCCGCCGTGCACGATGCGCGCTCGTCGCCGCGCACGGGCGGGCGCTCGTCGCCGCGTGCGATGATCCGGTGGTGCGCACCCGATCCATCTGGCTGACCTCCGCGACGGCGCTGCTCGTCGCCGCCGGGCTGGGCGGCTGCGCCGGCGGCGGGGCCCCGACCGCGACGGCCCCGATCGGACGGGCGCCCGACGTCACGGCGCTGCCGACGTCCGGGCTACCGGACTACCAGCTCGGCGGTGCGTACGCCCCGCCGGACGGCGTCACGATCGTCGAGCGGGACAGCACCGCGGAACCCGCTGCCGGCGCGTACGGCATCTGCTACGTGAACGGGTTCCAGACCCAGCCCGGCGAGACCGACGCCTGGCTGCGGGACCACCCGGAGGCGGTCCTGCGCGACGACGACGGCGAGCCGGTGTCCGACCCGGGCTGGCCGGACGAGGTGCTGCTCGACACGACCACCGCGGCGCACCGGGCCACCATCGCCGAGGTCCTGACCCGCGACGTCGCCCGCTGCGCCGACCGCGGCTTCGATGCCGTCGAGTTCGACAACCTCGACTCGTGGACGCGCTCGGACGGCCGACTGACCCGGGCGGGCAACCTGGCGCTCGCCGCGGAACTCGTCCGGATCGGGCACGAGCACGGCCTGGCGGTCGGGCAGAAGAACACGCCGCAGCTCGGCGAGGCCGGACGCGAGCGCACCGGCTTCGACTTCGTGGTCGCCGAGGAGTGCGTGCAGTACGAGGAGTGCGGCGCCTACACGGCGGCGTACGGCGACCGGGTGATCGACGTGGAGTACGCGGACACCCTCGACCGGTCCTGGGCGTCGGTGTGCGCGCTCGACGACCGACCGGCGATGACGATCCTGCGCGACCGCGACCTGGTCACCCCTTCCGACGACGGGTACGTGTTCGAGCACTGCTGACGCGGGCCTCGTGCTCGCGTCGTGCTGCCTCCGCGAAACGCAACCTGAGCGGTCCCCCGCAGCGGTACTGCGCTGCGAGCAACCGTCGACGTTGCGTTCCGCGGGGTGACCGGACGGACGGGAGGCACGGTGCGGCTCCGCCCGTCGGCGCGCGTCGGGCGTCGGGGGCCGGCGCGAGGGGGCTTCAGACGGGCCAGGCCTCGCGCAGAGCGGCGGCTGCCTGGTCGGCGGACAGCCCGGCCTCGCGCGCGGCCGTCGCGAGGGCGCGGGCGGCGTCGCTCACGGCGTCCGGGACCGCGGCGGGACGCACGACCCGGGTACCGGCGCCGCGGGCGGTCTGCACGAGACCGGCCTCCTCGAGGAGCTGGTAGGCCCTCGCGACCGTCCCGGCCGCCAGCCCGAGTTCCTCGGCGAGCGAGCGGACGCTCGGCAGCCGCTCGCCGTCCACCAGGTACCCGGCGCCGATCTGCGCCGCGATCTGCGATCGGACCTGCTCGAAGGGCGGCACCCGCCCGCCGGCGTCGAGGGCCACGAGTCCCGTCATGCGTTCCACCTTGCTGGTCGTCGTCCCGGCAGCTGGCCGGTCGTCAGAAGTCGTACTGCTCGCCGACCGGGATCGGCACGGCGACCGTGTTGCCCGGAGGGGCGAGCGGGCACGCCCACGCGGGGTCGTACGCGCACGAGGGGTTGTACGCGAAGTTGAAGTCGAGCACGAGCTCGCCGTCGTCGCCGCCGAGGTCCGCGCCCTTGATCGTGTCGAGCAGGTAGCGTCCGCCGCCGTACGTGCCGCGGGCCCGGCCGGCGCTGGCGTCCTTCACGGGCACGAACACCCCGCCCGCGTAGCCGCCGTGCGACCACACGTCGAGCGAGCCGATGCCCGGCAGTCGGACGACACCGAGCCGGTCGAAGTGCACCGTGCCGTCGGTGCCCGTCTCGACGTCCATCGCCAGGGACTCCGCGGGCTCGATCCGGGCGCGGAACCGCCACTCCGGGTCGTAGTCCGGCACGGGCAGCGCCTCGAAGTCACGGGCGTCCTCGTCGAGCAGCGGACTCGCGGGGTGCTCACCGAACATCGCGTCGCGCGTCTCGCGCCACATGGCGTGCGCCGTCTCCGGGTCGGAGGTCGCCCGGACGCGGCGGTAGAGGTCGAAGGTCATCCGCCGCCAGTCCACGGTGGCGAGCGTGCTGTGCACACGGTCCTGGGCCCTCGGCTCCTGCGTACGGCTCACGGTGCGAGCGTACGCCCGCACCGCGACACGTGCCAGGCTGGAGGCATGACCGGAACTGCGGGGATCACGGCCACGGCTCGTCGAGGGCGCACGGCGTCGACGGCGGCGCTCCTGTTCGCCACGACGGTGGGACTGACGGGGTGCACGTTCTCGGCATCAGTCAACCGGACCGTCGCACCGTCGTCGTTCGAGACCGTCGTCGCGGACGCGCTCGAGAAGAGCGTCGGCCAGCGGCCGCAGGTGAACTGTGGTCCGGAGCCGATCGACCTGCGCACGGGCAACACGGTGCACTGCGAGATCGGAGCCGAGGGCGACCCGACGAAGTACGACTCGACGGTCGAGGTGACGCGGGTCGACGGCAGCGACTACTCGGTGCACGTCGAGGTCGCCGAGACGCCGGAGTAGGTCCCGGTGCCGGACGGGACCGCGTGGCAGGATGGGCACGTGGCCGACGGACCGAGGGGGACGACCATGCTGGGGAACGTGCGCAGGACCGCGCTGATCGGAGCATCGGTGGCGGCGCTCGCCGTCGTGCTGACGGGCTGCACCGTGTCCGCGAACCGGACGACCACGCCCGAGGGTCTGGAGCGGGTCGTCGCCGACTCGCTCGAGGAGAGCGTCGGGCAGCGGCCGGAGGTCGACTGCGGGGACGACACCGTGGACCTGCGGGACGGCAACGTCGTGCACTGCGACGTGAACACCCAGGGGTACGACACGAAGTACGACGCCACCGTGGAGATCGAGGACGTCAGCGGGAGCAAGTACTCCGTCTCGGTACAGGTGGCGGACACGCCGAAGGGCTGACCACGGCGGTCACCGCGATCAGACGAGTCGCGCCGACGCGATCACCTCGCGGATCGTCGGGACGAGCTCCTGCCGGTCCGCGCCGGACGTCCCGGTGATGCCGATGACGTCCGCGAACCCGTCGTGCTCGACGACCGCGAGCTGCACCGCCTGGAAGACGGTGCCGATCTGCGGCATCACGAACGCGCCCTCGATCCGGTAGCCGTCGAGACCGAGCACCGTCCGGTACTCCGAGCCGAGCTCTGCCCACCGCTCGGCCGCCTCGAGCGCCGCGGTGTTCTCCTGGATCGCCGTCTCGAGCGCCGATCCCGGTCCGGAGGCACCGGTGAGCACCCGCCGTACCGTGACGGCGACGTTCGCGCGGAAGACGCTCGCGGTGTCCCGCTCGGCCACGGCGAGGTGCGCGCCGTCGGCCAGGAGCGGCTGCCAGTCGTCCGGGTGGTCGACGGCGACGACGGGGAGCGGCGCGAACGGTGCGGCGTCGGATCGGGTCGTGGGCATGCTGTCCTCTCGGTGGGCGGTCTGGTCAGAACCCGAGCGCGGAGCTGACGTCGTCGACGAACTCCTTCGGGTCGATCTGGATGTGCACGTTCCCGCCGGCGCCCATGCCGAGTGCGCCCCCGAGCGCGGCCTCGACGTCGATCAGGTCCGACGAGACCTCGACGCCCGCCTTGGCCTCGGCGCCGGCTCCGGCTCGGACGTCGACACCGCTCCCGATGGAGATGCCCATGAAGGACGCGCTGTAGTCGACCCCGGCCTTCGCCCCGGCGAAGGCGTTCGCCCCGGCTTCGGCGCTGACACCCTTCGGTCCGGCCTCCACCTTGCCGTCGGCGCCGGCCCCTGCGCCGGCCTCGGCGTTCCCCGACAGCTTGCCGCCGACGAAGCCGTTCTGGTACTCCATCGAGCCCTTGGCGCGAGCCCCCGCGAAGGCGTCGACGGAACCCTTCGCGGACAGGCCGTTCACCCGGTCGGCGGCGACCGAGCCCGCAGCGGCGACGCTCGCACCGCCGAACGCCTCGGCGGCGCCGTCCAGGCTGCCGCCGAGCCCCTCGTAGTGGCCCTCGGCGCTCGCCTTGCCGCCTGCGAACGCCTCAGCCGACGCGGAGCCGGTGAAGCCGTCCTCGTCCTCGTGCGCCTCGGCCTTCGCCTCGGACCCGACACCGGCGAAGGCGTCCGCCTTGCCGTCGACACTGCCGAGCCCGTCCACCGAGGCGGACCCGGATGCCTCGGCACCGACGCCGGCCTTCGCGTGCGCCTCGGCCTGCTGGTCGGTGGCCGTCGCGGACGCGGACGCGCCGGTGTCGGCCTCCCAGCCGTGCGCGGACGCGGAGCCGGACGCGTGGGTCGGGGCGGTGTCGCGGCCGATGCCGTCCAGGGTCGCCGAGCACTGCTTCGCGGCGGCTTCGTACACGGCCACGGCTCCGAGCACGCTCGAGGCGATCCCCGCGTTGCGGCTCGTCACGCCGGCGTCGTCGTGCCAGTCGTAGGTCGGGTCGTCCGAGGCCCGTCCGACCTCGCTGCGGAGCGTCGCTGCCGCGGTCGCCGCGGAGGCGAGGGCCTCCTTGGCGGTGTCGACGGCGTCCGCGAAGGTCTCGAGCGCGCTCGCGGCCCGGTCGAACGCCGTCGCGAGCGCCTCGGCCTGCCACTTGGGGGCCAGCGTGGCGTCCACGAGTTCGGCTGCTTCCTGCGCGACGTAGACCATGCCGAGGCCCGTCCAGCGGTCGTTCACCTCGGCGGTGAGGGTCGAGACCGTCTTCGTGCTGCTGCGCATGGCGCTCGCCGCGGTGCGCAGGCCGTCGGCGTCGGCGTCGATCTCCGGGAACGCCGAGGCGTCGACCAGGGCGCCGCTCACCGGGCGTCCTCGGGTCGGCAGAGGTCCGGCGTGCGGCGGGCCATCTCCGCGTCCGCGTCGTCGTAGGCGCGGGTGGCCGTGGCGGCCGCCGATCGCGCTGCGACGATGCGGTCGTGCAGGTTCGGGACGACGTTCCGGAAGTCGTCGCCCAGGCGCTCCAGTCCGCCGCGCGCAGCGGACGTCCCGACCGCGGCGAGCGCGGACTCCACGGCGGCGACGACGGCGGCGTCGGCTGCCTGCAGCTCGCTGAGCCGTCCGTCCACCCCGACGAGGACGGCGAGGACGCCGCCCGGATCGATCGCGTACTGGTTCACGCTGTCCTCCCCCTGGACGATCGGTTCGCGCTCCGGGCCGGTCCCCCCGGGAGCCCGACTCGACTGTAACCGAGGGGTCCTCGACGCGCCAGCAGAGTCGGACGCGCCAGCAGGATCGGACGCGCCAGCAGGCTCAGTCGCGACCGAACAGCTTGCCGAGCGCGCGCCCCACGGCGTTCTGCCGCTTCACCCAGCCGTTCCGCGCGAGCACCTCGTCGACCGGCCCCGTGACGTCCTTCGACCGGAACGAGAACGCGGTGTTCTCGCCGTCCCAGTTCCGCTGCACGACGCTGGTGGTGTACTCGCCACTGTCGTCGAGGAGGGTCACGCGGTACCGCCACTCGGCCTTGCCCCAGGCGAGCTGGGCCCCCTGCAGCCGGTGGCGCCACACCGCCACGATCCGGTCGCCGTCACGGACCACCTCGAACGGGTGGTTGCCGTCGTTCAGGGCCAACAGGTCCTGCTCGACCTCGGCGGCGGGGCGGTGCTGCGGAGTCGTCGTCATGCCGGCAAGCCTACGGACGGGCCGTCGTCGGTGCCCGGTCCGCCCAGGTCGGCGCGAGCTGCCGCATCCGGAGCGCCCGCCACTGCCAGATCACCCACATGCCCGGCCAGAGCGCGACCCCGAGGGCCGACGGACGCATCCGGTAGGTCAGGCGGTCGAGCAGCAGGGTCCGCCCGTCGCCGAGGTCGACGGTGGCCATGCGGTGCGCCATCTGCATCCGGCCGAACAGGCCCGACTCGCCGCCGCCGTCGTCGCGCTGGACGGGGACGCCCTCGACCTCGTAGCGGTGGATGTCGACATGGGTGTCGCCGCTCGGCACGACGCCGAACGCCGCCGCCGTGATCGGGTGCGGCGTCCCCGGTGTCCAGCGCTCCGGGAACCCGGAGGCGGCGCGGGACCGGTAGACGAGGAACGGCTTCGTGACCGCGACCATCACCGACGGCGACAGCAGGGCGTCGCGGACGGCGTCGACCGGGGCGTCGAGGACGATGCGGAGACCGACGTGCATGCCGCGGAAGCTACGCCGACGTGCTGGGCGGGGCACCCCGGGGCGGGGGACGGCGCCGGACGGCGGGGTCTCAGGCGTGCCGGGCGGACCGGCGGCGCGAGCCCTCGGCGCGGTCGCGCGTGCGGAGCCGTTCGGCCAGGGCCAGCCGCACGGTGGGCCACTCGGACGCGATGACCGAGAACACGACGGTGTCGCGCAGCGTGCCGTCGCGGCCGACCGAGTGGTTCCGGAGGACGCCGTCCTGCTTCGCGCCGAGCGACGCGATGGCCGCGCGGGACGCCTGGTTGTGCCAGTGCGTGCGGAACTCGACGGCGATGCACTGCCACACCTCGAACGCGTGCGACAGCAGGAGCAGCTTCGCCTCGGTGTTGATGCCGGTGCGCTGGGCGGACCGGGCGAGGAACGTCGACCCGATCTCGACACGGCGGTTCGCGGTGTCGACGTGCATGTACGTGGTCGCCCCGACGACGCGGCCGGTGGGACGGTCGCGGACGGCGAACGGCACCATCCGCCCCGCCGCGTGCTCGGCCAGCCGCCGGTCGATCTCGGCGTCGACCCCGTCCGGCGCCGGTACGGACGTGTACCAGGTGCGCCACAGGTCGCCGTCGGCCACCGCCGCCCGCAGGTCGTCCGCGTGCTCCGCCCCGAGGGGCTCGAGGGTGACGCGGTCGCCGGTCAGGGTGGGGACGGTGGCGATCTCCATGACCACCGATCCTACGGTCGCCGTCCGACGCGGCCGGACGATCGGGGCCTGCCTGTGGAGACGGACAGCCGGAGGGCGCGGCTATCGTGGCCGGGTGGCAGCACGCACCCAGGAGAAGTACCAGGTCCGGTTCGCGTGGGGAGCGACCGGCGCCGCGCGGATCGCACCCGACACGCACCTCGTCGTCTGGGTGGACGTGCTGCCGGACCGCGCCGGCACCACCGCTGCCGACCGCCTGCGGACGGCACGGGCCGCGGCCGCGGTGCTGCCCGTCGGCCCGGAGGTCGTGCTCGGCCACCTCGGCAACGCGGCGGCCGTCGCGGAACGCGTGACGCGCCTCCAGGCCGAGCGCGGGGACCGCTGTGTCGTGGCCGTCGTCGCGGCTGGTCGGACCGACGTGACCGCGGCCGACGCGGCCGTCGACGCAGGGGAGTCCGTCGACACGGCCGAGGTGCCGGAGCCCGCCGTCGAGGACCTGCTCGGTGCCGGCGCCGTGGTCGACGCGCTCGTCGGGGTCGGCATCGACCACACCTCGCCCGAGGCCGCTGCCGCCTGCGCCGCGTACACGGGTCTCCGGCGTGCCGTGCAGCACCTGGTCAGCGCCGCGGAGGGGGCGGCAGACCTGCCGGCGGACGAGGTCCGCGCAGCGGTCAGGAGCGGCACCGAGGTCGTCGTCCTGCGGGAATCCGGCACACGGGCGTAGCGTTCCCGATCGCAGGCGCCGCCCGGGCGCCGACCGTCGGAAGGAGCACGTCGTGAAGGCAGTCGTCGGCGACACCGTGATCGCAGAGGCACCCCAGGAGGACCTGATCCAGATCGAGGGGAACTGGTACTTCCCGCCGTCGAGCGTGAAGCCGGAGTTCTTCTCGGAGAGCGACACGCAGTACCACTGCCCGTGGAAGGGCGACACGCAGTACTACACCGTCACGGTCGACGGGCAGGAGCTGCCCGACCGCGCCTGGTCGTACCCGACGCCGATCCCGTCGTCGTTCGACCGCGTCGGCAAGGACTACTCCGGCTACTACGCGTTCTGGAAGGACGTCCGGGTCGTCGACTGACCTGCGTCGACCGACCCGGGTCACCCCGCGAGCGTGAGCACGACGAGTGCCACGTTCAACGCGACGATCACCGACGCGATGACCCCCGCCGCGACGCGGGTGGTCATCGCGTTGACGTCGTCGCCCATGACGCTGCGCCGTGACGTGTAGACGACGAGCGGCACGACCGCGAACGCGATCCCGAAGCTCAGCACGACCTGGCTCAGCACGAGCAGCATCGTCGGGTCGGCACCCACGGCGAGCAGCGCGATCGCGGGGACGAGCGTCACGAGCCGGCGCACCACGACCGGGATCCGGACGTGCAGCAGGCCGTGCATGATCTCCGCGCCGGCCATGCAGCCGACCGACGTCGACGCGAGTCCGGACGCGAGCAGCCCCACCGCGAACAGCACCCCGACGACCGGGCCGACGTTCGCCTCGATCGCGGCCTGTGCCCCGGGGATCGTGTCGGTGCCGGCGACCCCCGGCAGCGTCGCCGCCGCGAGCACGAGCATCGCGACGTTCACCCCGCCGGCCACGACGAGCGCCAGTGCGACGTCCCACCGGGTGGCGACGAGGACGCGACGGCGCTCCGGCCCCGCGGGGACGTCGCCGTGCCGGTCGCGGGCCAGGGCCGAGTGCAGGTACACGGCGTGGGGCATCACCGTCGCGCCGAGCATCGACGCGGCGAGCAGCACCGACTGCGCACCCTCGAAGCGCGGCACGAGTCCGCCGACGAGCTCGGTCGGGGACACCTGCGCGAACAGCAGCCCGGCGCAGAACCCGACGGTCAGGACGGCGAGCATCGCGGTGACCACGAACTCGAAGGCCCGGACGCCCCGGCGGCTGTGCAGCACGAGGATCGCCATCGAGACGACGCCCGTGATGAGCCCGCCGGCGACGAGGGGCACGCCGAACAGCAGGTGCAGGGCGAGCGCGCCGCCGATCACCTCGGCCACGTCGGTGGCCGCGGCGACCACCTCGGCCTGGGCCCAGAAGAGCAGTCGCGGGGTCCGGCGCAGCCGCAGCCCCAGGTGCTCCGGCAGTGACCGGCCGGTGACGACGCCGAGCTTCGCGGACAGGTACTGCACGAGGACCGCACTGGCGTTCGCGGCGACGAGGACCCAGAGCAGCAGGTAGCCGTACTGCGCCCCCGCGGTCAGGTTCGCGGCGACGTTGCCCGGGTCGACGTAGGCGATCGCGGCGACGAACGCGGGACCGAGGAGCGTCAGGCCCGCGGCCCGGCGACGCGGCGACCGCGGCCCGGGACCGTCCGCGGGGTGGGCGCGGCGAGCGGCGGCGGTGTCGGTCATGCCCCCCAGCATGCCAGAGGATTCGGGGCACCGAATCCTCGTCTTCGGATCCGCGCAACCCGGAGCGGGCGTGCCCCCGCGCGAGTGCCTGCACGAGGACGGACGCGCCGGCCCCGCCGCGGGTCAGACCGCCGCGCGCCGGGCCCGGTGCGCCCGCACCTTCGCCCGGTTGCCGCACCGCTGCATCGAGCACCACCGCCGGGTGCCGCCGCGCGACGAGTCGTAGAACACCAGCCCGCAGTCGGCCGCGGAGCACCGGCTCAGGCGTGTCGGCTGGCCGTCCGCGGCGGCGTCGTCGAAGCCGACCTCGGTGAAGAGCGCCACGGCGTCGCGGGCCACGCTCGACAGTGCCTGCGCGAGCCGCACCCGGTTCGCCCCGGCGCGACGACGGCCGCCGGGCAGGGACGGCGGCACGTCGGGCAGCGCCGCGAACAGGTTCACCGTGTCGATGTCGTCCGGTGCCGGCCGGGTCCGTCCGGTGCCGGCGCGCAGCCCCGCGGCGACGGCGGTGCGGACGGCGGCGGTGTCGTCCGCGGCGGGTGCCGGGGCGGCGGCGACGGCGAGCCGACCGATCGCGGCC
>JAAIGE0100603237.1_pt1 | contig 10966 bp, 9 predicted proteins | sample 6487951 | NCBI WGS metagenome assembly JAAIGE01 (sample SAMN13974128, study PRJNA590717) | phyllosphere metagenome | biome: tomato field; feature: multiple bacterial spot infested tomato fields; material: tomato leaves; isolation source: leaves from tomato fields | host: Solanum lycopersicum ... | reverse complement strand
GTCGCGTGTCGATCAACACAGGCCAAAAGATCTTCTGGCCCCATGCCGCTGCCATTATCTTGCACCACCATTTCTTCAATACCCCCGCCGCGCAACCAAATCTGCAACGAAGAAGCGCCAGCGTCTAGGGCGTTTTCGGCCAGTTCTTTAAGAGCGGCCGCTGGGCGCTCTAGTACTTCGCCAGCGGCGATCTTGGAAATCAACGTCGAGGGGAGATGTCGAATATACATGTGAAAAATATGGGACTTTTTGCAGGATTTGGGTAGGAAAGTTTTTCAAACGACGTATCTAGAGAACCATGACAAAATTCTTTCTCCTGGCTTTTTTGATGATGATGCCCTCGGCATATGCACAATCGACAGCTTCTGGCTATGTTCAAGTCTTGTCGCCTGCCGTTTCCACCCATCGCGCCCATACACGCGCCGTGCCACCAAGCCTTGACCTTTCCATCCCCTTCCCCTCCAACACCGCACGTCTTAGCCCAGAGGTTTTAGAAAGCCTAAAACCTTTAGGAGAAGCCTTACAACATCCTTCTTTCGCCCATACGCGGTTTCGGATTGAAAGCCATACAGACACCATCGGCAGCCGTGTGGATGCCCTTCATCTGACACAAATTCGAGCGCAATTGATCAGAGATCATTTGGTGGCGCAGTATCATCTGTCCGCGCAACGCTTAGAACCTGTAGGTATGGGGCAAGAATCTTTAGCCGTACGCACACAAAGCAATGTTGCCGATATTCGCAACCGGCGCGTGGTGATCATCAATCAAGGTGCCACCAACAAAAGTCCCTGCATCGCAAGCCTCAAAACGCCCTTGTGCCCTTGACATGTTTCCAAGCATACCAGAAGATCCGTTAAAGCCGTTGTTGATTCAAGGCGACGGATTGCGCTATATACAAAGTCTAGCCGATCACTCTGTTGATATGATCTTAACCGACCCCCCTTACTTTTTGGAAGGTTTTGATCATCGTTGGAACCCTCAGCATGTCGCGGCCAAAGCCGCCAAAGCGCAAGTGGTCCATGGATTGCCAGTGGCCATGCGCTATGATCCCCAGCAAGGCCCACAATTTGGAGCGTTATGCACCACTCTTGCTTTTCATGCTTTTCGTATTTTAAAGCCCGGTGGATTTTTTGTCGTCTTTTCCCAAGCGCGTCTGTATCATCATGCCGCCATAGCGATTGAGTCTCAGGGATTTGAAATTCGCGACATGTTGGGATGGGTGTATGAAGGTCAGGCCAAAGCCTTTTCTCAAGATCATTTCGTAGATAAAATGTCCTTATCCGAAGAAGAGAAAAAGGTTTTAAAAGAAAAACTCGAAGGTCGAAAAACACCGCAATTAAAACCCATGATGGAACCCTTGGTGTTGGCTCAAAAGCCTAAAGATGGCACTTTTATCGAAAATTGGCTACAACATCGCGTAGGTCTCATCGACCCTCACCAACGCTTGGATGAAAAATTTCCAGGAACCCTGATGGCGGTGCCAAAGCCCAAAAAAGCAGAACGTTTAACCGCTCCCCATCCCACCTTAAAGCCGCAAGTTTTGTTGCAACACTTGATTGGGCTTTTTACGCCGCCACAGGCATTGATCCTAGATCCCTTTACAGGATCGGCCAGCACTTTGGTGGCCGCCACCGCCATGGACAGGCGCTCCATCGGTGTAGAACTCTCTCCCGTATATATCGACATGTGCCAAAAGCGGCTCACCGCTTCTGGACACACGTTTTATAAGATGCGAAAAAATGCCAAAGTTTAAGCGGCACGCTTTTGCATCATGGCAAACGCCGACAAGCGTTGGCTTAATCCCGTAACCCGACCCACATCCCCCTTTCGCACCGCAATGCCCATCGCGCGTTGTTGTCCTACAACGCAACAGAGCTTTCGCGCACGACTAACCCCTGTATACAGCAAATTCCTGCGAAGCATAACGAAGTGCTGGGTGGTTGAAACCACAATCACCACCGGAAACTCTGATCCTTGGCTTTTATGAATGGTGATGCAATACGCCAAATGCAAATCCGACAGATCCCCACCTTCATAGCGCACATGACGGCCATCAAAATCGACCACCACCGTGCTTCGCCCTTCGATGGCCACAATAAATCCAATATCACCATTAAAAACATCAAGATCATACGAATTGCTGGTTTGAATCACACGGTCATGCAAGCGCAAAATACGATCTCGCCATTCAATCTCTGGCTTCAAGGGAGACGGGGGATTCAAACGCGCTTGCAAGGCCAAATTCAAGGCCTGGACCCCTGCGTCTCCTTGGTGTCCAGGCGCTAACACTTGCAAATCCTTCATAGGATCAAAGCCTTCGCGCACCACCCACCCAGACGCCAACTCCAACACTTCTACCGCTGCTTGTTGAGGCGTTTCGGTCCAAACACCCCACATATCTTTGCCTGCTGTGGGCGGACTCAGTTTTGGCACAAATCCTGCATTGATGCGCTGGCTGGCCGTAGCGATCGCAGATCCCGCACCTTGTCGAAAAATATGCGTCAAGCGCGCCACGGGTACAACCCCTGAGGTGATAACGTCAGATAAAACATTGCCCGATCCGACCGACGGCAACTGATCCACGTCCCCAACCAAAACAATCCGTGTATGCGCAGGCAACGCGCGCAGGAGATCACGGCATAAAAAAATATCCAACATGGACGATTCATCCACCACCAACACGTCGCAATCCAACGGATCTTCTGCCCCTTTGGTGAAGTGGCGCTTTTCCGGAGACCATACCAACAAACGATGAATGGTTAAAGCTTCGGTGCCGGTTTGATCGGTCAATCGCTTAGCGGCCCGCCCTGTGGGGGCGGCCAACATAATTTTAACGCCCGGATCCAAAGCGCGCAACCCTTGCAACAACACAGATACGGTGGAGGTCTTTCCTGTTCCTGGATTGCCTGTAACCACCGACACGCTCGACGCCAACGCCACTCGAACAGATTTGGTTTGCCCTTCATGCAAGGGGGGAAGCTTTAAATCTGTCGTCCATTGTGCAATACGCCCATCAATATCCTCAGGCACCATCAAGGCTTTGGTGCGCGCCACCAATTGTTGGGCCACTTCCACTTCGGCTTTACGCACAAAATCTCGATACAAAACAGCCCGACCACCGATGCGTTCTTCTACCAAGTCGCCTTGAATCAATAAACGTTCCATCTCGGCTTCCACCGTCAGATCCGGCAGCACAAGCTCTTTACAGGTACGGGCCAACAAGCCAAGGCGTGGGCTGGCACAGTGACCTTCTCGCTCAATTTCTCCTAAAATATACAAAATAGCCGCTTTCACCCGAGCAGGTGCATCGGTTGGCATACCTTGAGACAGAGCCATGCGATCAGCGGTTTTAAACCCTACGCCATGGACCTCTCGCGCAGGGCGGTACGGATCAGACAACAAAATACGATACGCTTCATCCCCATAAGCTTCCAGCAATCGTTTGGCCATAGCAGGACCTGCACCAATACTATATAAGAAGGCCAACAATCGACCGTGGCGTTTGCGCACTTTCCAATGCTCTGCCAGATCTTTGGCGCGGACTTCGGTTAATCCTGCGGCCATCAAGGTCAAGGGCGCGTCCATCGCTTGGGGCAAGGTATCCCCAAAAATCGCCACCAGCCGTTCAGCGGTCTTAACGCCTACCCCTTTCACCGCGCCCGTGGCCAGATATTTTAAAATGCCATCGGCCGTTTCAGGGACGCGGGCTTTGAGATACGTTGCTCGAAATTGGCGTCCAAACTTGGGGTGCGCTTCCCATGCGCCATCCGCCTCCACCCGATCACCTGGCGAAAAGGGATCCCCTTTTCCTGCTACCACCGCTTTTCCAAGCTGGTGATCTTGGCGAATCTCGGCGATCGTAAAGCCCGTGTGCAGATCCGTGTAAAGAATAGCCTCACAAAATCCCTCTATATGAGATTTTGGATCATGATGGGGCTCAAATCCCTCAAAAAGCGGGAGTCCCAACTGCTGGGAACGATGGGTCATAGGTCGGTGCCTTTCGGCCTCACCTCGTGCCTAAGCCCTTAGGGCACAAAGTGGCGTTGGATCTAAGGGCAAAAAGAATATGGAGCGTTTGTGTTTCTAAACAATAGCTATTGCGTTGGCCAAGATTTTGCGCTACTCTCTATCGCAATGGAGGCTTTATGTCACGCCGAGCGAAATTTTCCCCCCCTGGTAAGTATCTGATCGTTGGCCGCCGAGATGATGCGGATGAATTGGTTTTTACGATCGTAGATGACGTACCGGTCCGTCCAAAATTAACCACCTTATGCCGCCGGGCTCTATACGAGATGGGTGTCAATGACCCTATGGTCTATGAGTTCTTGTGTATGCTATATGCCAACCCTGGTGGAGGCACCCAAGTGGTCTTGGATCAAAATTCCTTGCGACGATATGTACACGCCAACTACTCCTAAAAAAAGACCTCCTGAGAGGTCTTTTTCATCAGACCTTATCCACATGGGAACGGTTTGTTTTTGGAACGTCTCGGCCATTTTTTCAAAACTCCTCCTTGGTCGTCAAAAACCCTTCTTCACAATGTTGCGCTTTTTTCGAAAATGCTCTACATAGAGTAAGGATCCCTACCCATAAGGTGCCCTCCATGCGTCGTTTTCTGCTTGCCTTCTTTGTTTTGTTTTGCATGACAGGCCCTATGGCAAGTGCGGCGCACGCTGAAGGCTTTTGGAGTAGCGTCAGCTCCTGGGTTGGAAACACCATGACCGCCAATGGGGCAGAAAAAGCCGCCGCTTGGAGCGATTGGTCCTCTGGGCTGGCCAATGCCTATGCCAACACAGGTCTTCCTGGATCTGAAACCATGCGCGGAATGGCTGGACGAGACGCCCAACGCGCCATTCAAGCACGACAAGATGCGCAACAAGCCAGCACCGCCGCCAACAACGATGCCTTTCAAGCCGGAGTCTCTTTGGTGGGAGGCTCCCGCACCCCTGAACAATTTGCGGCCGCACAAGCCGCCAGCGCCCAAAGTGCTGTGGCCATGGCTATGCAAATTTTAGGAAGCCCTGATATCAATTCTGCTTATGTAGCGCCTTTCGTAAAGAGCTTCGTATCACAGGCCTCTGTTTTGGGGAAAAATTTTAGCTCCTCTCTTTCTTCAGAAATCTTGACCTTGTTGAACTATGCCTTCTTGGTCTGGCTCTTGTTGCAAGTCGCTAAGATGATGCTGGGCATGGAAGCGGGCGGACAAGTCTTTTGGAACATTGTGCGCAAATCCAGCATTTACGTCATTTTGGCGGTGTTGCTTGGTGCAACCTCTTCAGCGTCCTATTGGACTTGGTTTGTGGATGAGCCCACCAAAATTGCCACAGCCCTTGGCACCAAAGTGCTGACCACCGCCGGCGGAAGCAGCTGTGGCGGGCTTTCTGGAGATGCTGCCGGCACGGCAGGCGCATTGGCATGTTCTATGGAAAACGCCATTCGCGGAGGCATTGCGGTTGGATATGCGATGATGGCGGGTTTTCCATGGGATATTTTTGCCACAGACAAATTCCACTTAATGCTCACCCTCGGCATTTCTGGATTCTTCTTGATGCTATTGTATGCCTTGACCCTGATCTTTTTTGGATTTTACGTTTTAGATGTTTTCTTCCGCGTTTTGGTCTTGGCCATGTTTTCTCCCATCTTTATCGGCTGCTATTTGTTTGATGGAACACGGGGTATCACCAAAAGTGCTATCAGCAATCTGATCGGCAGTTTCGTAACGCTCGTTGGGGCCTGCGCGGTCTTGGGTGTCAATATTCAAGTCATGATGAGCATGAATTTGGGGGCAGGCAACTGGCCATCTTTGATTCAATCCACTGCAAAAGCGGCTTCTGAATTTAATATGGCTTTGGTAGGTCCTGCAACGAGTGAGTATTGGATGATGTGCTTTAGCGCCATCACCTTGGTCGCTACCGCCAAAACCATCAGCGGCATGATGTCGGGCGTGTTTGGAAGCTCAGCCTCTGGCACCACCATGGCAGATACCGCCGCAGGTCTTGCCAGCTTGCCCGTCAAAGCCGGGATCGCTTTGGGAACGGGTGGAGCAGGCATCATTGCATTGGGAGCTGGACGGGCGGGCATGAGCGCGGTAAGCGGGGCCGGACGGGGCGCGATTGCAGCTGGAAAAGGCGCTTTTGGAAAGGGAGGCTAAGATCATGCTGCGTTTTTTGATCTTTACATTAGTGGCAAGCATCAGCTTTTATCCTTCCTCAGGACAGGCCGTAGATTTGTTGTCTGGCCCCGTGATTTCAGGATTTGTTGAGCAATTCATCACTATTGCGACCACCCTCTCACAAAAAATCGCAACCTCTTTAGGCGGCGAAGCCTTGACCATTTTAAATTATGCCTTTTTAGCCTGGGTATTGCTGCAAGTCGCTAAAATGATGTTGGGGATGGAAAATGGGGGCCAAGCGTTTTGGAATATCATCAGACGTGGCAGCCTCTATGTGTTGATTGCCGCCATTTTAGGCGCCTCTTCCAGTGGAGGATACTGGACTTGGACCTTGCAAGAACCTTTAAGCATGGTAACCAACGGCGGTATGCGCATCTTGCAAATGTCTGGATCCAGTGTTTCTTGTTCTGGCGGAGGAAGCCCAGGAAGCTCTGCAGGATGTTTGGCCAAAGGGGCTGAAAGCGTGTTGCAAGGACAGATGGGCGTTGGCTGGAAAATTATGGAAACGACCACCCTCGACATGCGCTCTAATGACCTCATGATGACAGCTATTCAGTTTATCTTTGCAGGTCTTTTGATGCTCATTTCATTTTTAGGATTGATCTATTTTGGATTCTTCATCCTGGATGTGTTCTTACGTCTTTTAATTCTTGCGATGTTTTCAGCACCCTTTATCGCGTTTTATTTGATGAAACCGACGCGACCTTGGGCCCAGCGTGCCTTGAATACCTTATTGGGAAGCTTGGGGTCTTTGATTGGAGCTTGCGCGGTTTTAGGCATCATCAGTCAAGTCGCAACATCTAGTGTTTTAGGAGGCTCCGGTGGTTCTTGGACACAAGCTGCCGCCAGCATTGGAAATGCCACCTCTCCTTTGTCGGCAACCTTTGGACCAACCAGTCCAAAATTCTGGCTGATGTTGTTTCTATCCATCACCATGATTGGAGCAAGTAAAGCCATTTCCAAGCTGATGGACAGTGTGTTTTCCGCTGGCGGAGGCGTGAGTGCCGGCACGCCTTCTGCCCATAAAATGTCGGGCGTGGTTGGTGGAGCGGCAAAAGGCGCCATTGGAGTTGCCGGCATTTCTACCTTGGCGGTTGGAGGATTGGCCGCAGGCGTTGGTATGTCCGCTGTAAAAGGGGCCGCTGCACCGGTTACCAGCAATATCCGTAAAGGCGCAACCTTTACCTGGGCAAAAGCGGCGAGTGCTTTTAGCGGGAATATGCCCCTTCCAGGTTCAGGATCTCCTTCTCCTGGCGGACCTGGTGGCGGTGGCAACAATCCCTTTGGAGGTTCGCCCGGTGGGGCAGGACCTTTTGGCACCGGATCTGGATCTTCGGGACAAGGACCAAGTGCAGGAGGATTTGGCGGAGGCACCACCGGTCCAACAGCAAGTAAGGGAGGTTTTGCAACCCAAGCCAGCGCTCCCTCAGGACAAACCGCCGGACCGCCTGGCAGCGATACCAGTTGGGTGGGGTCAGGCCCAAATCATACTATAGCAGGCCCACCAGCCCCTACAACACCACCGCCTAACACCTCCAACGCTTCTGTGGTAGATTTTCCAAAATCCACCCCCCCAGCCACTGCCCCCAGCAGACCGTCTTTATTTTCTAAAAAAACGACCACAAGAGCCGATACAAAAAATCGATACAAAACAGGTATCGTGGCCGGCGCATCACAAGCGGCGCAAAAGATGGTAGATGAAACGGCAAGAGGGGACGGCGAATAAAACTTTTGAGTTTGTAAAAAAGAAAATAACGCTATATTCCAGATACCGTATCAAAGGAACGCACGGTCATGACTTCATTGCGAGACGCTTTAATCTATGCTTATCAACGATTTAAGCATCTTTTGCCCTTTTTGGCGGCGGCGATTCCGGCCTATCTTATGCATTTATGGGTAGGCCCTCTGGGGGCTATTCCTACGTTGTTGGCCGTGGTCGGTACCTGGATCTATTTGGAACATAAGAAACAAAGCCGATCAAAAGCGGTTGTCCCCGTCGATCATTCGCCCTAACTTTTTCCTTATACCGCCATCCCCCCCTGGCAAAGAACCATGTCCGATACACCAAATCTCAACCGCGACGAAGAACTGACCTTAGCCCGCGCCTGGCGCGATCGCAAAGATGAACGAGCGCGCACCAAAATTTTGGCCGCTTATAAAAAGATGGCCGTAGGATTTGCGCGCCGATCCTTGCGCCCTGGCGGTAGTCTAGATGATTTGGTGCAAGAAGCACAAATTGGACTGGTTACGGCGTTGGATCGGTTCGACCCTGATTTGGGATTTGGATTTTCAACTTTTGCACGCTACCATGTATTATCGCGCTTACAGGTACATGCTTTAGAAAACCTAGGGCCGGTCCGTATCTTTAACACAGCCGCCACCAAAACCTTGCTGGGCAATTATTTCCGCGTACGCAGAGAGCTGGAAGATCCGGGATCTGGACGACTTTCAGAAGAAGCTCGTGAAAAGTTGTGTATCGTACTCGAAATTCCACGGGAACAATTGGATCGTTTTGAAATGACCATTGCAGCCCCTGCGGGGGTTGATACGGGGGCAGGTATGGACCCTGATGAAGAGGGGCCAAAAGCCAAACCTTTGGTAGGAAGCGATGATCCAGAACGAACCGCTGTTCGCAACCGAGCCCAAGAACAAGCCAAAGCCGCCATTTACGAAGCCTTAAAAGGTCTTGACCCCAGAGACGCAGAAATCATCAAACGGCGGCACTTAAAAGATCCCGGAGAAACTCTGGACGCGATTGCGGCTGATATGGGCGTAAGCCGAGAACGTATTCGACAAATTGAAACCCGAGGTATGCGCCGCATCAAAGAGGCGCTCACAGGACACGGGGTTCAAACAGCTTCGGACTTTTATGACGCATGAACGCTTTAGAAGGCTTAAACCCTCAGCAAAAAGAAGCGGCCTCCCACCTGGATGGTCCTATGCTGGTGCTGGCAGGACCTGGGACTGGAAAAACCAAAACCTTGGCTGCACGGTTTGCGTATATGTTGGAACGCGGCGTTCCGATCGAATCGATTCTGGCCTTAACCTTCGCCCGAAAAGCTTCTCAAGACATGCGAGCGCGTATGGCAGAAGCGGCGAATCTGCGAAATCCTAGCAGCATTAATGCTGGAACTTTCCACTCCATGGCATCGGTCATCAGCAAAATTATTCCAGAAGCGTTCCCTCGCCTTCACGAGCGAAAACTTATGGACGATACCGATACCACACGATTGGCACGAGAAATTGCTATGGAGTTGCCATGCGATGAACAAGACGCCGCAGAACGTATTTCTGGCTATAAAGATCGTTTGCTAGATCCCACAGCGGCCATGGATTTGGCCAAGCGGAGTGGAAAAGCCGATGAAATCGCCTATGCCCGTACTTACGAACGCTATGAAGCCAAAATGCTAGCCTTAAAGGCCTATGATTTTGGAGATTTGGTGATGGGGGTGGTAGAAGGTATCACCCAGCATCCAGAACTGAGCATGACCTTATCTCAACGCTGGCCCTATTTGCTGATAGACGAATATCAAGATCTTAACCCCGCTCAGCATGCATTGGCCCGACTGCTTTTGGGAAAAAACGATAATCTATGGGCAGTGGGAGATGACGATCAGGCCATTTATGCCTGGCGAAATGCAGATTTACGACAGATCTTAGAATTTTCTAGATTTCATGGCGGCGCCAAACTCGTGCGTTTGGTGCAAAACTATCGTTCCACTCCGGAAGTGTTGGAAATCGCCAACACCTTGATTCGCCACAATACCAAGCGTTATGAAAAGGACTTGATTCCTACCCGATCGTCAGGACCTATGCCCCATATTTTTGCGGCTAGCACGCCAGATATGGAAGCCAAATGGGTGCAAGAACAGATTTCAGCACTTTTGCAACAAGGCATTAAACCCCAAGATATCGCCATTTTATCACGTGGAAATGCGCATTTAGCCCCCATTGAACGGGCTCTTTCCAAAGCGCGATTACCCAAAAGAAGCTATGGTACGGGATTTTGGGGCCAAAAAGAAGTGCGACAGGTTTTGGCCGCGATTCTCAATCGCATCCAAGAGCCTTTGTTTCCAGGCCTAGATCCAGCCCCAAGTTGGATGCTAAAACGTATTGAAGACCGACAAAGAGGCCGAGATTTTTTAAACGTCTCCACCACCGCTTGCACATTGTTTGAAGATCAAGTGCCAAAAAGATTAAATGAAGAACGAAAAGCCGCATGGCGCTTTAACATGGTCCAGCTCTTGACAGAAATTCAGGACGCAGGATCTATTGAGCAAATCAAAGCCCGGTTTCGGGAAGGGCGCACCCAAAACAGTCAAGAAGAAGGCATCAACCTGATGACCATTCACGCCTCAAAAGGGCTCGAATGGCCAGCGGTTTTTGTTATTGGATGGGAAGAAGGCGCGTTGCCTCATAGTCTTAATGCCAATTTGGATGAGGAAAGGCGCTTGGCGTATGTCGCCATCACACGGGCAAAAAAATTCTTGTATTTAAGCCGCAGCCAAGAACGCCTACGAAAGGCCCAAAAGCCTTCTCGGTTTTTGCTCGAATTACAAGGGCAAAAAACAGGACTCCTCCAGCGCTTGCGATCATAACACCCGTCTTATATTACGCCATACGGGCTTGAACTTCTTCCAAGGGGCGTGCTTTGGACAACGATTCTTGCGCAATTTTCAACAAGCTGCGCAACCGAGGCGTGTTGGTGGAAGCACGTTCCAACGACACACGGCGAAGATCTAGAGCTTGACGAAGGTGGCGTTGCAGCCACACCGGCAACACGGCTGATTCTG
>JAAIGE0100641702.1_pt1 | contig 10970 bp, 10 predicted proteins | sample 6487951 | NCBI WGS metagenome assembly JAAIGE01 (sample SAMN13974128, study PRJNA590717) | phyllosphere metagenome | biome: tomato field; feature: multiple bacterial spot infested tomato fields; material: tomato leaves; isolation source: leaves from tomato fields | host: Solanum lycopersicum ... | reverse complement strand
GTCAAAATCAGCCGACCGACGGACGGAAGGCGCGGTGCCAGCCGGTACCGCGCCTCCCGTCCGGAGCAGGATCAGCGAGCGATCAGGGCTTGGTGGCCGCGTCGATCGTGTTCTCGGCGATCGTGTCGTCCTCGCGGCCCGGTGTCCGCAGGTTCCACTTCTTGATCACGAACGAGAACAGGAAGTAGTAGACGACCGCGTACGCCAGGCCGATCGGGATGAGCCAGATCGCCCCGTCGGCCTTGCCGAAGTTCAGCACGTAGTCGATCGCGCCGGCCGAGAACGAGAAGCCGTCCCGGATCCCGAGCGCGTTGACCAGCGCCAGCGAGGTCCCGGTGAGGACCGCGTGGATGACGTAGAGCGGGAACGCCACGAACATGAACGAGTACTCGAGCGGCTCGGTGATGCCCGTGACGAACGAGGTCAGCGCCGCGGACAGCATGATGCCGCCGACGAGCTTGCGGTTCTGCGGCTTGGCGTTCCGCCAGATCGCGAGCGCACCGGCCGGCAGCGCGAACATCATGATCGGGAAGAACCCGGTCTGGAAGATGCCGGCGGAGGGGTCGCCGGCGAGGAAGCGCGGGATGTCGCCGTGCACGATGTCGCCGGCCGCGTTCGTGAAGCTGCCGAGCTGGAACCACGGGAAGAAGTTGAGCAGCTGGTGCAGGCCGACCGGGATGAGCATGCGGTTCGCGAACCCGAAGATCCCGCCGCCGATCACGGCGTTGTCCGCCACGGCCTGGCCGGCTGCGGTGAGCGCGATGTCGAAGTAGCGGTAGACGAACGACATGAGGACCGCGATGACGAGGCCGGCGGCCGCCGTGAGGATCGGGACGAGCCGGCGGCCCGAGAAGAAGCCGAGGAAGTCGGGCATCTTCGTGCGGTGGAACCGCTGCCAGAGGTTCGCTGCGACGAGCCCCATCACGATGCCGCCGAGGACGCCGAAGTTGATCGTGGCCTGGTCGCCGTTCGCGTCCTTCACGCCCGCGAGGACGATCGGCGACATGACCTTCCACACCTCGTACATGACCATGTAGCCGACGACCGCGGCGAGCGCCGTGGTGCCGTCGGACTTCTTCGCCCAGCCGATCGCGATGCCGACCGCGAAGAGCAGCGGCAACCACGTGAAGATCGCCTGGCCGGCGGCGGAGATGACCCCCGCGCCGGTCTCGAAACCGGGGATCGCGCCGAGGAGGTCCGGCTGGCCGATGCGGTTGAGGATGCCCGCGGCCGGCATGACCGCGATCGGCAGGAGCAGGCTCCGACCCAGGCGCTGGGCGTTCGCGAAGAGCTTCGACTGCTTCTTCGGGGTCTTCTTCTCCGGCACGTCCGTGGCAGCAGCGGTGCTCATCGGCGGTCCTCTCGTCGTCGGGTGGAGCTGTCGGGGAGTTGAGTCGGTCGGACCGCACCGGTACGCTCGGCGTGACGCCGTGCCGGTCCTGTCCGGTCATGACCAGTTCCCGAGTCTGAACCCGGACCGGACGCATGTCAACCTGGTACGGAAACCCCAACGAGGAGGAAACGATGGCCGACATCAAGGCAGCCGACATCATCGCCGCGCTCGGCGGCGCCGACAACATCGACGAGGTCGAGGGCTGCATCACGCGCCTCCGCGTCGAGGTGGAGGACGGCGACCTCGTCGACAAGGCCGCCCTGCAGGCAGCGGGGGCGCAGGCCGTCGTCGGTGGCGGCACCGGCTGGCAGGTCATCGTCGGACCCATCGCGGACAACCTCGCGCAGGACATCCAGGACGAGCTGTGACGGCGGTCCGGACGCCCTTCGCGGGTCCGGTCGTCGCCCTGGCGGACGTGCCGGACCCGGTCTTCGCCGGGCAGCTCGTCGGAGCCGGGGTCGCGGTCGACCCCACCGGCGTCGAGGGCCCCGTCACCGCTGTGGCCCCGGTCGACGGCTCGATCGTCAAGCTGCACCCGCACGCGTTCGCCCTGCAGGGTGCGGCGGGGACCGACGTCCTCGTACACGTCGGCATCGACACCGTGAAGCTCGGGGGCGAGGGCTTCGAGCTGCTCGCGGCCGAGGGCGACACCGTCCGCGCGGGCGACCCCGTCGTGCGGTTCACCCCGTCGGTGATCTCCGCCGCCGGCTACTCCCCCGTCTGCCCGGTGGTGGTGCTCGGCAGCGCGCCGGACTCCGTCGAGCAGTCCACCGTGGGCTCGGTGCTCACCGACGGCGCGACGCTCTTCACGGTCTGACACCGTGCGCAGCGCGGGATCGGCGGTGGAGGTCAGGCGGCCGGACTGGTCGCCGTGACCTCCATCTGCACGCGGTAGCGGTCCGAGCGGTACCAGGAGCGACTGTGCTCCACGGGCCGGTCGCCGGAGTACGACACCCGGTCGAACTCGAGCACGGGCGCACCCGTCTTCGTCCCGAGCAGGGTCGCGACGTCGTCGGCGGCGGGCTTCGCCGCGACGGTCTGCTGTGCGCGGTCGATCGGGGTGTCGTACTCGGTCGCCGCGAGCGAGTACACGGACCCGGACAGGTCGTGCTCGAGCAGCCCGGGGAACGCGTCCGCCGAGAGCCACGCGTCGTCGATCGACACCGGTGCCCCGTCGGCCATCCGCAGGCGCTTGAGGTGGTACGCGGTCGCACCGTCCCCCAGGCGCAGCGCGGCCACGGTGTCGGCGGGGGGCACGGTCTCCTCGCGGACGAGCACGACGGTGGTGGGCACGTGCCCGAGCGCCCGCATCTCCTCGGTGAAGGACGCCAGGTGCAGCGTCGACTGCACGGGCCGGTGGGCGACGAAGGTCCCCTTGCCGCGCACGCGCTCCAGGTAGCCCTCGTTGACGAGCTGTCCGAGCGCCTCGCGCACCGTGATCCGCGAGACCCCGTACTCGGCGATGAGCTGCCGCTCCGAGGGGATGGCCGCACCGGGGGCGAGCCGGGTCGTCGCGAGGTCGAGCAGGATCCGCCGCAGCTGCTGGTGCTTCGGTTCGGCACCCTCGGTGATGCGGCTCGTCATGCGGGTCCCTCTGCTCCGTCGCTCGGCGTGCTGGTCGTCCAGGTGGTCATGCGCGGACATGACCAGTGGGCCTCACAGTAGCGATTCGATCGGTGTTCGCCAACGTCGTGACAAGATGACGCCCGTGACCACGGTGGTGATCGTCGACGACGAGACGCTCGTCCGCTACGGCTTCGAGCTCATCCTCGGCGCCGCGGCGGACATCGAGGTGCTCGCCACGAGCGGGGACGTGGATGCGGTGGAGACCGTGCGGCGGCACCGACCCGACGTGGTCCTGCTCGACGTGCGGATGCCCCGGGTCAACGGGCTGCAGGTCCTCGCCCAGCTGCGCGAGCTGCCCGAACCGCCGGCCGTAGCGATGCTCACGACGTTCGACACCGACACGCAGGTCGTCGCCGAGGCGATGGACGCCGGTGCGGCCGGCTTCCTCCTCAAGGACACCGACCCCGAGTCGCTCGCCGAGTACGTCCGGGCGCTGGCCCGCGGGGGCATCGTGCTCGCGCCCGGCGTCGACCGCACCCGGCTGTTCGCGCTCCGCCGGAGCGCCGTCCCGCCGGAGCTGTCCGACCGTGAGCACGCCGTCGTGCGACTCGTCGCCGAGGGCGCGAGCAACCCCGAGATCGGCCAGCGCATCGGCGTCAGCACCGGCACCGTGAAGGAGGACGTGCGCGCCCTGCTCGCCGCCTTCGGCGTCACCACGCGAGTCCAGCTCGCGCTCCGCGCGGCCGAGGCCGGACTGCTGGATGGCTGAGACCGCCGTGCGGGTCCGGGCTGCGCTGTCGGGTCTGGACGGGAGGCTCGAGGGACTCGTCGACGCCGGCCTGCGCCGGGCGCGCCCCCGGAAGGCGCCGTGGTGGGTGGTCGACGCCGTGTTCCTGGCGGCTGCGGTCGTCGACGCGGTGCTCGACCTGTCGGGAGCCACGACGACGGAGATCACGCTGTCCCTGGTCGCCGCCGGGGCGCTGGTGCTCCGCCGACGCTTCCCCGTGCTGACCTTCGCGCTCACGATGCCCGGGCTCTTCATCGGCTCCGGGGTCGTCGCGGCGAGCATCGCCCTCTTCACCCTCGGCGAGCGCACGAGTCGACGGTGGCTGATGCTCCTCGCCGCGGTCGTGCAGTTCGTCGGGTTCAGCGGCTTCGTCGTCGGTCCCCCGCAGCAGCTCGACGAGATCGTCGTGTCCACCGTCTACGCGCTCATCTTCGCCCTCGGACCGCTCGCGATCGGCATGCTCGTCCGCACCCGGGCGGTGCTCGTCGACCGCATCGCCGAACTCCGGGCGTCCCGCGCCGAGGAACGTCGTCGGGGCGCCGAGATCGCGCTGTCCCGCGAGCGGGCGCTCCTGGCCCGCGAGATGCACGACGTCGTCTCGCACCAGGTCACGCTCATCGCGGTGCAGGCCGGCGGGATGCAGATGGCCGGACGCGACGACCGGGAGCGCGAGTTCGCGCGGACGATCCGGCAGCTCTGCGTCGTGACCCTGCAGGAGCTCCGCGAGATGGTGCAGGTGCTCCGCGCGTCCGGCGGCACCGACCGCGAGATGGCACCGCAGCCCCTGCTCGGCGACCTCGACCGGCTCATCGCGGCGAGCGGCCTGGAGACCTCGGTCGCGGTCGACCTGCCGGACACCCTGTCGCAGCCGGTGCAGCGCGCCGTCTACCGCTTCGTGCAGGAGGGCCTGACGAACGTCCGGAAGCACGCGCCGGGGGCGAGCGTCCGGATCAGCGGCCGGCTGCACCACGAGCAGGTGCTCGTCGACGTCGTGAACGGGCCGGCGCGTGCCGAGCGACTCGAGCTCCCCGGGTCCGGTCTCGGGCTCATCGGGCTGGGTGAACGCGCGTCGCTGCTCGGCGGTCGGCTCGAGTCCGGGCCGCAGCCGGGGGACGGTTTCGCGCTGCACCTGCGCCTGCCCGTCGAGCACGTCCCGCCGGAGGTCGCGGTCGGAGCACCACCGCGCGGGTGACCCGCGATGGCCGATCGGCCACCCGGGTTCACGCCACCGCCCGATGCCGGAGTGACGACACCTCGGCTGTGATGACACCGTGGCACCCAACACCCTCGTCGCAGCACTCCGCCGGCACCCGGTCTCGACCGCGGTCGCCGTGGCCTCCGTCGTCCTCGTCGTCACCGCACGCATCGCGCACGCCGAGCCGGACTTCCCGCACCACCCGCCCGTCGCCTGGGCCGCCCTCGTGGTCGTCGTGCTCGCCACCCTGCTCGCAGAACGCACCCTCGGGTCGCTCCGCACGGTGGCCATCGGCGTGCTCGCTCCCCTGGCCGCCGCCGGGACGACCCTCCTCGCCGTGACGGTCGGCGCCGCCATGGGCGAGGCGCACGCCGAGACCGCGGCGGGCCAGCCGCTCTTCGCCCCCTCGATGGTCGCGACCGCCCTCGTCGGCGCCGCCTCGGCGACGATGCCCGTCGGCCGTCGTCGCCGGATCCGGGCCGTCCTCTGGACGGTCGTCCTGACCCTCGTGCTGTTCGCCGGGCACGGGTCCGACACCGCGCGTGCCCTCGCGACCCTGTTCGGGACCGCAGCCGGCGCGATCGTGGTGCGCCGTGCCTCCCGGCCGGCCCCGGAGCGCCCGCGGACCGCCGCCCGTCCCGCCGTCCAGCCCCGTTCGGTCGTCGTCGCGACGCTCGCGTCGCTCGGTGCCGGCACGCTCGTGACCCTCGTCGTGCCGCAGCCGGACGGCGTGCTCTCGCCGTTCGCGGACGCGATGAGCGACCGGGCGATCGTCCTGGTCGGCATCCTGCTCCTCGCCGCCGCCTGGCTCGTCCACCGCGGCCGTCGGACCGGTGTCGTCCTGGCCGCCGGGCTGCTCGTCGTGCTGACCGCCGTGCTCGCCGACGTGTTCCTCATCGAGCCGATGAGCGAGGGCTTCGTGCAGTGGCGGGGCCTGACCATCGACGAGGTCGAGTGGCAGGTGACGCTGCTCGGCGCCTGGGCCGTGCCCGCCGCCGTGCTGCTGGCCGTCGTGCTCCTGCGCGGCCGGCTCGTCCGGGCCCGCTTCGCCGCGGCGACCCTCGGCGACACGGGCTACCGGGAGATGCTCCGCGACGGGGACGCCGGTACCCTCGGCCACATGGGGACGTGGACCGGCAACGCCACCTGGACCCACCCCGACGGGCTGGGCGCGGTGGCCTACCGGGTGCACGGCGACGTCGCCCTGACGGTGTCCGACCCCGCCTGCGCCGCCCGTGACCGCGCCGAGGTCGTCACCGCCTTCGCCCGAGCCTGCGAGCGGAACGGCTGGACGCCCGCGTTCACGAGCGTCCACGAGTCCGTCCGCACGATCCTCGCCACCGAGGGCTGGGCGTCCTTCCCGGTCGGCGTCGAGTCGGTGCTCGACGTGACGACGTTCGATCTGCGCGGCAAGAAGCGGCAGGACCTCCGGACGGCGTCGAACCGCGCCGACCGCGAGGGCCTGCGCGACGAGTGGACGACCCTGGCCGCGCTCGACCCGGCGATGCGCGCCCAGGTCGAGGCGATCTGCACCCGCTGGGCGGCCGACCGTCGGCTGCCGGAGATGGGCTTCACGCTCGGCGGCTTCCGCGAGCTCGACGACCCCGACGTGCGGCTCCTGCTCGCCGTCACCGCCGACGACCGCGTCACCGCCGTGACCAGCTGGCTGCCCGTGCACGAGCACGGCACCCTGACCGGCTACACGCTCGACGTGATGCGCCGCGGCGAGGACGGGATGCCCGGCGTCATGGAGTTCCTCATCGCCCGCACGGCCCTGCGTGCCCGCGAGGCCGGTCTGACCACCATCAGCCTGTCCGGCACGCCGCTCGCGCCGCACACCGACGCCGGCTCCTGGGTCGCCCGCGGGTCCGCGCTGCTCGCCCGGGTGCTCGAGCCGGTGTACGGATTCCGGTCGCTGCAGCGGTTCAAGGAGAAGTTCGGCGCCCGGCACGAGCCGCTCTGGCTGGTCGTGCCGAGTGCGTTCCAGGCACCCCGGGTGGCCCGGGCCCTGACGAGCGCGTACGTGCCCGGTCTCCGCCCGAAGCACCTCTGGGCCCTCCGGCAGGCGCACACCGCGACCGCCGAGCACGTCGCGCCGGCACCCGTCGGCGCGGGCAGCCGGTGAGCCCGACCGAGTGGCTGCTCGCGACGCCGCTGCAGGCGCCGAACAAGCTCGTCCCGATCGACACCGCGTTCGTCGTCCTCGCCCTCGTGGTGCTGCTGCCGGCGGTCCGGCGGTGGCGTGACCGCGCGGCCTGGCGACGGGTGGCCTGGCGAGCCGGGATCGCCCTCGCCGGCGCCGGACTGGTGCTCGTGGCGTGCTGGTTCACGACCTCGGTCGTCGACCTGTTCGGCGTCGCGCTGAGCCCGGTCACGCAGATGTGGAGCGCCTTCGCCGGTGCCGCCCTCGCGTTGGCCGTCACCGGGATCGTGCACGGCGGCGGGTGGCGACGAGCCCTCGCGATCGTGCTCGTCCCCGCGGCGCTCGTCGTGCCCGCGCTCGGGATCAACGTCGAGTTCGCCAAGTACCCGACGCTCGGCACCGTCGTGCAGAGCGACCCGTACCCGACCTACCACGCGGGCGCACGGCCGACCGCGCAGCCGACGCCCGGTGGCCCGACGGCCGCCGCCTCCGCCACCCCGGCGATGCCCGCGTCCGGGCAGATCGTCTCCGCGGACATCCCGGGCACGCGCTCCGGCTTCCACCCCCGGCCGGCGGCGATGTACCTGCCGCCGGCGGCGCTCGTCCCGGACCCGCAGCCACTCCCGGTCGTGATCGCGTTCTCCGGGCAGCCGGGCGCCCCGAGCGACCTGTTCACCGCCGGACAGCTCGCCACGCCCCTCGACGAGTACGCCCGGGCCCACGGTGGTCGCGCGCCGATCGTCGTGTCGGTCGACCAGCTCTCCTCCCCCGGGCTGAACACGATGTGCGTCGACTCCCGACTCGGGAACGTCGACACCTACGTCACGCAGGACGTCCCCGCGTGGATCCTCGCGAACACCCCGGCGACGACCGACCGAAAGGCCTGGGGGCTGACCGGGTTCTCGCAGGGGGCGACCTGCACGATGCAGTTCCTGTCCGGGCACCCGGGTGACTTCGGCGCTGCCCTCGCCGTCTCGAGCGAGCTGCAGCCGATCGACCAGGGCCCGCAGCACAGCGCCGATCAGGCATTCGGCGGCTCGATCGCGCGGTGGCAGGCCGCGGCGCCGATCGCCCTGATGCGGAAGAACGGGCTCGCCGGGCACAGCGTGTGGCTCGTCGCGGGGTCGACCGACCGCGAGTTCTCCACGAACGCGCGGGAGCTCGGCGCTGCCGCGAGGGCCGCAGGGGCACGGGTGTCGGTGTCGAGCGCGCCGGGGAGCGGGCACGACTGGAACACCGTGCAGTGGGCGTTCCGGACGGACGTGACGCCGTTCTGCGACGCGCTGTTCGCCAAGTAGCGAAGCTACCGATATACAACACGCCAGAAGGCTGGACATCAGTCCTGGTCCCCGCCATCGTGGTCATGCCCGTTCCGGGCACACCACGAAGGGGGAACGATGAACCGAACACACGCACACGCTGGTCGGCCTCGCACTGACCGTCGGCCTGGTGGCCGGCACCGCCGCGACGGCGACGGCCGCGCCGCTCGAGCGACTCGGGTCCGGTCCTGACGCCGGCGGTGTCGTCCTGCCCACCGCGGACACGACCACGGTCTCGAGGACGACGGGCGTCGGCGGGACTGCCCGCGGCGGCGACGGCGCGTTCTGGCAGTACGGCGTGAGCGGCGGCGACGTCTGGTCGAACTACTTCCGCGAACGGAGCTGTCACGGCGCGACGGCGGTGGGGAAGAAGACCAAGCGCGTGACGAACGTGCCGGGCGGCCGGTACGCGTACGCAGCGACCCCGAAGGCCGGCAGCGGCAACCAGGCCTCTTACCACAACTGCTGACACGCAGGGCGGGCGCCCCGGCGGCGCCCGCCCTGCTCGGGGACCGAGGGGAACGCACGTGTCGCACCGGATGCTGCAGCTCGCGTACGCCGTGCCCGCCGTCCTCGCGGTCGTGCTCGGCTTCGTCGGGCTGCTCCAGGTCGCGGAGTCCGGCGCGGTCGGCAGCGCCGGGACGGTGACGGCCACCGCCGGCGCTGCGACGGGATCCAACGAGCGCGTCGCCGCGGCGCTCGAGCGGGTCGCCCGGACCGAACACGTCACCATCGTCCGCTTCGTCGCCGACCGCGCCTCGCCCGTCGACCGTCGGACGGCGCTCACGACCGGGGCACCCGGGACGCGTGGCGCGACGTGGCTGCGGACCGGCTACCCGGACTTCTCCCGTGGCATGTCCACCCGCGTCGAGCCGATGGCGGCGCTGGTCGAGTTCGACCCCACCGGGACCTACGAGCTCGACGGGAGCGACCGCGCCCGGAGCGCGACGGTCGACGCGCTGCGCAGCGTCGGCTACGAGGCGTCGTCGGAGGCGATCTCGCTCGCACGGCGGCTCGGCATGAGCGATCGACTCGACGGGACGCTCGGGCTCGTGGGGCTCGTGGTCACCGGCGCGGTCGTCCTGTGCCTGGTCGGGACCGTGGGAGCCCCGCGGCGGTACGCGGTGCAGCAGGCGTTCGGCCGGAGCAGCGGCGCGGTGCTGCTCGGCGAATGCTCCGTCGTGCGAGCGCTGCTCCCCCTGATCGGGGTCGCTGTCCCGACGGGAGCCGCCGCGCTCTGGTGGTACAACCGCCTCGCGGACGTGGGCCCGTTCGTGCTGGCGGTCACGGCGATCGCCGCCGTGCTCCTCCTCCCCGTCATCGCGGCGCACGGCGTCGGCGTCCTGGCCGCGCTCCGCGTGCCGATGGCGGCGGGGGTCCGCGGTGCGCGCCCGACCGCCCCGCTCGTCGCACTCGCCCAGGTTGCGCGGTTCCCGGCGGTGCTCCTGCTCGTCGCCGCGGTGTTCGACCTCGTCGGCGCGACCGCGGTGGCGCGGTCGGGTTCGACGGACCGCGACCTCCGTGCCGCCGGTGCGAGCGTGCAGCTCTGGGTCACGCCGGACCCACGCCCGGTCGACACGCAGGAGTACTGGGACCGCATCGGGGACTTCGCGGCGTCCGCACTCGTGGACGGCGGCGCGATCCTCGCCGCGCCGGTCGAGGTGCCGGTCGGTGGCGCGCGCTCGACCGTCCCGGTGCTGTTCGTGGACGACGGGTACCTCCGCCTCAGGGACGTCCGTGCCTCCGACGGCTCGCGTGTGTCGCCCGGCAGCACCCGACCGTCGGTGTGGCTCCCGGACGGCACGGACCTCGACGGGGCCGGACTCGTCCGGGCGCTCCGCGACTGGGACCTGCGGAACGCCGCAGAGCCGGGCGTGCAACTGTCCGCCGGCCGGCTGGTCGACGGTCCGCTGTACACCTACCCGGGCGACGCAACGAGCCCGACGTGGCTGGACGACGCCGCGCTGGTCGTCGTGCCCGACCCGGCCCGAGCCTTCACACCGGATCAGCTCGGGTCGTGGCTGTCGAGCGGCGACGTCGTCTTCCGCACCCGGGCAGACGCCGAGCGCAGCATCACCCGCGCGGGGATCGGACGCGAGTTCAGTGCCGTCGTGGACGTCGGGCAGGCCGCTGCCGAGGAGGCACGACACGCCCGCCTCGCCGTCGGCGTCGGGACGGCAGCGGTGGTGAGCGGCCTCGCCGTCGCGGTGTCGCTCTCGGTCCTCGCCACTGCGGCACACCGACGGCGTTCCGGCCGACGGCGCTTCGTGCTCGCCACGGCCGGGGCGTTCGGGCTCCGCGCGGACCTCGGGCTGTTCGCGGTAGAGCTCCTCCTCGTGGCCTGCGGAGCCGTCGCCGTCGTCGACGCCTGGGTCGGCCGACGTCCGGACGGGACCGGGTTGCACTCCGGGCTGGACCCGGTCGCCCGCGCGGCGGACCCCGCGGCGCTGCTCGCTGCCGCGGTCATCGTCACCCTGACCGCCGTCGGAGCGGTCGTCGTCGGTCGAACGGCCCGGACCGTCGTCCGGGAGCGAGGAGCAGGAGCGCGATGATCGAGGTCCAGGACG
>JAAIGE0100736462.1_pt1 | contig 10974 bp, 9 predicted proteins | sample 6487951 | NCBI WGS metagenome assembly JAAIGE01 (sample SAMN13974128, study PRJNA590717) | phyllosphere metagenome | biome: tomato field; feature: multiple bacterial spot infested tomato fields; material: tomato leaves; isolation source: leaves from tomato fields | host: Solanum lycopersicum ... | reverse complement strand
TTGGCATTTACGTCATAAAAGAACGTTTTCAACACGGGTTGATCGTCCGTGCGTTTTCCCAGCAGCCCCGTCAGTAAATCCAGGTACGTGCGTCGCCCTGCTACAACGTACGTAACCTTTTTGCTTAGTGGTCCGCTTACGAGTAATCGAGAGGCAACGATTCCGCCAGTAGCTTCGGCATGTACCTTGTCCGTCGCTCCGTCTTTCGTCGTTAGTTCAACAACCGATGATAATCGTCCGCCGAAACGAGCGGGGAAACCGCCCTTGGTCAAGTCTGCTTGTTTCAAAGCGTCACCATTGAAGGCGGAAAAGAAACCCAACAGATGGTTTGGATTGTAGATTGGGGTATTATCCAGTAAAATCAAATTCTGATCCGGTGCTCCTCCACGAACGTACAAACCAGCGTTCCCTTCCGACCCTTTCTGTACGCCGGGCATCAGTTGCAGCATTTTCAGCACATCCTTCTCACCCAATAATGCTGGTACTTTTTTAAGTTGAGTCATTGAAAGGCTCACTGTACTCATCGGTGTGTCGCTGCCTACTGACGGCTGTTTACTCCCTTCCACACGCTGTTCACCCAAGGTTTGTCCTGAGGTCAGAAAAATGCTGAGTTCAGTGCTGCTACCCGGTCGTACAACGTATGTGACGGAGGCAAAACCAACATAAGAGAATGTGACAACAGTTGTAGCGCTAGCAGGTACGCTGATTGAGAAGAACCCTACATCCGACGTTAGACAACCTTCCTTGTTGTCAGCCACATATACATTTGCACCGGCCAATGGCAATTTACTTTTGGCGTTAAATACATGGCCTGTAATACGTCGAATAGCAGGTATTTCGGCCTTCAAGGTATCACACAACAGCATAAACAACAGTAAGCCCAGCAGCTTCATCTCGGCGAAAATCCCAAAAAGTCTGAAAGACACATGTAAGTAATTTCCCTACGTATTACTTACCGTTTTCGACATTCATTTTATGGATTTGTCACACACGCACTTCTGTTGGCAGAGATACATTAACTTATTTATTAATAACTTTAATTGTACTTTTTATATGATTAAAAACTTTTAGAGTTTTAATTATTCAATCTTTATTTATCTATATAAAACAGTATACATTAGTTAGTAACCTTAAAAATCATTCTATCTAAGCAGCAAGTTCTATATTTCATATATACATAATCTACCATCTAGTCCGCGCATAAAAAAAGACTCATACAAACCCTATGGCTGGTATGAGTCTTTACGGTAAAACCTTACAGCTAATTACCGTCTGTTCTCTATTGTTTTGTGTACAATGGATCTAGAAATAGGTAACGACCTTTATTCTGCTCTGGCTCCTGCCGGGTGTTTACATCGATGTGCATCACCTGAGCCGAGTTGCCAGTACCAACGGCAGACCATGTTGGCAAACCGGGTCCGTTTGGATTACCCGTTTTTATAAAGTTTGCAAAGTAATTCTGCATCACCTCCGATACTTTGTAATCGTCCGGCGTCCAGGCATATACCTTGTTGGTCGCCAGATTTCCCATAGCATACTCAATTTCCGCCGAATGAACAGCGCCACGAGCGGGCGGCATTTTTACGGCTGAAGCATCGTTTCCTTTTACAACTCCGCCCGCTAACCCTGGCGCAGCATTACCCATTTCGGGCGTCATGGCGGGCCGTGGCCGTGAGTACAGATAACGATAGACGGGTTTGCCGCCCGTCTTAACCTGAACATCTGACCATTTCCAGGTACTGTATCCAATGAATCGATCACTTGCCAGATCCGTAGCCGCCTGCATAACCTCGTCTTCGGTTGTAGCAGGATACAGTTTCAACACCTCATCGGCACGTTCGCCAAATAGTTTTTGCACGGCTTTGGTGTAGTTTTCTGGCGTTGGTTTTTCCTGACCCAAAATAGCTCGACCGCTCATTTCTTCAGAATTCCAGCCAACCAGTAAAGGAACGTGCGCCTGCTGGCCAGCGGCAAACAGTTGAGCAGGAGGTTTAGGGAAGAAGTAACCATCGACCGCTGCCGAGAAACGACCGAAAGGAACTTTAGCCGTCGCTTCAAGTAGCTGATCAGCAGGCATAGCCCGTAACTCAGCCAATGACTTGGCATTTACGCTGTTTGCAAATTCAACTCCTTGCTTTTCGGCTTCATCGAGTGAAACGGGTGGTAAAGTTCCCAGCAAAGAACCGCTCTCTCCAATGGCCCCAGCGATAAGCCCTTTCGACAAAGGAGATACCATTTGGGCACTAACAGAAACAGACCCCGCCGACTCACCGGCAATCGTTACCTTTTTAGGATCGCCACCAAAGGCTTCGATGTTTTGCTGCACCCAGCGCAACGCTGCACTCTGATCCAAGTAGCCATAATTACTCGACGCCTGATGCGGAGACTCCTTTGTTAGTTCTGGATGGGCAAAGAACCCAAACAAGCCTAGTCGGTAGTTGACCGTAAGCGCGACAATACCCTTTTTGGCCATGCTTTCGCCATCATAACGAGGCTCAGAGCCGTCGCCCGCCATAAAACCACCTCCGTAAAAGTAAACGAGGACTGGCAACCGCTCTTTCGACGACTTGGCGGGTGTCCAGACATTCAGGTATAGACAATCTTCGCTCATGCCATCCGAGCGGAAGCCCATATCGCCAAACAAAGCACGCTGCATAGCCCGTGGACCAAATTTTTTGGTTTGACGAACACCCTGCCAGTTTTTGGTTGGCTGTGGTTCCTGCCAACGTAAGTTTCCAACGGGTGGCTGCGCGAAAGGGATGCCTTTGAACGAGCGGATACCGCTTTGCTCGACAACGCCTTCGACAACGCCATTAGCGGTTTTAATCTGGGGCGCGTCTTTGGATGACTGCGCAAATGCCCCCGCCGTCAGTTGCAGGGCAAGTAGTAAAATAAAAGGCTTTTTCATCGTTTAGGAGTAATGAGCGATCCGTCTCAACGAGGGTATTAAAGACGAGACAGCAACTTGTTAATGATTATTTTTATTATTGTAGCAAAGTGAGACAATAATAAACGCTTATATTGAAACCGCCAAATTTCTGTTCGTTGTAACCTGAATAAAAACGTATGCGTGAACACGTTATTCAAGAAGAAATTCAACCCGATGGAGCCGGTTTTCTACCAGGATTAGCTATTGACTGCGTCATTTTCGGCTTTCACGACAATCAGCTTAAAATTTTATTGCTAGCGTATCGGAACACGGATTTGTTTGCGCTGCCCGGTGGCTTTATCCGGGAAAAGGAAGACGTAAACGATGCCGCCAAGCGGACCTTAGCCCAACGAACAGGGCTTCACGACATCTACTTGGAGCAGTTTTATACGTTTGGAAATTTCGCTCGGTACGATCCGGTCCCGCTGCAAATGATCATGGCCGGTAAGGACCTGTCACCCGACGACGATCATTGGTTACTGCGCCGTTTTGTTACGGTAGGCTATTACGCTCTTGTTGATTTCACGAAGGCGGTCCCGAACCCCGATTTGCTGGCCGATGACTGCTCCTGGTACGATCTGGATTACCTACCTACTCTGATGCTTGATCATCAGACGATTGTGCAGAAAGCGCTGGAAACATTACGAGCTGACTTAGATCGCAAATTGATAGGCTTCAACCTACTTCCGGAAACATTTACAATGAATGACCTACAAAGTCTCTACGAAACTATTTTGGGGGAGCCTTTACACCGATCCAGCTTTCAGCGCAGGATGCTGGGGCTGGACATTCTGGAACGGCTGGAAAAGCAGTATAGTGGAGGAGCCCATAAAGCCCCTTACCTATACCGATTCAAATCAGAAAGCGAAGGATAAAGCAGCTGTAGCTGTCAGCGTTCTTAACACTATCAATCTGCCGCTACCTATTTGGGAAAATACAGTCGGAACGTAGTTCCGTGACCAACCTGACTTTCGACATCGATCGAGCCTTTATGGCTATTGATGATGTTTTGCGTAGCCGTCAGCCCGAGGCCCATTCCGCCCGACTTACCTGTAAAGAAAGGGTCGAACAGGCGTTTTCGATCGGCTTCGCTGATCCCACCGCCATTGTCTGTTACTTCTACACAAACGCGACTATCCTCCGAACAAAACGTACTGACTACCAACACGCCTTTACCTTCTTCCATGGCCTCCACGGCATTGATTAGGATATTGAGCAACGCCGTTTTTACCTGTTCTCTGTCGAGCAGTGCATTACAATCGTCATTCGAGAAATGGACTTCCAGCCGCATCCGCTTTAGCTTGATGCGGTCACTGATAAGTTGCAGCGTTGATTTTACGACACCGTTGAAATCCTGCCGACGCCGTTCGAGTTCACGAGGTTTCGACGAGTTAAGCATCTCAGTAATCAGCTGCCCGATACGGTCTACATTCCGGCCAATGATATCCGTAAACATGGTTACGTATTCATTCTCGGTTTCCAGCTCGTCTTTGAGTTGTTCCAGAGCCAGACTCAGGTTGGTTAACGGGTTACGCACTTCGTGCGCGATACTGCGGGCAATTTTACCCGTCATGGTTAGCTTTTCGGCCAGAATCAGGTCCTGCTGCGCTTTTTTCTGATCGGTAATGTCCCGCACGATCCCTTGATACCATTCAGGCAGGCCAGCCCGGTCCTCAACGGCCCAGACCGAAATCAGACAGATACGCTTACGACCATTCTTGCTGATAAGCGTTGTTTCGAAATCCTTGATCTGACCGTATTCGCGAACGTTGAACCGTAACTCACGCAGAAAGTTCAGGTCAGTAAATAGGCGGGCGGGATTTAGTTTTCGTAACTCATCGCGACTGTAGCCAAGCAAACGTTCTACAGAAGGGTTTGCATCCTGAAAGTGAAGCTGTTCGTCAGCCACGAAAATGGCATCGATTGATCGTTCAAAAAGCGAACGATATTTGTTTTCCTTCTCGGCAACTTCGGCCAAGACGCTGGCTTGCCGGAGCGCATAACGAATACTACGCCCGAGCAGTTGAGCATCAATGCGTCCTTTTACCAGGTAATCGGCGGCACCCAGTTCAAGAGCCGATTGATCGACGGTCAGATCGTCCTGACCCGTCAGCAAAATCATGGGAGCCTGACACCCTAACCGGAAGGCTTCCTGAATCAAATGGATTCCTGTATGATGCCCCAGCCGGTAATCGACCAAATAAACATCATGGTCGTTCTGCTCCAGCGCTTCCAAAGCCCTGTCGTAATTATCGACCCAGTCAAGTTTAATATTTGCGTTTTCCCGCGCCGACACAAGCGCCCGGGTCAACATGTAATCGTCCTCATCATCTTCGATCAGGAGAACGCGAATAATGTCTTTTTTAACAGAAACGTCGAGTGCAGAATCAGCAGTCATAGAATTCTCGGAGTGTAGTCCATACGATCAGTTGTCCACTAGCAGCAAATGCCTTACTTGCCGGTAAATGTCAGTATGATCACTTAAGGCAGTTTGACAGTATCCATCCAATAGGTCTTCAGGGCGCCAATCATTTCAACCAGTCGATTAAAATTAAAGGGTTTCGTCACAAACGAATTAACGCCAAGATTATAGGTTTTGATCACGTCTTCGTCCGTAGATGATGTCGTCATAACGACCACAGGCAACCGACGGAGTTTAGGATCATCTTTTATTTCACTAAGTGCCTGAAACCCGTTTTTACGGGGCATGTTGAGATCCAAAATCAACAAATTCGGCCAGGGGACATTCTGGTTACTATAACGTCCTTCCTGCCTCAAATATTCCATCAATTGTTCACCGTCCTCAACAAACTCAATTGTCTGATTATAGCCATTCTGCCGCATCGCTTGCTCGAGGAACATGCGATCATCTGCATCGTCGTCGGCAATAAGAATAGTCATCACGGTAGGCTTTCGCTGCATGGATTCAATCGAGTTAAGCAGTTACGGAAAAGTACTTTCTGTCAATTCCTACAAAACGGTAGGTATCGTAAACTGAGCGAGCAGAAAAACGGTCAACTAGGTAAACTGTATTGTCGTGATTTTCCGCCTACTTACAATCGCTCAAAAGTAAAAAAAAACTATCATCTATAAGGTTTGTAGGAAACAAAATAATCGCGTTGAGTCCTTAATTGAGTATTCGTATCCGTTGTAAAAAGCACGCAAAAAATTTGGGATGATAGCCGGGCTTTATAAGCTATTCTTCGTCGTGCCAAAATAACCTCGTCGATGATTGTCTGTCCTGATCCCGTACAGCGCTGTTTCTCTTTTTTGATCGAATTGTTCCCCATTTTGTGGAAGACAATCCGCAAAATAGCAGACCATACAAGCAGATAAGCGGCACTTCTCTCACGCGCGAGCAACCAATGAGCTGACTTACAATCTATTGCTGAATAATCGAACGTTTGTCTTCAGATTTTGGCACGAATTTTTACGATGAAGTGAGGCAACAGGACGTGTTCCTGCTTTGTAATCCAACATTCAAACACGATGAAAAGCTCACTGCGTATTTTAGCAACGGCTGCTGTTTTAACAATTGGTGCGTTCGTATCTACTTCCACGGCTACACTGGCCCAAGGCCGCGTCCGGGCCGGGATCAAAGGCGGTTTAAACGCTAGCTCCCTGTACTACGATAGCCAGGGTGTCCAAAACAAAAACGAACGTATTGGTTTCCATCTTGGTGTGTTTGCCCAAGCTCCTATCGGCGAGTTTTTCGCCATTCAACCAGAACTTCTTTACACGACCAAAGGCGCATCTGCTGACTACAATGTTGTTGGCTTTAACGGCAAAAACACATTCCGACTCAACTACGCAGAACTGCCCGTCTTGGCTACGTTCAAACTAGGTCAGGCTGTTGAGCTTCAGGCAGGACCGTATGTGTCTTATCTCCTGAATTCGAATGTCAACTCGAACGGTGATTTTGGAACGGGTACATCGGCCATCAATCGGGATAATTTCAACAAAGTCGACTATGGCCTCGCGGGTGGACTGAATGTTTACTTTGGGAAAGCATTTATCGGAGCTCGTTACGCACAAGGCTTACAAAACATTGCGAATAGCGGAGCGGCTCGTACGGTTTTAGGCAACGCTAAAAACGGCGTGGGTCTGTTATCGGTAGGATTTAGCTTCAACTAAAATAACAATTCCTGCTTGATTGGTCATAGGCTATCGGTAGCGTATAAAACCAGTCAAGCAGGAATTTGATTATTGGAACTATAAATGGATATCGTACGCCTTTAGTTTATTATACAGCGTTTTACGATCAATATTAAGGACCTCTGCCGCTTTTGTTTTGTTGTACCCTGTTTTTTCAAGGACTTTCAAGATAGCAGCACGCTCAGCATTTTCCGAAACAGATTTCAGATTAGCAGCTGATTGACTGATAACCGGAACACCAGGCCGGGCCGGGTCATAAATCACCTGAGCAGTTGGTACATTTTCGGGAGCCAGATACTGTGGCGATATAATCTCCTGAGGTAATACATCAACCTCAATATAATCGCCCTGAGTTAGCAGTACGGATCGCTTAACTACGTTTTGTAATTCACGCAGATTACCGTGCCAGAAATATTCTTTTAGTTTATCCTTGGCTTCGTCATTAAACCCGATGATATCCTTCTCGAGTTGCTGATTTGCCAGTTCCAGGAAATGCTCCGCAAAAATCATAATGTCTGCCTTCCGTTCACGTAGTGGCGACAAGTGAATTTCAAACTCAGCAATCCGGTGGTATATATCTTCCCGGAAACGTCCCTGCCGCACTGCGTCACGAAGGTCTTCGTTTGTAGCAACGATAATGCGAACGTCTACCGCAATATCCTGGTTTGAGCCAATGCGACGGATTTTACGCTCCTGCAATACGCGCAGTAATTTAATCTGGTTATCGTAGGAAAGGTTACCGATTTCATCGAGAAACAACGTTCCCCCGTTAGCAAACTCAAAACTACCGGCTTTGTCGGCCATCGCGCCCGTAAAAGCGCCTTTGACGTGACCAAACAGCTCACTACCTGCCAAGTCTTTACTCAACGCACCACAGTCGATAGCAACAAACGGTTTATCAGCCCGCTTGCTTTTCAAGTGAATGGCACTCGCGACAAACTCTTTGCCCGTTCCGGTTTCACCGGTTATAATCACAGACATATCGGTCGGAGCGATCAGATCGATGTGCTTTTGAAGCTGTTCTGCTACCCTGCTTTTACCAAAAATAAACCGCTTGCCATTAGGCGCTACCAACGCCTTACTGTTGGATGTTTTAGAAGGAGTTGCTTTTGTGGGCGTGGTTCCAGAAGCAGCTGGAGTAACTGACGGCTCGACGGCAGCACTTAGAGACTGACTCCGCCGTTCGAGCGCGTTCTTGATTGTATGAAGAATTTCGTCCGGGTAAAGCGGCTTCGTAACATAGTCATACGCGCCGTGCTTTACCGTCTGAACAGCTATCCTTACGTCGGAATAGCCGGTTATAATAATAACGGCTGTAGAGGGGTGCAGCACCTTAATTCGGCGCAACATCTCCAAGCCGTCAATATCAGGTAATTTAAAATCACAAATAACCAGCTCGAAGGTCTCTTTTCTTAACAGCATGAGACCATCCTCACCCCGTTGGACCGACGCCGTTTTATACCCTTGCTTGCTCAAAAAACGTTCGAGAAGCAGGCATATATCATTGTTATCGTCAACGATTAAAATCTTTTCCATGAAGTAGTAGCAGCCGATTCAGGCAACCTATGCCAGATAAATAACGAACGAAAAGACGAGAAAGGTACTTATGGCTGCACAAACAAAGTTACTCAAACCTGAATGGTTTGCAAAGCCTGCTCGACCGAACGGCGGGTAAAGGGTTTACCAACAAAATAGTCAGCTCCTTGCTCGGTAGCTCGACGGCGCTCAGCCTGTCCATCAAAAGCACTTATCATAATAATCTTGGCTTCTGACTGATCTTGTTTGATATATGGTAACAGATCGAAACCTAATCCATCTGGCAGGTTTAGATCCAAAAAAATCGCGTCGAATTGCTGACTGTTCAAACATTGGCGACCATCTTCAATGAAATGGGCGCAAGTCGGTATGTATCCTAATTTTCTTAATAAACCCGACAATAATAAACAAATATCTGCCTCGTCATCAACAATTAGAACCCGCTTTGTAGAGGTAACTGGATTCATTATAGTCGGCCTAAAATTCGGTCTGGTGCTAACTCCCATCATCGCTTTACTCCAATTAATAAAAGGGATTGCTTTGGACATACTATATGAAATTTTATGCCGAAGACTAAACAACACCCTATAATCGCGTAGTTATACTTAGTAAAGTCCAGATAATGGGGTCATTAGGCTTATTAATCGGTACTAAAAACAGAATTAGTAGGATCTACGCTTAGTAAAACAGATCAACATAATGGGCTGTTTTTCCCCGTTATTTCTACAATTGTGGATTAAATTCCACACTGCGACAACGCTCGTTTATAGGTCCGTTAGCTTCTTTGTAATTTCTGGATTGATACTACAGTCTCATTTACAAGCGAGTAAGTTTGTTTTAACCCCATTCTGGTAGTTTCCGTCTTTTTGGCACACATTTTTCTATTAGAAAAGATGAATGCGAGACAATCAATCTGATTTACTCAATTAACGTTATGGGAAGCTTGCTGTACACGATAGCCGTGGTGTTAATAATAATCTGGCTCTTAGGTTTTTTAGGCTTTAACAGCTTTGGCTTGGGCAGTTTAATACACGTCTTACTGGTTATCGCTGTCATTGCAGTAATCCTACGCCTAATCCAAGGAAGAGGGGTTTAAGGCACACTGAAGTTGGTTACCTTTTCGGCCAGATTGTTCTGGTTACAATATACATAGCATACCTAATGAGGTTGTATATTTAGGTGGTTTCATTTTAGGTTAAGTACAAGTTACGGTGGGTACGGAATCCCTGCACCAATTTGAGTGTAGGGATTTTTTGTTTTGTTACCCTTGTGAGACTTAACAAACCTTCGTGGGTAAACGCGCATTGGGTGAGGAACTATTGGCCCCCTTTGTGGAAAAAATACCCCATTGCCGCTGCGCACAATAGCTACCAATCCCATAGGTAATCCACTATTTGTCAACAACTTACCCACATAAAGCTGTTCTGGTATAGAATTTTCTAGCCTAACGTCGAAATGCTTCACTCACTAAATCAAGTAATCATGAAATCGTTACCAGGAATTTTAGTGGGATTAGCCGTAGGTGCCATTGTCGGCGTATTGCTAGCCCCAGAAAGTGGTAAAAAGACCCGTAAACGGATAACTTCTGAATCGGATTCGTTTTTCAAGGACTTACAGGATCAGTTGCAATCTGGTTTAGACAATATTCGCGACCAGTACAACGACTATGTTGATAGTGCTTCTTCTAAGACGCAGGACGTAGTTAGCCAGGTAAAGCGTAAGGCAAAGCACTAAAATGTATTAACATTCACTAATCACCTAAAAAAGCAAGATAATGAGAAGCTCAAGAGATTTTTTAACGGGTATTATCACTGGTGTAGTTATTGGTCTTTTAACAGCTCCAAGAAGCGGTAAAGAAACCCGCGAGAAGCTGACTGAGGAAGCTAACAAGCGGACTGGTGATCTGAAAGATCAATTGCAGAAAGGCGTTTCACAGGTGAAAGAAGGCTTCGAACAAGCAAAATCGCAGGTGAACCAGTATGCTGACAAAGCAAAAGAGCAGTATGGTCAGTATAAAGATCAGGCTCAAGATGCGTTTAGCCGGGAAAAAGAAGATTTAAAGTCACAATACAATAACAAGGTCGATCAGCTTGCTGATGACGCGCAAAGCGGTGTTGAACACTCGAAAGACGCGTTTAAGGCATAGTCAACTGACTTGTTAAATTTTTCAGAGAGTTGTGGTCATTGATCACAACTCTCTTTTTTTATGAGTAATCTGGTTTCGATAAAACACGTTCACTTTAAATGTAAAAATCTAATAATCAACAGCTTATATAAATTTAATCAAGTATAACCCAGTACATCTACCCTGGTATTTACCCATAGGCATTTAACAGCCTTTTAATTCGCGTTTA
>JAAIGE0100772769.1_pt1 | contig 10976 bp, 10 predicted proteins | sample 6487951 | NCBI WGS metagenome assembly JAAIGE01 (sample SAMN13974128, study PRJNA590717) | phyllosphere metagenome | biome: tomato field; feature: multiple bacterial spot infested tomato fields; material: tomato leaves; isolation source: leaves from tomato fields | host: Solanum lycopersicum ... | reverse complement strand
TCGGGACGACATAGGAAGGAGGCGCTAAGGCTGAGATCGCTTCGTCTGCAACTGCGTGAATTGCTCTGTCGATGACGACATGTTGCTTGCCGGCCATCTTGCAAAACCTGTCGAAGGCGTCTGTGTAGTCGTCGCAGAAATCATCGAGATCGGGGTGCGTCTGTGCCAGCGGCTCCCGCATTTCACGAAAAAGCGCCGGATCGCGTGCGCTCCATATCTCAACGGTATCTCTAACCGCAGGCAGATTGCGCCATTCATCAGCTTCTGCCATCCGCTTGCCAGGTCTGCCTGTATTGCAAACGGCAATGACGTCGGTGCGACAGGAACTGGACGCGTAGGAGCGGCACTCGTTGAACCGAATGACGAAGTCGGCCTTGGCGGCGGCCACGCGGCCATTTTCGCCAATTTCACCATTACCAACAATCATGATGTCGTGCCGCATATTCAGTTGTCCTCTGGAGAGGCTGCAAAGGCTTTGAGCTCTTCGACACGATTATCAGTTACATCCGCCAGGCAGCTGGCCACGACGACCGGTTGGAGTGTTCCGCCGCCTGACTGGACGCCCACGGCTTTGCAATGCAAATCACGGAAGCTGATCCATGCTCGTTGCGCATCAAGGAGCGCCTTCTCGATGTCTGGCTCATTGGCAATCTTCGCCAGCGCGAGACTCCATTGGGCGTTCAAAGCCCGGTCTGCGTCCTGATAGCGGGCCTGCTCGCATTGCCGCAATTCTGCTTGCGTTTCCGCCTTGTCGCAGTCCGTGCTCTGTGCTGTTACGCCACTTGAAATCAGGCATAGGGCTGCTAGCCCCGGCAGGAGTTTCTTTGTCGGCATTTCCGCCCTCCAAATCTCAGATACTACTTCGAATTTTTCATCCGGACAGAGCCGGGGTAGCGCGGCGGACACGAGTGTCTTCTGTCACGTCTGCGTCAGCCGTCGCCACGGCCTCTTTTTGAAACGGTAGGTTCATTTCAGTGTTTCACCGACAGGTGATCGTCTTTCATTTGTATTGGGAGAGTTGCCACGCCAGCTTTGTTCGCGAGCAAGCAGGAGACATCAAGCACGAACCAGTGCTTATGATCGGCGCTATGCCCCGCAGCGACAGAAACAATCGTTTCGCTTCAAATGTAACATCACCGTCTTGATCCGAAATCATCCTGCAAGGTCCAAGCGTCAATCCCGTGTGGATTGTTCCTATCCCATGCTTGCCTCCGTGTGAGCCCAGACAGGTGAGGTGCCGCGCGCTTGACGTTCTGACAATTGCCGAGAGGCGCGCTGCCGGGCGACACCAGCGTGCAAAGCTGCGTTCGCTTGTTGCTGCCCACATTTTAATTTGGCTGTTCAACGATCTCAATGAAAATTCTGAAATCGACGCTGATCGACCCTGATCACAATAAAATATATGGTATATTTGCTACGGCAAGCTCGTTCCTGGTCTTTGCATATTCGCAACAGATTGGCGCGATTGCTGTCGTTTTTTATTACGGGCTGTGGATCTCGCTCGTCTTTGTCGATTACCGCCGTGTTCTGGGCAATTATTCCCGCTATTTCTGGATTTTTGCTTTTGCGGTCTTTTGCTTCCTCTCGGCGTTCTGGTCGCAGGCGCCCGGCCTCTCGTTTAGAGCGGCGATCCAATATTTGTCCCACATTGCTTGCGCGCTGATTGCGATGCGCGTCTTATCGACCGCCACGTTGACGCAAGGTGGGGCGCTGGGGTGCGTTGCCGTGCTTGTTTATTCGCTTATTTTCGGCAGGTACGAAAGTGACGCGCTGGACGGTAGTTACACCTTCGTTGGAGCATTCGCGTCAAAAAATCAACTTGGCCTGTTTGCCTCGCTAGGCTGTCTGCTATCCTACGGGACCTTGATTCTGAGTGCGCGAAAGGGTTGGGTTTTTATCGCCCTGATCACTGGTGCGCTATCGTTCTATAATCTTCTGGCCTCTCAATCCGCGACGTCAATTATAACGACGATGGCGGTCCTTGCTTTGTCTGTCGCGATGCAATCGACCCTGGTCCTTGCGCCAAAGCATCGCGTCATATTGTGTCTGATGGTTTTTCTCGGTGCACTGTTGTGCGGAACTTTCGTCTTACAGATCGGCGGCACCGGATCGTTGCTTGAGGCTTTTGGCAAGGATTCCACGTTGACTGGCCGCACCTATCTTTGGCAACAGGGTTTAGCTGCGCTGAGTGAAAGTCCCTTATTCGGGGTGGGCTACCAGGGCTATTGGGTGACCGGTCTGGCTGATGCCGAGCGTTTGTGGGATGAGTTTTACATACCGTCGCGCAACGGATTCCATTTCCACAACACCTATATCGAAACCGCGGTCGAAACCGGCATCTTTGGAACCGTGTGTCTCATATTGGTCGTTCTGACGACACTATGGGGCCATCTCGCCCGTTTTTTAACGCGGCGCAGGCACGTGGAATCTCTGCTGTTGTTTGCAGTTGCAGCGCTGCTCACCTGCCGGTCATTTGTCGAAATCGATGTGCTTTTCGCATATCAGATAGGCTCGTTTCTCCTGTATTTTGTGGCGGGCAAACTGACGGTTCGCCGTGCCGTCATCGTCCGCCCAGTCACGCGAACAATAAGAACGGTGCGATACGCTTGCACCAGAGCTACCTGGGCGGAGGGATCGGGAGCAAAAATTCTCTCGTCGCTTAGCGACATCGCGGATTGATGCAATTGAAATTCAACATGGCGCGCTGGAAATACGGATGAAACCGGTTCGCTTCAAAGATCAGCCGTCGATCTCATCGTGAATGGGGGTGACGGCTGGGTCATGCATTGGTCTTCGTTGCGCCGCCGGGAACTCCTCAAAAGATCGACTGCGCAAATATCGAAAAAGTCGAGGTTCAAAATGTATAAAACCCTGCAAGGGCTCGCAGTGGCTGCTGTTCTTCTGAGTTCATCGTCCGTCATGGCGGCTGATCGCGTCGTTCATGTCTATAACTGGTCGGATTATATCGACCAGTCGATCCTTGAGGATTTCACGAAAGAGACCGGCATCAAAGTCGTCTATGATGTCTTTGATAACAATGAACTATTGGAAACAAAACTCCTCGCAGGCGCTTCCGGCTACGATGTCGTCGTGCCAACAGGCCCTTTCCTTGCCCGGCAAATCAAGGCGGGTGTCTTCCAGAAGCTCGATAAGACAAAGCTGCCGAATATCGGAAATCTGTGGCCAGATATCATGGACAGGCTGGCGGCCTATGACCCCGGAAACCAGTATGCCATAAATTATATGTGGGGTACGACGAGCATCGGTTACAACGTCGATAAGGTAAAAGCGGCTCTTGGCGATGTTCCGATCGACAGCTGGAACATCATCTTTGATCCCGCGAACGCAAAAAAGTTGAGCTCATGCGGCATCAACATTCTCGATGCGCCTGACGAGACCATGGCCATCGCCCTGAACTATCTCGGGAAGAACCCCAACAGCAAGGAAACCTCTGACCTAAAAGCTGGCGCTGAGGTTTTCAAGAAGATCCGGGCCTCGGTGCGATCGTTTAATTCGTCCGCCTATATCAACGAACTTGCGACGGGCGATATCTGCGTGACCATTGGCTTTTCCGGCGACGTGCTGCAGGCAAAGGCTCGCGCGGAAGAGGCCAAGAACGGCGTCAACGTGGAGTATGCGATCCCTAAAGAGGGAACTTACATGTGGTTCGATAACCTCGCGATCCCCGCGGATGCCAAGAACGTAGAAGAAGCTCACGCATTCATCAATTATCTGATGAAACCGGACGTCATTGCCAAAGCCTCGAACTACGTCAGATACGCCAATGGAAATCTTGCTTCGCAAACGCTTGTGGACAAGGATGTTCGTGAGAATGCCTCTGTCTATCCGCCGGACGCCGTACTCGACAAGCTCTTCACGATCTCACCCTATGATCAGAAGCAACAGCGCGTTCTAACCAGGCTTTGGACGGGTATTAAGGCGAAAAACTAGCGCGTACGGTACCAGAAGAAAAGCGGCGCATCGCTCAATGGTAGGAGATGCGCCGTCATCAACAGGTGAAACGGTCACCTTTTCTAGTGCAATTAGTGAGCTAGACTCAACCGACCGTGAGGGGTTGACTGTTCTTCATCTGGCTTGAGCCGTTGCGTGAACCCTTGCCAGCGCCAGGAAAGCCTTCACGCCTGCCGACAGGTTGCGGCGACCGGGATAGTAAAGGCAAAGTCCTGGAAAAGGTGGTGTCCAGTCATTCAGGATGCGTATGAGGCGGCCTTCTTCAATGTCGGCCAGAACGCTTTGCTCCATGAAGAAGCCGATGCCCGTGTCTTCAAGGACTGCCACTCTGGCGAGGCTGGCTTCGTCCAGGATAATCTGACCACGAACATCGATCTGTGCCGTCTCTCCGTCCTTCTCAAAACGCCATCTGAAGACTGCTCCATCGGGCAAGCGTACGCGAATGCATTGATGGCCGAGAAGGTCGGGCGGCACCAAAGGGGTGCCGTGTTTTTCCAGGTATTTCGGGGAGGCGACGACCGCGTATCGCTGCGGGCGCCCAAGAGCGACCGTGATCATATCGGTGGGAACGAGACCCGCGACACGGACGCCGATATCGAAGCCATCAGCTACGATATCGACCAGCTTCCCCTCGGTCACGATGTCCACGACCATATCAGGATAGCGACGAAGATACTCCAAAACGAGCGGTGAAATGATCTCTCTGGCGGCAAAGGGTGCGGCGTTGATACGTATCGTGCCAGATGGCGTATCGCGCTCTGACCGGACCGCTTCAAGCGCTCCTTGGATATCCTGTAGGGCCGGGCCCACCTGTTCTACGAAAAGCCGCCCTGCACCCGTCAGCGAAAGGCTGCGGGTCGTGCGATTGAACAGCCGGACACCCAGAGTCGCTTCCAGCTTGTTGATGGCAAGGCTCAATGCAGTCGTTGACATATCAAGATCAATAGCTGCCGCCCGAAATGTGCCTCTTCTGGCGATTGCAATGACGGCATTGAGTTCTGTCAATCCTGCTTTGTCCATTGTCCCGATTTCCGCTGCGCCTCATCCCGGTTTATCCCACTTATAACTATAATTGTCGAATGTTAACTTTACTCATGGACGCATCAACCAAGAGGAAGAGAGACATGTCGACCGACAACGTGAACGACCGCATCACAGAGGAGATGTGCTGATGGACAATTTTCTCAATTTGAAAGGCAGACGCGTTCTCATTACCGCGGGTACGAAAGGAACAGGCAGAGCAACTGTAGATCTGTTTCGCGACCTTGGGGCTCAGGTCATGGCGACCGCACGTTCCAGGCCAGAAGGGTTTCCAGAGGAGCTCTTCTTTGCCTCCGACCTCACGACTGTCGATGGCGCTTTGGCGGTGTCAAACGCGGTGAGAGAGCGTTTGGGAGGAGTCGACGTCATCGTGCACATGTTAGGCGGTTCGTCGTCCCCCGCTGGCGGCTTTGCTGCACTGGACGACAACCAGTGGGACGCCGAGATGAATTTGAACCTGTATCCGGCCGTCCGCCTCGACAGGGAGCTCGTGCCCGGCATGGTCGCCCAGGGAAGGGGCGCTGTAATTCACGTTACCTCAATCCAGCGGGTTCTTCCTCTGCCGGAATCGACGACCGCCTATGCAGCAGCGAAAGCCGCTCTTTCGACCTACAGCAAGGCGTTGTCGAAAGAGGTATCGCCCAAAGGCGTACGCGTGGTGCGGGTTTCACCGGGCTGGATCGAAACGGAAGCTTCGGTTCATCTGGCTGAGCGTCTGGCTGAGCAGGCTGGCGGAGACTACGAGGCCGGCAAGAAGATGATCATGGACGGACTTGGCGGCATCCCGCTTGGGCGGCCTTCAAAACCTGCTGAGGTCGCAAACCTGATCGCCTTCCTCGCGTCTGACCGGGCCGCATCGATAACCGGCGCCGAGTACACCATCGACGGTGGAACTGTGCCGACGGTGTGAGCACGATGGGCAGAGCTGCCGGACCGGTTGCACGGATCTGCCGCCCGCGCGTGGCAGAATGATGCTTCAAACTCGATCAATTCAACAAGGAGACTGATCATGACTATTGAACTGCCAAAGGCAATCCAATCCTATTTCGAAGCAGACAAGAATGGCGACACCGACGGTGTTTCCAAGTGCTTCGTCGAGACGGCCTTCGTAAAGGACGAAGGCAAAACCCATCTGGGCCGAGACGAAATTCGAAACTGGAAAAGCAACTCGTCAAAGGAGTACGAATATACGGTCGAGCCGTTCAAAATCGTAACGGAAGGAAACCGCACAGTGGTGACAAGTCATCTCGAGGGCAATTTTCCCGGTAGCCCGGTCGATTTGCGCTATTTTTTCGTTCTCGATGGCGACTTGATTCAAGAACTTGAGATCAAGCCCTAGTCTGAGGGCATCGGCGAGAGCTATGGAAGCCCGAAAGCCGGCCTTTGCACCGGAGGGTGATTTCATCCTCCGGGCGTCGCGCCGACTTTCGGGCATTGGCCGCCGAGGCCACAGCACCTATTGCTTCGGTCGCGGTGACATGACGGAATAAACATTGTCGAAAGGCGGAGGCCCGACGATCGTAGAGCCGCCAGCATCCGCCAGTTCGGCAATGGCAGACAAATCGCCGTCTTTCAGTGAACCGATGAGCCTGAACGTCTTTTCCATGTGCCCAGGCGAAAAAAGGATCAACATCCGGACCGGCCTGTCTCCAAGATTACACCAGGCGTGCACTGTTCCCCTTTTGACGGTGGCAGAACCGCCAGCGGAAAGCACCAGTTTCTCGTCACCATTGGCCAGATGAAGGCTACCCTCCAGAACGATGAAATGTTCTTCTTCGTTGGCGTGGATATGAAGCGGTACGCCATTGCGAGGTTCTGCGATAACCTCGATCATTGTATACTTGCCTTCGGTCTCCGTGACAGACGTGCGCAGGGCAAATTGCTCGCCGGGCGTAACCTCACACCATTCACTGACCGCAGCAGCCTTCTGGGTTAGCCCATTAACCGACGTATCCATTCCAAATTTCCTTTCAGACGTTGCATGACACCGTGTCAGCATGATGTGTCTTGGAAGGTCCGTGTTACATTTCGGATGCAGAGACATTTTTTGAAGTTACGATTGAAGCCTGAAGACGAAGCGTGAACTGGCGGTGGCAGCAAGAAAGATTGCCGCTCCCCGCCTCACGTCCACGGCCTGCGATTGGGTTCCCGGTATCCTCATGTCATTCGTAACGTGAATTGCGAATTCGGAAACCTCAATTCCATCTACAGCAAAGAGACTCCCGCTTGCTGTGACCCATAAAATCTGTCGGCGGATGTGTCGGTTCGGTGCTGCTCAGATTTGGGAAGAGCAGGTCCTGTCGCCACTGGATTCGATGTATTGAGGAGCTGACTATGAACTCTCTGTTCCCTGTCTACGGGGCATCCGCGCACGAAGATGCTATAGAAGCGAAGGCCTTTGTAGACTGGCACCGGGTTTGTTCCAGCAAGGTTCAGGATGATCACGGCTTTCAGTGCCTTCCGCTCGAACGTGGATGCGCGATCTCACTTCCAGACGCGCCGGGCCCCACCCTCAACCGCATTTTTGGAGTGTCGACGGTTGAGGAGCTGGAGGAAGCATTCACATGGATGAGCACAAAGGCTGGCACCAAATTTCTGCAGCTCAATATCGAATCCGCCTCTGACGAGGTGAGGCATTGGATCGATGCAAGGGGGCTGCGTGAGCAAGGTCCCGCATGCGCCGAGCTCCTTCGTAGTAACGAATTTGATCTGGCTTCTCCGCCACATGAGGTGACATGCCGCAAAGTTCGCTCGACTGAACGTGAGCTCTTCGGGGCGATCATCTGTAGCGGCTTTGGCTTGTCTGAAGCGCTGATCCCCGTCTGGGCGTCAATTGTCGGAAAAGACGACTGGTCATGTTTTTTTGCTCTGGACGGAGATAGGCCGATTGGAACCGGTGTGATGTACTCGTCCGGAAACACAGGTTGGCTGGGTGGGGGAACCGTGCTGCCCTCTTTCAGAAACCGCGGGGCACACAAGGCTCTGATTTCAGCCCGGCTAGACGAAGGCAAGGCGAGAGGGGCATCTGCATTCGTGGTTGAAGCCAAAATCTCTCCGCCCAGCACGGCCAGCGTTTCATACGAGAACCTGAAGAAGCTTGGTTTTCAGCATGTCTACAGCCGTAGCAACTTTGTTTTTTGAGCGCGTCAATTCTTATGACGCTGCCTGCTCCGACCAGCTCCCATAGGAAGTGTGTCCCACTCCGACCTGACGATAAGCGTCCGCATTTCAAGCTTTGGGGAAGAACCTCCCATGCCGCGGACATGGAAAACGGATCGAATTGTCATTGAATATCCAGGAAGGTTACAAAATGTCTGAGACTTTCATTCCGCAGCTTCAGGAGCTCGCCAAATCTGCGCGGATGCTGGCGCTCGTGGGTGCTTCGATCAAGCTGCGCTCCGATGCTTCGGTTGCTCCAGCCATCCGCGAGCAAATCGATGCAGGCGCCCGAATGGCTCTGGCCGAAGTGGTCGACGTGACGGATGAAGAACAGCTGTCTCTTGCCCTGGTTATGGTCGAGATGGCGTTGAGCGAGGCGGGAGAGCTCTTTCGCAATCCTGACCGAGGTTCAAACTGGGAGATATTGGATGTCGCTGCGATGCAGGCCATGGGTCGTGCGTCCAAGAGTGTTTTCACGCGCATCCAGTCCATAGCCGAGGCGCATCCGGGACTGCGCAAGACGTTTCAGGGTACTTTTCTGGACGTCGGTACTGGGGTGGGGGGAATCGCGCTTGAAGCGGCGCGGCTCTGCCCGGATATTAGAGTTGACGGGATCGACATATGGGAGCCGGCCCTGGAACTCGCTCGACAAAACATCGCTGAAAGCCCTTATGCGGACCGTGTGAGTGTGCGCAACCTCGATGTTTCAATGCTGGACGAGGACAGAAGATACTCACTGGCCTGGTTGCCAACCATGTTCCTCAAGCGTCCGATTGTTGAAGCCGCGCTGGACCGTATCGCCCGCGCCTCCGTGAGCGATGCCTATCTTGTCGCGGGTGTGTACAGCCGTCCAGACGATCCGTTTCTAGCACTGATGGCCAATCTGAGGACACTTCGAAGTGGCGGAGAAATCAGTGATCCGGCCGACATCAAGGCGATGATGGAAGCAAGAGGATATGTTGATATAGGGACGAGCGCGACGCCCGTTGCAACTTTCGTTTTCGGAAGGCTACCGTGAGGATGTCGGACAATCTCGGCAGCCGCGATAGTCCATCGCATCAAATTTTTCTCTTGTAGCTACAGGGGCTAGAGGTCGTAGCACGTATACATGAGCAGGAGTAATGCCACATGAATACGTCGTTGCAGACCAGATTTCGCGTTGAAGGGATGGATTGCGCATCTTGCGCATCCAAGATTGACACTGCCGTGCGGAGAATGCCGGGCGTCGAAGATGTTTCCGTATCCCTGACCATGGGTACGATGACCATCAGCCATGATGACAAAAGCGACCTCGATGCGATCACGCGGAAAGTGAAAGGGCTCGGTTACAAGGCCGAGCCGCTCGTTGACACGGCCAGAACGAAGGAAGAGCCATCACACACCCATGGAGTCGGGTGTGATCACGGTCACCATGACCATGATCACAAACATGCGCATCCGCATAAGGAAACGCCGAGCGGCACCCGCGCCCCAGATCACGCCATGGAAGGCGTCCATGGCCATGATCATGGAATAAGCGAAGGCCCATGGTGGAAGACCAGGAAGGGACGCACGACAATTTTCGCCGGAGTGGCCCTCGTTATGGCCTATGGCATCGGGCACCTCTACCCGGCAATTGAGACCTACGCCTTCACAATCGCCATGCTGGTCGGGCTCATACCCGTAGCACGCCGCGCGGCGATGGCAGCTTTTGCTGGCACGCCCTTTTCCATCGAAATGTTGATGACGATTGCCGCTATTGGTGCGCTCGCGATCAATGCGACGGAGGAGGCTGCCGCCGTTGTTTTCCTTTTCCTTGTCGGAGAGTTGCTGGAAGGTGTCGCCGCTGGCAGGGCGAGAAAGAGCATCACGTCGCTCGCAGCCCTCGTCCCCAAAACCGCTTTACAGGAGGTCGACGGCAAGACGAGGGAAGTGCCAGCCGAAAATCTTGAGATCGGTGCTGTTATCCTTGTGCGCCCCGGTGATCGCGTCTCTGCCGATGGTGTCATTCTGTCGGGAGAAAGCGCAATCAACGAAGCGCCGGTCACCGGTGAAAGTGTTCCTGTCGGAAAGGGCAAAGGTGATGTCGTCTTTGCTGGAACGATCAATGGCAATGCGACATTGCGGGTACAAGTGACTGCTGCGGCACAGGACAACACGATTGCCCGTGTTGTGAAACTCGTTGAGGAGGCACAGGAGAAAAAAGCGCCAACAGAGCGTTTCATCGACCGCTTTTCGAGATATTACACGCCCGCTGTGGTCGCTGTGGCCCTGCTTGTAGCGGTAATGCCGCCCGTGTTGTTTGGGGCCTCCTGGAACGAGTGGATCTATAAGGGCTTGGCCATTCTTCTGATTGGATGCCCCTGCGCTCTGGTCATATCAACTCCGGCGGCAATCGCGGCTTCGCTTTCGGCTGGTGCTCGGCGCGGGCTTCTGATGAAGGGTGGTGCCGTCCTTGAGGGCCTCGGCAAGCTGACCGCCATCGCATTCGACAAGACGGGAACATTGACCGAGGGAAAGCCTGAGGTCACCGATATCCTGGGATTTGATTTCGCCAACATGGACGTGCTGCGCATGGCTGCAGCTCTTGAAACCGGCTCGAGCCACCCGCTCGCACAATCCATCCTGGGCAAGGCGGCAGAGATAGGCGTCGATATTCCATCGGCAAGCAATGCCCAGGCAGTGGGTGGGAAAGGTGTTAGCGCTGATGTGGAAGGCCAGCCTGCGTTTCTGGGCTCACCGCAGGCGGCCAGTGAGCGCGTATCGATTGCACAAAGCCGCTGCGAACCATGACGTAAGTGCACAAGTGCTGCTCGCGCAGATGT
>JAAIGE0100949308.1_pt1 | contig 10980 bp, 11 predicted proteins | sample 6487951 | NCBI WGS metagenome assembly JAAIGE01 (sample SAMN13974128, study PRJNA590717) | phyllosphere metagenome | biome: tomato field; feature: multiple bacterial spot infested tomato fields; material: tomato leaves; isolation source: leaves from tomato fields | host: Solanum lycopersicum ... | reverse complement strand
CGTGCATTTCGCGGGCGGGGTGGCCTTCCGGGAAATTCAGCGCGGTGAAATTATAATAGTCCGTCTCGATGTCCGGACCTTCGGCGATCGAGAACCCCATATCGGCGAAGATCGCGGTGATCTCGTCGGTGATCTGGCTGATCGGATGGATCCGGCCGCGCTCGGCGGGTGACGCGCGCACCGGCAGGGTCACGTCGACGGTCTCGCGGGCCAGACGCTCGGCAATCGCCGCGTCCTTGAGATCCGCCTTGCGGGTTGCGATCGCATCGCCGACCACGCCTTTCAGCGCGTTGATGGCCGCGCCGCGCGTCTGGCGCTCCTCCGGCGTCATCGTGCCCAGCGTTTTCAGCAGCTCGGAAACCGAACCCTTCTTGCCGAGCGCGGAAAGGCGCACCGCCTCGATCGCGGCCTCGCTGTCGGCGGAGGCGATCTCGCCGAGAAGAGTGCTTTGCAAAGTGTCGAGGTCGCTCATTCGTCGTCTGCCTTGTCGATGGGGCGTGTTCAAAAACGGAAAAACCCGCGCTAGCCTGCCAGCGCGGGTTTCCCAAAGTCGTCTGTCGTCAGGGAAGCGCTGGCTTACTTGACCGCGCTTTCAAACTCGTTCTTCGTGCCGGCGTCCTTGAGGTAGGACAGGGCGTTCTTGGAGGCTTCGATGAGCGCGCCGAAGGCGGCGGCTTCATGGATGGCCATGTCCGACAGAACCTTGCGGTCGACTTCGATGCCGGCCTTGTTCAGGCCGTCGATGAAGCGGCCATAGGTCAGGCCATGCTCGCGGACGGCAGCGTTGATACGCTGGATCCAGAGCGCGCGGAAATTGCGCTTGTTGACCTTGCGGTCGCGGTAGGCGAACTGCTTGGAACGATCGACGGCAGCCTTGGCTGCACGGATCGTGTTCTTGCGGCGGCCGTAGAAACCCTTGGCTGCCTTGAGAACTTTTTTATGCTTTGCGTGAGCGGCTACGCCGCGCTTTACACGTGCCATGGTATGATCTCCTTAAAATCCAATAGTGCCAGACGTCTCAGAGACCGTTGGGCAGGTAGTTCTTGATGACCTTCTTGCCATCGGGCTCGGCCAGAACCATCGTGCCGCGGGCATCGCGAATGAACTTGTTGGACCGCTTGATCATGCCGTGGCGCTTGCCGGCGGCAGCTGCTACGACCTTGCCGGTCGCGGTGATCTTGAACCGCTTCTTGGCAGAGGACTTCGTCTTCATCTTGGGCATTTTGCTACTCCATTCTGATTATGTGAGGTGACTGACGAGGTCGCCTCGAGCGTAAAAGAACGGCCACGGCATGCCCTGCCGGACCGTTCGGACGGCGGCTTATAACCGCAGGACGGGCAAAGAGCAACAGTCCGGCCGCGGGATTCTCATGAGCGAGGGCGTCCGCCCGCCAGAAACGGCAGGATCAGCGAGAGCCCGGTGCCGACGAGGGCGGAGACGACGATCAGCAGATGCGTGTTGACGCTGGCGCTGGCGAGCGTCTCCAGCGCATCCGGCGCCCGGGATGCGCCGAGTGCTGCGGCGCCGGCCGCAATGCCGGCCGGGTAGGTTCCCACCCCTGCGGGCGCGTGGACGGGCAGGACGGACGAGATCTCGCCGCCCAGCGCACCCCCGACGCTTGCCGAAAGCGGCCGGACGCCCATCAGCGCGAGAACCCAGGCGAGCACCGCCACCTTGATGCCCCAGTTGACGACGGTGAGGAACCAGGCGCGGCCGAAAGCGCCGAGGTCGGCGGGAATGCCGGCATCGATCTCGTCGATCACCCGTGCAAGTTTTGCCGGCACCCGCGCAAATTTTGCCGGAAGATGCCGTCTCGCGCGCCGGACGAGGCCTTTGCGCAAGGGAAACAGGAGAAGCGGCAGCACGAGAAAGAGCGCCCACAGCCATCCCGCAACCGCAGGCCGCGCGGCCGTCGCAACCAGTCCCACGCCGCCGGCGGCGAGAAGGGCATGGAGATCGAGCAGGCGCAGGACGAAAAGGGCCGAGGCGCCGCGCGCCAGCGGCACGCCGAATTCCGAGCGCATCAACAGGGGAAAGCTCGTCTCGCCGGTGCGCAGCGGCATCATGATGTTGAGGAGATTGTGGATCTGCGTCACCCGGAAGAGCGCGAGAAAGCGGCCTTTCGTCTCGTGGCGAAAATAGTCCTGCATGCGATGGGTGCGGATAATGTAGGTCGCCACCAGCAGCGCCAGCGCCATCGTGCCCGTCCCGGGCCCGACGGCCCGCCATCGCGAGAGGATCTCGCCCCATCCCAGGAACCACTGGAGGAAGACGGCATAGAGACCGACGACGCCGAGGGTAAGTATCAGCATACGGTTGTGTTTTCTCGACGTTTGCACGCTCTCGTCTCCCCCGACGTCCCTGCGACGGCATGCCGCCCTGCGCTGCGGATTGCTCCCTGCGGCCGCCTGCTATAACGGAAGTGCGGGAAAAACCAGATAGATCCGGAGCGCCACGTGCGGGAACCCACGTCAGAAACAGAGAGTGCGGACGAGACCGCAGGCGAGGTCGCGCTTTCGATCCTCATTCCGGTCTGCAACGAAGAGGAGAGCATTTCGCCGCTTTTCGACAAGATCTGCGATGCGATGCAGAGTTTCGGCAGGCCCTGGGAGCTGATCATCGTCGATGACGGCTCGACGGACGGGACGCTGGTCAATCTGCGCAAGGAATTCGCCCGGCCCGGGCTCGATCTGCGGATCGTCGAGTTCCAGCGCAATTTCGGCAAGGCGGCGGGCCTGCAGGCGGGCATCGACACTGCGCGCGGGCGCCTGCTGGTCACGCTCGACGGCGACCTTCAGAACGACCCCTACGATATCCCGCGCATGGTCGCCGTGCTGGAAGAACGCGGCCTCGATCTTCTCTGCGGCTGGCGCAAGGCGCGGCAGGACGGTCTCGTTCTGCGGCTGATCCCGTCCTGGTTCGCAAACCGGCTGATCCGCAAGATCACCGGCGTGCACATTCACGATTACGGCTGCGGCCTAAAACTCTACCGCACCGACATTCTCCGGCAGATCCGCATTCTCGGCGGCATGCATCGCTTCATCCCCGCCTGGATCGCGACCGTCGTGCCGACATCGCGCATCGGCGAGATGGTGGTGAACCACTATCCCCGCCAGTTCGGCGAATCCAAATACGGGATCTCGCGCACCTTCCGCGTCTTCCTCGATCTTCTGTCGGTGCTGTTCTTCATGCGCTTTCGCCAGCGCCCGGCCCAGTTCTTCGGCTCCATCGGCCTCGTTTTCGGGGCCGTCTGCAGCCTGATGTTCATCCATCTCGCCTGGACGAAGTTCGTGCTGGGGCAGGACATCGGCACGCGGCCGATGTTCATCATCGCCGTCATGCTCTTCATCGCATCGGTGCAGATGATCACCACCGGCATCGTGGCGGAGATGCTGGCGCGCATGCAGGTCGGGGAAACCAACTATATCGTGCGCCGTGTCCACGGCCGGGACGCCTGACGTGATCGAAGCATTGTCGCGGCGTCGCGGGTGGCTCACAGGGCTGCTCGCCCTCTATTTCCTCGTCAACATAGCGCTCAGGCTGGCCCTGCCGGCCTCGCTGGAGCTCGACGAGGGGCAGCAGCTGTTTCTCGCGCAGTGGCTGGCCGTCGGTTACGACAGCCAGCCGCCCTTCTACAACTGGCTGCAATATGGCGTCGTCCAGCTGCTGGGCGATACCGTGCTGGCGCTGTCGCTGCTCAAGAATGCGATGCTGTTTGCCTGCTACGGGCTGGTGGGCATGACGGCGGCGCGGATCATCCGCAATCCTGTTCTCACCGTCATCGCGGTGCTCGGGCTTCTCACCGTGCCGCAGATCGTCTTCGAGGCGCAGCGCGACCTGACGCACACGGTGGCCGTGCTCTTTGCCGCCTGTCTCTTCGTTTACGCGCTGGTGGCGACCCTGCAGCAGCCGACCGCCGGCCATTACGCGCTGACGGGGCTTGCGATCGGGCTCGGCACCATCGCCAAGTACAATTTCGTCCTGCTTCCCGTCGCGGCTCTCGTCGCCGTCCTGCTCGATCCCGTCTTCCGGCGGCGCCTTTTCGATGTGCGGCTGGTGCTGACGGCCGTTGTCGCCGCCGCGATCGTGACGCCGCACGGCGTGTGGTTCCTCGATCACTTTCGAACGGCGACGGACCGGACGCTCGGCAAACTGACGCAGGACGGCGATGACGGCCGGCTGGACCAGATCGCGGACGGCCTGATCTCGCTCGCGCAAGCCCTGATCGCCTTTTCGGTCGTCACGATCGGCGTGTTTGCCGCGGTGTTCGGCCGGCAGTTGCGCGCCGCGTGGCACACCCAAAGCGCCTGGTCGCGGCTGATCGGCCGTATGCTTCTGATTCTCGTCGCAGCGCTGGTGCTGCTCGTCCTGGTCGGCGGGGTCTCCCACATCAAGGATCGGTGGCTGACGCCGTTCTTCTTCCTGCTGCCGGTCTATCTCGCGCTGAAGATCGATCTTCTGGACCAGCCGCTCGGCGCCGCGCCGAAGCACTTCGGCCGGATCGCCGTCCTCCTCATGGTCGCCGTTCCCCTGGTGCTCTTTGCGCGCGTGCCCGCGGCCCGGCTGACCGGCGACTACAAGAAGATCAACGTTCCCTACCAGCCCGCGATCGAGGCGATTCTGGCGACCGGTCGTCACCGCCCGACGCTGATCGCGACCGCCGACCTGCAGATGGCCGGCAATCTCCGCCTCAACGCGCCGGGCATACCGGTGATGATCCCGGGCTACGAGGCCTTCCAGCCGCCGGTCGCCTTCGATGCCGGGCATCCCCTGTTGATGGTGTGGCGCGACGATGGGCAAGCGGATGCGCCGCTGGTGCCGCTGCTGCGGGACTGGCAGGACGCCTATGTCCGTGCCGCCACGGGCGCCGCCGCCCGGCCGGTCGAGGCGCACGACATCGCGCTGCCCTATCACTACGGCCGGCCGGGGGATCTCTATCATATCCGCTATGCGTGGGTGTATCCGCCGGCGCCGTGAAGGCTCCCCCGGAAACGCCATGAAAAAGCCGTCCGGGACGATGTCGCGGACGGCTTTTGGATGCTGGCCGGGCGTTTCCCGGCAGCGCGTCTCGCCCGGAGTTATCTCGGGGCGAGCACCATCATCATCTGGCGGCCTTCGAGCTTGGGCTCGGCTTCCACCTTGGCGATGGTGGTCGTGTCTTCCTTGACCTGAAGCAGAAGCTTCATGCCGAGTTCCTGGTGCGCCATTTCACGGCCGCGGAACTTCAGCGTCACCTTGACCTTGTCGCCTTCCTCGAAGAAGCGGTTCATCGCGCGCATCTTCACCTCGTAGTCGTGGGTGTCGATGTTCGGACGCATCTTGATCTCCTTGATCTCGATGATCTTCTGCTTCTTGCGGGCTTCGGCGGCTTTCTTCTGGGTCGCGTACTTCATCTTGCCAAGATCGAGGATCTTGCACACCGGCGGTTCGGCGTTCGGCGAGATCTCGACGAGATCGAGGCCGGCTTCCTCTGCCATGCGGAGTGCCTGGTCGGTCGGCACGATGCCCTGGTTGCCGCCCTCGGCATCAATCAGCTGGATCCGGGGAACGCGGATCTCCTTGTTGGAACGGGGGCCGTCCTTGACCGGGGCATCATTTTTGAAAGGTCTGCGAATGGTCGTACTCTCCTCGAGTTGTTGACGACGTTTTGATGTTCGACGAGGCAGGATCCGAAGGCGGCGCTGGCCGCGGGATTGCCTGGATCGTTTGAGGCGACGTCTTTACCACAGGCCGGAAAGAAAATCACCACCTGTCATGCGCCCGCAAAATCTGTTTTAGAACAATTTCGGCCGCCTCTTTGCCCGAATGTGCCGCTTTGGCCCGAAGACGTCGTCTTGGAAGGAACGGATATGTCGCTCACCCCCCAGCTTGTCCAGCCGGAGACCCTGAATGTCGGAACGGAGGCCGCCGCACGGCGCATCGCCTACATCCTCCAACCCGGCACGGACGAGACGAAGCCGACCCTCGTCTGGCTTGGCGGCTACCGCTCCGACATGAGCGGCACGAAGGCGGTGGAGATCGAGCGGCATGCGCGCGAGACGGGCTGTGCCTGCCTGCGGCTGGACTATTCCGGCCATGGTGCGTCCGGCGGCGCCTTCCGCGACGGCACGATCTCGCGCTGGCTGGAGGAGAGCCTTGCCGTGATCGACCACGCCGTCCGCGGCCCGATGATCCTCATCGGCTCGTCCATGGGCGCCTGGATCGCGCTGCGCACTGTGCAGACCCTGCGGGCCCGCGGCGAAGGCGAGCGGCTGCAGGGCCTCGTGCTGATCGCACCGGCGCCGGATTTCACGGTCGATCTCATCGAGCCGAACCTGACGGACGCAGAGCGGGCCTCGCTTGCCGAGCGCGGCTATTTCGAGGAGCCGACGCCCTACGGCCCCGACGCCAACGTCTTCACCTCGGCGCTCATCGAGGACGGGCGGGCGAACGTGGTCCTCTCCGGCATGATCGAGACGGGATGCCCGATCCACATCCTCCAGGGCATGGCGGACCCGGACGTGCCCTTCGCCCATGCCCTGAAGCTGATGGAACACCTGCCGGCCGACGACGTCGTCATGACGCTGATCGGCGACGGCGATCACCGCCTGTCCCGCCCCGAGGATATCGAGCGGATCCTCGCGGCGATCGACGGCCTGACGGCGGGCTGATCCCGCCGCGACGGTTCAGGTGCTGCGCCGTCTCAGGCGCGCATGGCTTCGCGTGCCGTGGCCGGTGCGCGCTGGTTGACGAGCGTTGCCAGCGTGCGGGCCTTTTGCAGGCAGGCCGGCTGCTGGTCGAGGAAGCGACCCGAGTCGATTTCCATGATCAGCGTCGTATCGGGCAGGAAGGTCAGCTCGGAGAAGATCTCTTCCCAGGCGATGTCGCCCCAGCCGATCGGCAGGTGCAGGTCGCCGATGCCGAGCGCGGTGGCCTCCGCCGGGTGGTAGAAGGTCTTCTTGGTGGAGGGCAGGCCGAAGCTGTCATGGACGTGCAGATGCCCGGTGACCGGCGCCATGGCGCGCAGCTCGTCGCGGAAATCGAGCCCCTTGAAGGTCGATTCGATATAGGCATGCGAGAAGTCGATCAGCGCCACGACATGGTCGGAGCCGATCGCCCGCACCGTCTCGGCCACCTGCCGCGGCGTCTGGCGGTACTGCCCGCTTTCGGTGGTGAAGATGTTTTCCAGCACGATGCGCACGCCGTAGCCGCGGGCGATTTCGCCCATTTCTGCCAGCGCATCGCGCTCCATCCGGTCGAGATCTGCGCCGTTTTCGTCCGGCCCGAGCAGGGCCGCACCCGAATGATGCACGAGAATGCCGGCGCCGAGCCGGTCGCAGAGCTCGAGCATGGCCCGCACCACCTTCTTCTGCAGGTGCAGATGCTGGCGGTCCATGAAGTTGGAGACGATCTGCCCGTGCAGGGAGAGCTTCTGGAAGCCGTAGGGCCGTACGATATCGACGACCCGCTGCGTGCGGTCCTCGATGATCCGGCCGCCGGCGATGATCTCCTCGCCATAAATGCCGATCTCGCAGGCATTGGCACCGGTCTCGGCGATCTCGCGCAGCGAGGCGTCGAGCACGGACAGGTCGCCCTTGCCGGTGCGGTTGCAGAAGCCAACGGCGGAAATGATGTCGCTCATGGATGAATCGTCCTCATCGTCTGTTGAAATCGGTCTGCCATCGCGACGATACCCGCCGCGATGATGTGTGTCGATCAAACGGCTTCCGCAGCCTGGCGGACAGGCTCGTGCCGCCCCGCCGAATGCGTCACGTCGAGGCGGCGCCCGGTTTCCCGGTCGAAGACGTGCAGCTGGGCGGGCGGCAGGGCCAGTCCGATCAGGTCGCCGGGAGCCACACGGATATCAAGCGGGATGGCGGCGGCAAAGATGCGGCTGCCGAAGGCGGCATGGACGATCCGCCCCGAGCCGAGCTCCTCGACGAAATCGACGCGGGCCGGCAGGCCCTCGCCCGCCGGCAGCACGCGGCATTCCTCCGGGCGGATGCCGAGCGTGACGTCGCGCCCGGCAAGGGCGGCGGCCATTGCGGAGGAGATCGGGATCGCCAGATGCTCGTGGCGGGCGAGCGTGGCGGATGCGTCGATGCGGGCGTCCATGAGGTTCATCGGCGGCGCGCCGATGAACGAAGCGACGAAGGTGCTCGCCGGACGGTGATAGATATCGAGCGGCTGGCCGACCTGCTCCACATGCCCCTTGTTCATCACGACCAGCTTGTCGGCGAGCGTCATCGCCTCCACCTGGTCGTGCGTGACGAAGACGGAGGTGGCCGACAGGCGCTGGTGCAGCTTGCGGATCTCGGCCCGCATGGTGACGCGCAGGGTGGCGTCGAGGTTCGACAGCGGCTCGTCGAACAGGAAGACGCCGGGCTCGCGGATGATGGCGCGGGCCATGGCGACGCGCTGGCGCTGGCCGCCCGAAAGCGCGGCCGGCCGGCGCTCCAGATAGTCGCCGAGCCCGACGATTCTGGCGGTCTCGACGATGCGGGTGCGGCGCTCGGCCTTGGGAACGCCCGCCACCTTCAGGGCATAGCCGATATTGTCGGCGACCGTCATGTGCGGATAGAGCGCATAGTTCTGAAACACCATGGCGCAGCCGCGCTCGCGCGGTTCGAGCTTGTTGACGACGCGGCCGTTGATCTCGATCTCGCCGCCGGTGATGTCCTCGAGCCCCGCGATCATGCGCAGCAGCGTGGACTTGCCGCAGCCGGAGGGGCCGAGGATGACGACGAATTCGCCGGAGGCGAAGGCAAGGTCGATTCCGTGCAGGGTCGCGGTCTTGCCGTAGGATTTGCGGACGGCCCGGATGGTGATGTCAGCCATGGGTGAAGCCTTTCTGTGAATGCTGTTCAGCGCCGGAGGTCATTTTTCGCTGGAGACGAGGCCGCGCACGAACCAGCGCTGGAGGACGGCGACGACGAGGAGCGGCGGAAGCATGATGATGAGGGAGCCGGCCAGCGTGACGTTCCAGTCCGGCGTGCCGTTTTCGGAAGGCAGCAGCGCGACGAGCGACATCATGGTGGTCTTGTAGGTAGGATCGGTGACCATCAGGAGCGGCCAGAGATACTGGTTCCAGCCATAGACGAACATGATGGTCGTCAGCGCCAGCATGGTCGTGCGCGAGAGGGGCAGGACGATGTCGAAGAAGAAGCGGATCGGCCCCGACCCGTCCATGCGGGCGGCCTCGGCCAGTTCGTCCGGCAGCGTCAGGTAGAACTGGCGGTAGAGGAAGGTGCCGGTGGCCGTCGCCACCAGCGGCAGGGATAGCCCGGCATAGGAATTCAGCAGGTTCCAGTTGAGCGACACGGTGATGCCGGTGACCCAGGCGATCAGGAGACGGATCGGCTCGAAGAGGTCGGCGGCCACCGCATAGGTCGGGACCACGCGCACTTCGAGCGGCAGCATCAGCGTGATGAACACGATCCAGAAGAAGACATGCTTGAAGCGCGTGCGGAAGAACACGATCGAAAAAGCCGTCATGGCCGAGAGCGCGACCTTTCCGAAGGTGATGAGGCTCGCCATGATGAGGCTGTTCAGCATGGCCGTGCCGAGATTGGCCCGCTGCCAGGCCTCCGCCATATTGGCCAGCAGCTGGCCCTGCGGCAGGAAATTGAAGGGAACGGCATTGACCTGCTGCACCGTCTGGCTGGCGCCGGCGACGATCACCGCGAAGGGGCCGATGAGGAGGAGAAAGCCGAGCGCCATCAGCACGTAGGTGAAGGCGTCGGCGTAAGGGGTGCGCTGGATCACGGCCGTCTCACTTGTAATGCACGCGCCGCTCGATGAAGCGGAACTGGATGAAGGTGAAGATCATGATGAGACCGATGAGGACGATGCTCTGGGCGGAGGCGCCGGAATAGTTGAGGCCGCGGAAGGCTTCCTCGACGATGCGGTAGACCATCACCTCGGTGCTGTGGTTGGGGCCGCCATCCGTCGTGCGGGCGACGATGCCGTAGGTGTCGGCACCGACGAAGCCTTCGGTCATCATGGTCACGAGCAGGAAGAACAGGGTGGGCGCCAGCATCGGGATCTGGATGTCGATCGCCCGCCGGATCGGCCCGGAGCCGTCCATCGCGGCTGCTTCGGTCAGCGATTTCGGCACGGATTGCAGCCCGGCCAGCAGGAAGATGAAGGTGTAGCCGGCCCATTTCCAGGCAAAGACGACAATGACGAGGATCAGCGCGTGGCTGCCGTATTTCGCCGGATTCCAGAAATCTGGAAAGGCGGAATTGACCGAGGCCATCAGCCCGCGTTCGGGCGACAGGATGAAGCGGAAGGCCATGCCCGCGGCCGGACCGGCAATCGCGTACGGCAGGATGTAGAGAAAGCGCACCGCGCCGGAGCCCGGCAGCTGCCGGTCCACGGCCAGCGCCAGCACGAGGCCGATGAAGATGGTGCTGAGCGTGCCGGCAAAGGCGAAGGTGAGGCTGACGACGACGGAATTCCAGTAGAGCGGATCGGCGAACACGTCGCGGAAGTTGGCAAGGCCGACGAATTCGGCAGCGCCGCCGAAGGGCGGCTCCAGCGTGAAGGCCCAGCGGACCACGGCGACGGCGGGCCAATAGAAGAACAGCGCGATCAGCGCGAGCTGCGGCAGGGCGAAGGCGGTCGGAAGCCACCAGCTTCGAAAGACGGCGCGTTTGTCCATGATGTGGGAACCCGAAAGTAAGCAGACGGCAGGAGAGCCTGCCGCAGGTCGCGGCAGGCCCGATGATGGCGGCGGGGTCGCTTAGTTCAGCGTCTGGCCGGCATAGGTCTTCTCGAAGCGGCGCAGGACGGCATTGCTGCGTTCGGCGGCCTTGTCGAGTTCGGTCTGCACGTCGGCGTTCTGCATGAAGATCGCTTCGAGCGCGGTGCCGACTTCCTTGCGGATCTGCGTGAAGCCGCCGAGGCGGATGCCGCGGGTGTTCTCCGAGGTCGGCGTGTAGGTGAGGCTGGCGATCGCCAGTTCACGACCCTTGTAGGGCGCCTTGTCGTAGAAGCCG